>Ga0157362_1000492_pt1 | contig 13550 bp, 9 predicted proteins | sample AttlaeALBM3_FD_111480 | JGI IMG/M metagenome (GOLD analysis project Ga0157362, IMG submission 111480) | Fungus gardens microbial communities from leaf cutter ant in Ribeirão Preto, State of São Paulo, Brazil - Atta laevigata ALBM3 | ecosystem: Host-associated > Fungi > Mycelium > Unclassified ... | reverse complement strand
TTTTCGAAATATCCCTTCTCCACCTTTTCTCTCTTCCGTCCCCTACTTTCTCTTCTTTTTTTGTGTGTGTATACCAATCGGGTTGAACACAACAGCTAATCGCGCACAATCTAAACGATCTGATTGCGACGGATGCGAAGGGCGAACGATACTTTGTGGAATGGCGCTGTAGCGAGTTTCTATCTCTCATACTCGTATCTCGGTGGGAATTCTTCAATCGTCGCTTCGTTGTGCCGCAACATTCCCTGACTCACGTATGTCGCGGAAAGACACTACAATTGATTTTCACTTACATATGAATACCTCCCTCCCACATTAGTTTGTCTTCATCGATCATTGTTGTGTTCCCCGGTAATAAAGCCACGTGACTTGTTATGATTCGATTTTATATATTCGGGAAATCGTGCGAACATCAGATTAGATCTATTCTTTTTCGCTCAATGACAACACTAACTCTCGTCCTTTTCTTTCCACATTGAAGAAAACGTAAGTAAAAAAAGACGAACGCTCAAAAGTTCAAGTAGTAAGAACAAGCCATAGATCTTTCTTATTCACTTTATATCTCGTATTTCTCGACATTTGGCAAATACGATTTTTAAAAAAAGGCAGAAAGGTTGAGAAAAGGAATTTTATAGGAATAAAGAAAGCACAGAATCCACGAGCGATCTGATCTAAGAGCCAATAATTAATAGTCACGAATGTCTCGGATGTTATAACTCGCAGTACAGACGCATCAACTAGTAGCTAAATGAGTAGATCAGTAGACCTCTATACTATTTCGCATAATATAACGTGGCTGCGGCATCTGGGTTCTGAGTGACAAGCAAGGGAGAGGAAAAATAGAGGAAATGATCCCCCGATGCTCTTGAGGTACTTATAAATATTTTGGATCGAGATATCCGAGGCTCAACGATCTGCAACTCAGCTCCACTAAAATACAACACATATAAGAAATCATATTTCTTGCTTTTCGCAAGCGAGATTCAAATACGAATTGCAAATTAGCTCTCGGGTTTAGTCATTTTAAAATTTCAAATCGAAATTTCAAACGTTCTAATGAATCGCTAAATTCGAAATTTCTTGCCAGAGAATTCGTCGAGAGATTCTCATTCCGTCATTCGCACACATCATTTCGCACTTTGATCGCGATCTAAAACACTATGTATTTTCGAATCAGTCGGGATTCGGAGAAGATAAGATGCAGGAAAATCAAGGAAAATAATACTTTGATCCCGAGCGAGCCACACCTCCTCCAAAAAGATCCACCATCTTTTATTTTTACATCTATAGCACCGTATGCGTCCTCTACGCGTAAACGTAGATACTTGGGAGTATCCGGTTGCTTGCATGATATAAGAATATAAAGCCCATTCTATAATTGCGTAAGCGTAGTCGTACGTTGTAAAGGCGTGTTTACATCTTGACGAAAAAGCAGCAGCCAATCAGAACTCTAACTGATAGTCTATAATTTCGGTTTTTTGTACTACTTAATACCTGCGCGAGTTTCTGATTGGCCAATACTTTTCCGCTTTCTGCTTTTCCATCAAGGTGTGAACGGGTCCTAAGTGATTGTAGTTGTAAGAATTAACCAATCATAGTCAAATATGAGGAAAATATTCGATTGCGATTAATCAATTGTTATTAAGCTTTCTACACTAAGTTATTATAATAAGTCATAAATTTTAAGTCTTAAGCTGAAATTAACCAGTCATAATCAATTTTTCTTTTCACATTCAACTGTGATTAGTTAATGTCTTAAGCTCAATCTACAATTGTATAAGCGTAGTTGTAAATGATTGTAGTTTTAAGATTTAATCAATCATAGTTAAATATGAGAAAAATAATCGATTATGATTAGTTAATTCTTACAACTATAATCATTTACAATTATGTTTACGCAATTATAGAATAGGCTTAAGGTTCCATTTCCAAGGATCAGCCAATCGTTTTTAGCAGCTGCTCTTTGACCAATCAAAACGTTGCCTCCTAAATTGTAAAACGGAAATGGCTACCATGTGCATTCACTTCTGGGGCAACCATTTGATTGGTTACTTCTAATTTAATGTTCCGCCATTAAGAATTTATTTCCTAGCATTTGAGTATTCATATTATAGGTCGGTATTCATAGTCGGTTCTTATTTTAAGACCTTAAGTAATGTCTTAATACGGCCCTCTGATTGATTCATAATATCATCTTAAGACTGTACTTAAGACAGTCTTAAATATAAGATCCGACTATGAATACCGGCCATAATTTAAAAAAATACTTTATGTAATATTGTTGTAATATTTAATATACATTTATTTCTATTCCTAATGTTTCTTCCATGCATAGAACTCTAGTTAGCGAATTGCGGCAAGCACAATTGAATTACTTTAAAATTTTAAAGAAGCGTCTGGCAGATATTAGACATTTTTAGAACATATGCTGATTAGAAGCTTTTAATCTAAATCAGTCTAATCTGTTTGCGTTGCTTGAAATCTCAAAAAATTTTTACGCTCAAAAAATGAGATAAATAATTTGGGTGTTGAAGAAAAAGAAAGCAAAGCATTAAATGCAAACAGTGCAAGCAACAGATCTCTTAACTCATAAATGAATCAAGTAACTCAATCAATATCAAATATTAAATAAATGATTCAAATGAGATTGAGTCATTTCGACAAGAAGAATGGCGTGACGAGGATAATAATTACAATTCCTTATATTTATTTGTGACATTTCTTTCTCGACTTCACGTAATATAATATATTTAGTAACTTTATTTACAAGTCATCGACCCACAGTGCATAGACTAAATGTACTTTAGCGTTTGCTCGGGAATCGATTTATTTACAAAAACGTGTTTTCGAGTTACGGAACAATTTTTAAGTCCGCAAATGTAATCGGACAAGTGTCTCATTCACAAATATGTTCCATGAAAGCAGAAGTATAATCACTGCAATTGCGTCTTATAAAAAGATCGAATGAATATCCCCTTACGCATCTCATAATTTCACTGCTTCTGTTCTTTCACCAAATATTGGTAAACAGGCTTCGTCGTCATCCAAGAAACGCGAAGCTAAATGTAAATACGATACGCTGCTGAAAACGTAGCAATACTTTGTCTCGAGAGAATAAAAATCGCTACCACCAAGCCGACAAACATTATATTCGATGAAGAAACGTGGGGTCTCACAAATCTCTATGTAACGCTAGAACGATCAGCTTTTTCAAGCTTTTTTTCAGCTTTTTTTTTTATCGTCCTCATATAATTTTTAAAAATAAAAATTTAACATCTTTAAAATAATAAAGTAAAATTGTAAATCAGACCGGATGTAGAATAATGAAAAGTTATAACATGGCGATTTTGAATCATAGTTATTCATTCAAAATCAGTACGAGACGTCTTGGTCGTTCTAGTGTTAGAACATCTTCCAACATTAAGAATCTTCGTTAAAAATTGTTTGCTGAACTTTGCCTGCTTCTATTAATAACACATACGTTGCCCATCTAAAAGACACCATCTATATAAGTCAGTTTCAACAAATTTATTTAAATTATTTACCGTCTGCAAAAAAAAAACTAAATTCAAAAAATGCAAATCCAAACACTAAATAATACAAAACTATATCTCCAAATGTAATGCCTACATAACTGTACAGTTTCACATTCAAAGCTCGAGAGGCTTGCTCGCTTTAACTAAACATAGATCCATCATGCACTAGCGCGTAACTTTCAGATGGGCAGTGAATGTATTAAAAAACCAATTTTTACACATAATATACGCTTTTTATGTCTATATATTCGGTACCTTGCGCTTCTTTTTTCGTATATAGCAAAATAACGTTAGCATAGCAATCGAAAATTCTAATCTCTCTCCTTTTGAAGATACTTGTGCATTCAGATACCATGGTTGAACGACTTAAATTCTTTTTACCCTTCATTTTAATATACTTTGTACACTTGTGGACGCTTAAGGTAAACCTACGGTGATAAATCGGTCCAAGATACAGTCTGAAAGATCGTCTTATATTCGTCGATACATTCGCCAAATGAGAAAATGCTCGATAAACGAAAATGCTACAAAAATGATTCTTATTTCTCTTTCTTTTTCTCTCCATAAACATACAAGTTCATCATTTGTACCATATAATTCCCTCGATCTTACGAACGCGATGAGTACATTTAGCATAACGTTAGAGTCCCATGAGCAATTTTGCATTTTTCGAAATTTCATGAATTTTTAAATTCGTGAATGTCATTGCAAATAGCTAATGTACCATGTTCGTAATCGTCATCTATGTGCAAATTACTTTCGCTATTCTCTCTCTTCTTTCTCTCTCTCTCTCTCTCTCTCTCTCTCTCTCATTCTCATTCTCATATTATATTATTATAACGTATATATATATAAAATATGTGTTCTACATATCTCATATATATTTCATTATATTAAATATAATATAAATATTTATATGTGTTTATATATATCTAATTGATATATGTAGATAATTCACATATTAATATATCAGTTAAGAATCTAGTCGATTGAAGTAAATAAGTGTAACAAATAGAACTTATATGTATGTGTGTTTTAAAGATGAGTTGTATCTTTTATAAAATATTGTCATATTATAAAGAATATTTTTTACATATCGGTTAACAAACGTACAAGAGACTATTTATCTCTTGCATTTATATAAATAAAATATTCAGACAGCCAGATCCAGTAGCGAAAATAAACGTGTGAAATGCGGATTAATGTGCCACTGACGCAAATAATATTTACGCTATACCTAACATATAATATTATGAGCACACATAAAAATCAAAATTATAATGCTTATAATCTACTATTAGGACGTTTTTCGTAATTACATGTATTACGCAAACCTGAGTTTAATTTCATTTGCAAGCACAAAATAATTATGAAAATTGACTTTATGTGTTTTTCTCCTGAGATTTGAAATTTACTTCGTGTTCCTTATGCAACTCCCCATACAATTACATACGTAATCATATGCAATAAAGTAAATTATTAATGTAATCAATGTTTAAAAATTAGACTAGGTAACTCGTGTAATGTCAAGCAATAAAAGATAAAGATATATATTTTTTTATATAAAATTCTAATGTTTTGTTTGTTTTTTTGCGAATATTTTTTTACACAAATTATTTTGTTTCTCAAGCTGTAATTCTTTAAAGTAGAAGTGAAAAGAGTTTATAGTTCATTGTATACTCAACGAACTACAAAAAAAAAAGGAAAAATGCAATTATTCGCGCATGAGACTCTAATGTATAGTTAAACAGTAAACAATATTATCTCTTTTCGAAATGTAAGATGAAATAAACTTTTTACAGAAGTCATCATTTTAAAGCTGGTCCGATATACATATATATCCTTTTTGTGTAATTACATAGAAATTATATGATCTTGAGATGAATAATTAAATCGAAAGCAACGATATTATTAATCGATCGAAATTCTCAAAATTATTTCGTTCAATTTGATCCTTTATTAACTGATGGAATGTTCTCATTTTCTTTAATTAATTCTACGAACGATTCTTCTATGTATCTTCCGAGCTTCTTTATTAAGAAATAGTTCGTTCTATATATCACTTTCGATCGTGACAATAACTTCGCATTCTCACGCGCTCTTCTACACACGAGAAATATATATTATATATTTATTTTTATAATATGTTTGACTTGTGATGTCACATACTCATTTTATTTCATACGCTTTTCGTGTTAATAAGATCGCATTGTTTGCAGAAATACGAATAGAATATTAAATACGACACCATCACTCTGTGTAAGTAATTGTAATCAGGTGCTAGAGCTTGCAATTCACAAGTTCGAGGAGTTTGCGTATTATTTGCCTAAGGGTTTTTGCAAGTCCCATTATAAATAAGCAAGCGTGATGTATTCTATAAATAATACTACATTAAACGTATCGATTATCTAGTTTTTATTCCTGTTGGCAACAACGATACGTTTTTACGTTCGACACATATGTAGTATATAGACTATATTTTTATGCCTGTGCTGACAGTAATAAAAACATCATTTTGCTTTGTTCCGAATTTAAAGAACGTAACCGTGCAACAATCAGTATTTATGAATTAGCAAAATATAATCACAGTATATTCTCGTAATATCTATTAACTAATGAGGAAATAAGAGATTAGAATAGATACGTTCTGAATAAAAAACGTTCTGAAAAAAAATATTGAAATTAATTACTCAAGTCGCTAGATAATTTTCACATTCTTGCTAGATAAGACATGTATAGAGTACATAAGAAACTTGCAGTTCTATCTTAGGCAAATAGATATTATCGTGTGACGTCATTTAGAAAGTACGCATATGAAGCTCTAACAGCTTGTCATATAATCAACAATAAGAATTTTCACATTTTTTTCAGTCTTATAAACAATACGTTTTTGTAGAAAGCTGTGTCCACTTCTTCGTTCTAACGCTTTGTTCTATATCATATACTAATCCGTATATTTGTAGTTTCTAAATAACATTCCGCGAAACTTGGAAAAATGGCTTCACAAACGATATCAAGAATCTTTTTCGATAAAAAAAAAAAAAAGATCTTTTGAAAGAGAAATATCGTCCAACTGATTAATCGACTCTATTCTTAATCAAAACACATGGCGTTATTTCGATAAATCCTTTGTCGATACGAAGACTTGATAAAAAGATCTACATAGGCGAGCACCAATTTAACGACGTGTATCCAGCATCCGTGTAGGATATGTCACACAGGTGCTTCGGATGTAAAGGAGAATGTAAAATTCTCCGATCAATAATAGCGTTACCAATGTAATTTCGTGCTTGTAAAGTTGAAACGTAATTTGAGTCCGATGTTTAGTTATGCACTATGGTTGATGCGTGTTGAAGTCTCTCAAGCTCTTCCAATGACAAGACATTCGTTTGTGCAAGCTCTGGAAGCTTGCCAGCTCGAGCTTGAGCAAGAAGCTCTGGGCTAAACCATCGCGCAAGTTGATTAGATGTTGGCGAAAGATCACCTCCGTTACTACCCACGAATCCGAGGCCTGGTGAAGGTTGACGGCCGACTGCCATATTTAACTGCTGCGATCGCATCGTTTGTCCATCTGCACATATGATTCAGTGTTGTAATAAAATATCGTTAAAAAAACAAGGGCAAATATTATTATCGTTATGTATATAAATATATGCGGATTAATCACACAAGATACTAAAAACGAGAATAATTTACCGATTTTATTTATTTAATATAACAATAGCATTATAAAATTTTCTAGCGTAAAGCATTTCAATGTAGTTAATAATTGTTTACTTAGTTTAATCCAAAGGAGACTAAATGACGTCATGATAGAATTAAGTGAACGAGAGTTAAGAATAATTTATTTTTCCGATTTCTGAACACCATTGCATACAATTTGATTTGGGAGGGAAGAAACACCTGAAAATTAATGTAAATAGGATAAGGAAGGAATTTTATAAATATTGATGTTGATAGATAGAGAGAAGTCGAGGATAGATAGAGAGAAGTCGTTTAATTTGTTAAAAATTATTTCAAAACACTCGTAGTTAGTACTACATCAAATCATTACCTGTACGATTAGAATTGTAGTTTTGACTCATGACAAGTTGCATAGGCGTATTTACAGCCCTTTGTGGCGGTTGTTGTTGCATGTTAACAGTTCCATGCGGTGGTGGTGGTTGTTGCATATTAGCGAGATGCGTTGGAACTTGCTGTGTCTTCATCTGAGTATTCATAGGATTTGATCTCTGATTCATAATCGAGTTTTGCGCTATATTATATTGTGGAACATTATGATGCGGTAACGAAGTTGCCATCGTGTGTTTGGATCGTGCTGGGTTGCCGTAAACATTCGGCACTGTTCTATGCTGTTGTTGGAATTCCGCACTTCCCGTATTATATTGGAACTGATTGCTACTAGTGTTGCTGTTATTACCTTTTACTATAGGTCGACCTGAAATTAAAATTAGAACATTAAAAGTAGTTGATAGCTACACATATTGCTTATCTTAAAACAAACTTTTTACCTGAACGATATTCACGAAAATAAGATTTTTATAATAAAAAAATTTCTCTATAATTCTATAAAATATTTAATAATATTAACCTGGATGCTGTTTGAGAGATGGATTCGACCATGTCGATTGAACGGGTTGCGATCGCAATGCAGTATGTCGAGACAGAGCTCCCTGTGCAAGTAATTGAGCCGCAGCAGACTGCATTTGTTGCATCTGAGAAGCCTGAGTTTGTGACAATTTGGGTGGCTCATTGTTGCTTCCTACATTGAGATACACAATTTTATAATGATAAACAATTATATGACTTTATGGTTGAACATATAAGTACAAATGTTAATGTTTTCTTAATGTTAATGCTTTCTTAAAATAAAAAAATAAAAAAATAAAAAAAAATAAATAAAAAAAAAACGTCTAGCAGTAAATAAACAAATATTTTTTTCCAAAATTAAATGCTTAAATTTATATAATTTTTTAATAAAATTTATATGTACATATACATATACATATACACCTTGTAAAGCAACTAAATATTTATCAAATTATTCATTGAAGTTCTCTATTCTACCATTTTCCTACTTTTTATCAATTATTTCATGATCATTTTATATATAACAATTACATAAAATTATTGTGTATAAATAAAATATCATATTGTGAAAATTATATTCTGAATATAATATTATTAATTGTAATGATTTCATAAGAATAATAATAAATGCAGCTGTTGTTAAATATTTATTTACATTACATTCATTTTCTGTCATAGCGCATGCAATTTTGGCAAACATAAAAATTAAGCACAAATATAGCAAAATTAGGAAAATGAAAATAGAAGTTCAATACATATATTGATAAAAAGATGCAACAACAGGAGAAAGTGTGAGCGTGTGTAAAAAAAGAAAAGTTAAAGCAGATGAGACAGGATCAATAAAGCTTTTTATTATAAAAGAAACTATTTCAACATTCTATTCAAAAATGTAATAAATCTATGTTAAGAAATGAAGAGTTTATTCTATAAAGTGCTTTTTAATCACATATAAAATAAAAATCATATTCAAAATATGTCACATTAAATCTTTTAAACCACGCCGCGGACATTAAACGAAGAAACAAAACAACTGCTTTTCATTATAACGCAAAAATAATAAAAAGAAAAATATAGCTTCAAATGATTAAGAATTCGCTATTTTATGAAATATTAATGTGCACTTTATCAAACTCCTCATTGACGTAACAGCACAATTAAACATTTTCACCGGTTGTGAGTAAAGTAACATTTTGCAAATCAACGTTCTTTAGCTCGTCTGATGATGTAGATGCAGTTACTTTATTTTCGTCTACCAACGTTTCTAATTCAGATGATTTTTTTAGTGCCTCATCAAGCGAGACACAATCATTATTGTTGGTATCGTCATCTACTACATCAGATTTTGTTGTTTTTGCATCGTCGTTTGCATTTTCATTAACATCAAGGAAAACATTTTCCTTCGTTGTGTTAATTTTCGAATTATCTTCTTTTTTCTGCTGTAATGCGCACAAATATTTGGTCTTTAATGCCGATTCTTCCATATCGAAAGTAGTATTGTTACTTGTACGATTAGCTATAGCAGAATGCAGGAAAATCATTTTAAGAGTCTCATTTTGCACCTGATTGACAGAATCAGAAAACTTAGAGAGATTAATGGAAGAAGCCGCGGTGTGCATGGGACGATTATTTTGAGACATGCGAGAATTAATATTTCCATTAATAATTGCAGGAGTGATAGAAGAAGTTGTTTCTACTTGGCAGAATTGATTCACACCGTCAGGTTCCTTATCAGCAGTCATTTTGCGTAAAACGGAGGTTGGAGTGAAAGCAAGCGGACTCGCTGTTTGCTTAGCTGGTGAATTAACGGGACTCGACGTGCGTTGCTGCTGAACTTGCTGTTGTTGCTGCTGCTGTTGCTGTTGCTGCTGCTGTTGTTGATCCTGTCGCTTACGGAAATTCTCACGCTGCTCTTCCAACTTTTTCTTGATTAAAGCACTTTGCATTATAGACTGAGTATGCATAACAATCTCCCTTGGAGATGGTACTCTATGCGGTATCACTGTTACATAATAATTTACAATATTAATTTTCTTAAATTTTTTTTTCAACTTCAATGATATCGCCCAATATATAATTTAAATTAAAATTATTTATCCAATTATTATCCAATTATATTACATTATGTAGCCTTTTGTCATGTAACTTTAAACAGAAATATTTATGTATTTAAAAGATGATAATATAAAATAATATAAAAAAAATTAACAAAATACAAAGTTTAGTGTATTTATTTATATTACCTGGATGTTGTACTGTTAAAGTACTAGGATTAGTTGTTAAATTTGGTGATATTATCGGAGGTGGACAATAAGCTGCATTCCATATACAATATAAAATCATTCAATTTAATAAAAATTAAGAGCTTCTAAGTTTTTAGTTAACCTTTAGATAATAAAAAAGGATTTAAAAAGGATATTGATATGTAAAATATCTTACCGTTATTCATAGGAGATGGAATTCTCTGCTGTTGTTGCTGATACAGCATCTGTTGTAGAATGTGTTCTTGAGGGATAGGAGCAGCAGGATGAGGATGTGGACTTATCGTACGAGGTGTGGTGCCACCATACATTTTTAAAATGTTCACCAGCACTTCTCGATGGCGATGTTGCATTGCAGGATTCTATCAAATTGATATAATTAAAGATTTTACTATAACCATAATAAATAAATGTTGATTATACAGATTATCATAAATAACTGACTTGCAACTGTTGTATTAGATGTTGCCTAGTGATCTCTCCTTGTTGTAAACCTTGAATGATTGCTTGAGCTTCCGGTCGTTGCAAAAGTTCTTGGCTCGACGGGACATTATTTATCATCATTTGCATCTCCGCCGGCACTGGACTGACACCTAACATCCGTTGATTACCCATCATCATTGATAGCATATCAGAATGTCGTTGTTGCTGCTTTTGTTGCTGTTGCTGCTGCTGCTGCTGCTGCTGTTGTTGTTGTTGTTGTTGTTGTTGTTGCTGCTGCTGCTGTTGTTGTTGCTGTTAATATTCATTTGTCAAAATTCATTGTATTAATCACCAAACAAAGAATGATGTATGTCATACCTGTATTTGTAAGACTTTCATTAAATTCTCATGTTGCATCTGAACTTGATGAGGATGTTGAGTAGGGCCAAGAGGACCAACGTGATTAAATGTTGTAGTATGAATTGGTTCAGCGGGGGGCTGCTGATGTGGCATCGACTGTTGGGTTTTCAGTTGCGAATTAAGTAACTGAAAAACAAAGAAAGAAAGAGATGCAAATTATATGCGTTAATTAACATAGCAAAAAAATGTAACTTACTTGCATTAACGTTACAGGTTGTTTTTGAGTGATAGGTCCGTTAGCTGCAGGCACAGCTTGTCCTCCAGTCACTTGAGCAAGCTAAAAAAAATTGTTTTAATGCATTTTGAATAAAATTAAATTATCACATATCGACTTACCAGTTTCTTAAAAGCAGAGAGATCTTCAGTCTTATTTACACGGGGTGCATCAGTCGAAGTCGTAGGTGGAGGAGCACCACCCCGCATACGTGCTTCCAATTCTTCCAAACTATGCACAACTTTACCACCAACTTCTAGAAAAAAATTTATACCTATTATGTATGACTACAACCTGTTTATTCGACAACAATATTCAAATGACATCTATCTTACCCAAATCTTTGATAGAACAATTTTTCATCATAGGTATAGCCGTATTACTCGCGTCACCCTGTCCATTTTGATTCGGCTTATTACCGCGATGTAACATTTCGAGTAACTTGACGCCATTTGAGGTCGTGTTAGCATTATTGGTCGTGTTGGCTGGAGAAATTGGTGCGAAGTAGGTGTTCGATTCCGTCACCGATGGTATTTGAATATTTGGCTCAGTGATGTCGTTCAATAAATTGTTCAGCAACTCATCTTGTATGGAAGCTCTACGACTATCCGCCTGCTGAACTGGACTTTCTCTTTTAAACCATTGGCTGAATCGCGAACCAGTACCACTATTCGACCCAACTCCATTCTAAATAAAAAGAAAGAAATAATTATTTAACATAAAGAAGTAAAATGATTTCAAATGTTTGAAGTACAAATATTATATGACTCACCGTCAATAATCCAGAGACGCCAGGGAACGTATCAGATTTCAGAAACTCATCCAGATTAAAATCTGGATGCGAGTCCTCTTGATTCTGATTTGCACCAGAATTCTCACCTGATTCAGAAATCGGCTCGGTACTCTCACTGATGTCATTCTCTTTGTTCTGAGTAATAGATTGTTCAGTTTGTTCAGAAATTGGAGAATGTGGCGCCGGTACAGCATTTATAGGCTGATCCATGACAGTTGGAGTGCTGCGTCCTTTAGGGCCCACTGAATTCTCATTCGATTTGTCTTCTTTCTCTGTGGCATTCCTCTTGCCCCGTTTCTTTTGCGCGGCAGTTTGTTTTTTACTCTTGGTATTACTACTGCTCACTACCTTTTCCTCCGGAATATCTTCAAAGCCTCTGAGCTCGATTGTATCGTGTTGCGATGTAGGTCCCGAACTAAACCATTCTGGTTCGTCTGAATCGCGATTGTCACTATAAGTCCGTCGACGATCATTGCTGTATCTCTTTTCGCGTCCGCGATCCTTATCACGTTCCATTTGATGATTATTCCGTTCATTTCGGTCTACTCCTCTATCGCCACGATCGCGTTCTCTCTCGCTACGATCTCCATAATCTCGGCCGAATGATCTCCGCTCAAACCTCTCGTCTCGCTCACGCAGATTGTCGCGATCACGTTCCCTTTCTCGCATGTCACGATCTCTATCTCGTTCCTTCCCGTCACGATTATCTCTATTATCACGATCACGCAAAGAGCCACCAGCAGCCGTGCCTGATCTAAAACCATAATCTGCACGTTCAGAATCGATCTTTTCGTTTTCCGCTCTAAAGTCCCATATATCCCGTGTTAAAATTCTGCCGCTACCGATTCGACGAACAGGTTCACGATGGCTGACCTGTAAAATATTTCATAATTATGTTAAACAGAATACAAAGCGATGTAACTGAAGATAGATAGAAACGCATGTTTCGGAAAAAAAAAGGAAATTGCGAAATGACTGCGTACTTCTGTTTTGCCAATCGGGCTCTCCGGACGTCGGTTTGGTGGCTGATTCACGTTAACAAAACATCCCGAATTAAAACTTCTCCGTTGGGGGCTCAAAACAATGCCGTCTTGCTCTTTACGTATTCGGTCTCGTGGATCGCCATTATTACGTCGCTTACTATGATTCTCAGTGATTTGATCACCACGTCCAGTCCTTTCTTCTTTCGGGGGTGTATCGCTACGCTTTCTATCCGAATGCCAACGTTCGGGATCCCAAACACCTCTTGAGCTGCAAAAGGAACAAAGTATTGATGATTAACGAGACAAATATCGATATATCGATAATTCGAGAGA
>Ga0157362_1000491_pt1 | contig 13556 bp, 13 predicted proteins | sample AttlaeALBM3_FD_111480 | JGI IMG/M metagenome (GOLD analysis project Ga0157362, IMG submission 111480) | Fungus gardens microbial communities from leaf cutter ant in Ribeirão Preto, State of São Paulo, Brazil - Atta laevigata ALBM3 | ecosystem: Host-associated > Fungi > Mycelium > Unclassified ... | reverse complement strand
GGACCAACCGCTTCCGGCTGAACCGCGGCGATAACCGGCAGGCCAATGCCGCTCTCTACCGTGTCGCAATCGTCAGAATGCGCACTCATCCGCCAACCCTGGCTTACGTCGCAAAAAGGACCGCGGACGGAAAGACAAAAAGCGAGATTATCCGATGCCTCAAACGATATATCGTTCGTGAAATCTTCACCACCTTGTGCCAACCCACACGCGCACAATCAGCCCCTTGACGAATATAGGAGCTTCATCACCCTTCAGTGTCCAGCGCGCATGACGATCCTTGTGGGACAGCTTTGCCGGCTTGTCCTGCCAGTCTTCGGGGATCCGTCCTGCCCGAAGATCGGCCTTCTCCGCATTGGTATTGCGCTGCCTGGGCGCTGCCACCAACGTGGCATCCAGGATCTGGCCGGACATCGAAAGATACCCCGCGTTGCGCAATGTCGCGTCAAATCGCTCGAACAGATTATGGATGGCGCCCTCCTGTCTCAGACGCTCTCGAAACAGCCAGATCGTTTTGGCATCGGGCACCCGATCCAATAATACCAGGCCGAGGAAGCGCATGAAGGACAGGCGATTGTTGACCAGATACTCCGTCCGTTCATCAGAGAGATTGTTCAGCGTCTGGATCATCAGAATTTTGAACATCAGCACCGGATCGAACGGCGGACGCCCGCCTTTGCTCCCGTCTGAATAAGCCAGAGCCTTCTCCAGATCAGGGCGGAACGCCTCAAAATCCACAGTCCGGGAAAACGCTTCGAGCTGGTCACCAAGCCCGCTCAGACGGGTAAGCCGCTCGTCAATATCAAAGAAACCCGGCTGCTTCTTGAGCCCCCCCAATCATCACAGAAGGGATAGAATCAAACTGGCAGCCCCAGACCCAAGGGGTTTTTCGAACCCTCCACGTGCTTCTGCTTCACACCTAAATTCACACTTTCTCCGCTATGATTATATCTTCGCCAGCATCGCGGCGACGTCGGCGATCGACCGGAGAAGAACCAACGGATCGTCCTTCGACGGGATAAAGCCTCGTCGCTGCCAGAACCGGGTAGCCTCTTCGTCGACGGCGTTGACGATGAGTGCCCGCCCACCGATCAGGCGCGCTGCCTGAACGCAACGCTCAAGGGCATGCTTCATCAAGCCGGTGCCGATGCCTTGTCCTGCCCACGCCGTATCCGTCGCGAGCTGTCCGAGCAGCAGACAAGGAACAGGATTGGGCGGTTGTCCGGTACGGATCGCGCGCGGCAGGATCGAAGGGACAGCTCCGGTCGGCGCGAGCCCGTAATACCCGACGACGCGCGCCGCATGATGGATGACCACGACCGCTGTGAAGCCCTTTTCCTGGTTGGAAAGGGCTCGCGTTTTCAGCCAATGATCGAGTGTCGGCTTGCCGCAGGAAAACTCGGAAACATCATGCTCAGCCGTGAGCGGTTCGGGAGCCGATAGTGCCACAGCTCACCGCCTCGCGACGTAGCCGGGCTCCCATGGTGCAGGCCGCTTGAGCACTTCCATCATCTCGGGGACGATGGTGGGCGTACGGGACAGGATTTCCATGAAGTCGGCAAAGCCTTCGGGGCTCATGCGGATCAGCCCCTGCTCCATGACGACTTCCTCGGCGGCGCGCACGGCGGCTTCTCGCACGAAATCCGTGCGAGAACGGCCACGCAGGCTGGCCGCGCGATCGATCATCGCGACATCTGCCTCGGGCAGACGCATCGAGATCGGGTATTCCTTGCGTTCGACGGTGGTGGCCATAGTCATCCTCCTTGACCGACATATAGGGACTCGTAGCGCCAAACGCAATACGACACCGTCGAATTCGTTCGTCGCCGGACCTGTCTTGGTGAAAGACTGTTGGTTTTCACTGTAGTGGGTTTCGACCCGCCGCCAGTCCTTGAGCCTCTCGAACATGATCTCGATACGGTTACTTCTTTTGTATCTTTGCTCGTCGTATCCTACCGTTTTTCCGTCTCGGAATACAGGGTTTGACTCCTTCGTCCTCCAGAGCGGCCCTGAACCAGTCAGCATCCACTGTACCATGGGAGGGCTAACTATCAGCCATCTTTCGCTGTGCCTGTCGGATGGCGGTATCGGCCTGTTGCATGGCGGCTTCGAGATCGCCAAAATCGGGTTGCCAGCGCTTTGTCGGCGTAAAGCCCGGTAACGTGACCTGCGTTTCCTGTCCGATAATGCCATTGTCCAGAACGGTCATGACAGACTCCCCGCGCCGCGCTCGTCGTGGTAGTGCGACCTCATCGCGCAGGGGCGTCATGCCCGACAAACCATAGAGGCGATGGGCGCGTCGGTGGGTCACCTCGATCACGATCCCGGCCTCGACGAATTGCGCGAGCAGCACCAACACATTCTTCGGCGCCATCTCAAGATGCGAGGCGAGTGTTGCGACGGAGATCAGCGGCGCACCAGCGATCGCCTCTAGCGCGGCGCCGGCCCGCGAATTCCGCCGTCGTGTTCCCAGATGTTCCCGGGCCTGGCGCCAGGCGTGTTCCAGACGGGACAGGATGCGCAGACCTTCCTCGGCTTCGGCCGTGATCGCGTCCAGAAAGAGCGGAAGCCAGATTTTTCTATCCCATGCGACCTCCCCCTGAAGGGCGGCAGTTCCCGTCATGGGAAGGGGTATATGCAGGATGCTGCGCCGCCAGTGACGCACAAGGGCTGAGCGCATGGGCTGCCTTTGATAGCCCTGATCCAGCCAGCCATGCAGGGCCAGCCCGGCCTGAAGCACAGGGCCGCCAGTCCTGTCCCGGGACGCAAGAAACGTCTCGGCCTCCTGCACCGCACCCTGCAAATCGAATTCGGGGTCGGCCATCCAGCGATATTGATCCAGAGCATAGCGCGCTGCGTCGAATGTGCCGCCTCGATCCTCATCGCCAAGGAGAAGCGGCAGGTTCTCGATCGCAGCCGCGAGATGCCACATGTTGATGGCGTATCCGTCGCTTGAGGCCTGCTGGCGCACGGCTTCCAGCCGCATGCGGTGCAGAACCGCCGGGGCCAGGGGATGGTTTCGCAGCGCCTGATCGAGACGCCCCAGTGCGATCGATGCCCCAGTCAGGGCTGAAGACAGAGGCGAGAAGGGAGCAAAAGACATAGAGGTGAGATGTCCCTGGAAACTGAGGATACCCGGATTTCGCCAGCGTGATAAGGCGGGGCTGATCGCGGCATACCTTCTAGGCACTGACTGAACGAATGATACGTTATAAGCCACATAAGGTAAAACTCGGTGGACGGTCCCTGAATCCAGCCCCTCCTCCGCACCTACCCTTGATAAGTTCCCTTGTCATGAGTAGGTAAGGCGGCCTATAAAGCACGCGAAAACGCCCGCAATCCACCGATTGATGAGAAGCACGGCTTGCCAGCCAGACACCAGTCAGGAAACCCGCGACCCTATGTCCACCAATCCACCCGCCAGTGAGAACCGGCCGAACGCCCATCATCATACAGCATGGCGCGCCATGCTGTCCCCGACCAGCGGGCTCAGCCTCTATGAGCGCTTCGAGCAGGCCATCATGCTGGTCGTTATCACGCTCATCATGGCGGTGACCGTCGCCGCCACACTGCATCTTGTCGTCGCCGTCTGGCGGCTACTGACCTCGCCCGCTATCGATCCGACCGATCAGGCCGTCTTCCAGACCGTCTTCGGCGCCATGTTCGTCGTGATCATCGCCCTGGAATTCAAGCGCTCCCTCTCGCCGTCCTCACCCATAACGAGAACGTCGTCAGGGTCCGCACCATCGTGCTGATCGCCCTGCTGGCGATCGCCCGGAAGTTCATCCTGCTCGATCTCCAGGCCACGGCCCCCATGGAGATCCTCGCCCTGGCTGCGGCCGTTTTGTCTCTTGGCATCGTTTACTGGCTGATCCGGGAACAGGATGCCCGCGTCATCGCCCGCAAGTTCCCGTCAGACACCGGGCACGGGGAACAGACCCGTGCTTGACGGCGTCTTCGTCACTGGTTCACGTCTCAAGGCCCGGGACGCGCTTGTGGAACGTGTCGATCGTCTGACCCGTCGCAACCTGCCCGAGAACGCCGAGCCCGCTTCCTGGGCATTGGCCCTGGCGACCGCGTGCTTCTCCCCGCCCCTGCCCGTCCGTTTCGCCGGCATGGAAGTATCGAATGGGCACTTCAGCGCGGATGTGACGCTGCCTGAGACAGCGTCCTTTCCCGCGGCTGTCCCTGAGATCGTCCTGCGTCATGTCGGCGAGTTGCCCTCCGGGGCCGAGCTGAGCGTCACCCTTGAGATTGATCGGGGCGCGCCGTGCTTTATCGCAGCCCTTGCTGGCGCCACGCGGCGCGAGACCGGGGTAGAGGACAATGCGCCAGGCGGATCCTCCGTGACCTCGCGGCCTCCCTCTCCTGTTGGTCAACCGCCCGTGGTCGTGACGCAATGGTTCGACGGGCTCACCACTCTGGTCGTGCCCGAGCGTGACGGGACATTGAAGACTGCCCGAGAGGGCGCCGAAGCCTATGCCCAGGGCTCCAAGGCCGCGAACACCATGCGAGCCTATCGCTCCGCCGTGCGTGGCTGGTGTCTCTGGGCCAGGAGCCATTCCCTCCCTGCTCTCCCCGCCCGCAGTGACGATCTCGCGGCCTATTTCGCCGACATGGCGATGAAGGGGCGCAGTATGACGACAATCGAGCTGCACCGCGCCGCGCTGCGCTATTTGCATCATCTGGCGGGAGTGACGGTGCCGACCGCGCATGCCGAGATTACCACCACTCTCGCCGGGATCCGTCGCAAGAGTAAAACGCCCCTGCCCCAGCCCAAGACGGCGCTCACCTGGGACAGGCTGTGCGTCGTGCTCGAGGCGATCGACACCACGAGCCTCGCCGGCGCGCGCGATTGCGCCGTGCTCCTGCTGGGTTTTGCGGGGGCGTTTCGCCGTTCTGAGCTGGCTGGGCTGGAGGTCAGAGACATCACGCTGGATGAGGATGGCATGACGATCCTGTTGCGTGCGTCGAAGGGCGACGTCCAGCGCCTGGGCGCGCGTATCGGCATTCCGCGTGGCATCACCCGCAATTGTCCGGTCCTGGCCTATGAGCGCTGGCTGCGGCTGTCGGGAATCACGGAAGGGCCGGTCTTCCGAAGGATCCGCGTGGCACCAAAAATCCGGCCCGGCGCTCTCGCTCCCCCGCCTCGCATCGGCACGACCGCACTATGGGAGGGAACCATCGCCGAGATCGTGCAAAAGCGCTGCGCCGCTGTCGGGCTGGAGGGCGATTTCGCCGGGCACAGCCTGCGCCGCGGTGCGATCAGCACGGGAGCCGCGGACGGGTTCGATCTGCTCGAACTCAAGCGCTTCTCACGTCATCGCAGCCTGCAGGTCGTGGAAACCTATATCGACGAGGCCAGTGTGAAGGCGCGGAATCCTGGCCGAGGCCGGTTCTAAAAGGGGCTGAAGCCCCTACTATGTGTCAAAATGCCATCCGAATAATGTCATGGAAAGATCAAAAATCCGCGCCAGCGCGGATGGTACAGAGATGTTGATACGCGTCAAAATCCAACGCAAGAGCTGGCACATCGGACTCTTTTCTTGAATAACATCGACGACACCGAGATATCCGTTTGGCTGTCCAGAAACGTGCTCCCGCACGAAAAGGACCTGCGATCTTGGCTGCGCCAGTTTCACAACGTGGACGTTGGCGACATAATCCAGGAAACCTATGCCATCCTTCTCACTGCGGAAACTACGCACATACGCAACCCACGCGCTTATTTTTTTCAGACCGCCCGTAACGTCGCACTACAATATTATCGCAAAGCACGTGTTGTATCAATTATCGCACTGGCTAACATCGAAACTATGAATATCAAGGATGACGCACCGTCACCGGAGCGCGCCGTCAACGCGAGCGATCAGCTCGGTCACCTTCATCGTCTCGTCGATGCTCTTCCGAGGCAATGCCGTGAAATTCTGCTGCTTCGGCGACTGGAGGGGCTCTCGCAGAGGCAGGTTTCACAGTATCTCGGCGTATCGGAAAATGTCGTCGAAAAACAGATAGCGCGGGCGATAAGGCATCTCAGCGTGATATTTGCAGGGGATGAAGAACCAACGACGCCGGCGAAAGTGGCGCACGATGCTGATCTCGAGGCTGTTGCTCGTGAGCGATAACCACGGGGAAAACACCATCGACCGCGAGGCGTTCCAATGGGTTACGCTTCTCGACCGCGGAATTTTAACGCCCGATCAGAGGCATGCACTGGAGGCGTGGCTGTCGCTCGACACTCGCCATCGTGGCGCTTTTGTACGCGCACGTAGCATCTGGCACTCGACCGAGCGCATCAGAGCGTTCAGAGGGATGGAAGTACCACCACGTCGGTCGTGGGACCCTTCCCTTGCGCATCATATTGATCGCGGGCTTACCCGGCGCGGTTTGATAGCGACCATGTACGTAGGATTGACGGTCGCATGTCTTCTTCCGGGGCGATCATCCGAGGAAGTGTATTTCTACTTCGCGCGAGATGGTTTACTGCGTCCTAAAGAATTTGGCCTGGATGGAATCGTTCTGGATCAAGCCGCCATGCTCGGTGTTCAAAACCGGTCTCGCATCGCCAACCTCGACCTGCTAACCGGTCGTATGCGCGTCAGAGCGCAAGCCATACCGGTTCATCTCGCTCAGAGGGGAATGAAGCTCGACATGACGGATGGCAGTGTGATCGCGAAAACAGACGGAAATGGGAGTGAGGTACTCGTCCTGCAGGGACGCGCATCCCTATTGTGCCTTGGCGACCTGTCTCGAGACAGTTGCGGCCAAACGATTGGATCAGGGTTACACGACATGGCGTCTTCACGGAAACGGTCTCCGACGAGGTACGCGAGCATATGACAGCGTGGAGTCGTGGGCTTCTCGAATGTCGATCCCGTGCAGTTGCGGAGGTGGTTCAAGAGCTGAACCGTTACAATCGACGCAAGATCATCATTCATAGTCGCCGTCTAGGGGAGAAGACCATCAGCGGTCTGTTTTCGCTCTACGACGCGGAGGGCTTCGCGCGGATCCTCTCCTCGCTCTTTGCCGCGGACTTTGTCACCACTGCACGCGGGATCGAAATTTTTCAAAATGCGGGATGATCGCGATGCCGTAATAAAAACTTAACGCGCTTTCGTCGGCGGATTTCGGGCTCACCTGCATCGTATGGTGGAACGTAACAGTCCGGGATGATTTTCATCGTGTCCTGCCTCTTTCGCCACGCGCGTACCCTCTCCATGGGGGCCTTGATGGTTGCCGACCTCGGCATCCTGTCCGGAACAGCCCAAGCCCAGGCCAGCGCCTTTGACATCACTCGCCAGCCCATTGCGGATGCAATCATTTCGTACGGCCAACAGGCGAAGGTCCGGATCGTCCTGGCCGGGACGATCGGCACGAATGCCATCGGTAATGCCGTGCGAGGTGTAATGACCAAAGAGCAAGCCCTTGATCGTCTCCTCGCTGGCACCGGTGTTGCAGTCACCTCACGGAACGGGGCCGTGGTCATACTCGGCGCGCGACGACCGTCCCAACGGGACGGTTCCGATCGAGAACGTGAACACGTGACGAAGCGCGTGCCTTCGGTAGAAAGCATTCTCATTCGCGCGACCCGAGATGCGCTTTCCACAAAGCGTTATGCCGCCCAGATCATGGACACACTGACCGCGGCGCAACTTCGTACTGCCCCGGATCTCGATGTCGTCGACGCCGCGCGACGGATAGTAGGCGTATCGGCTATGCCGAGCACCGATGACAATCGATCTGACAACACCTTACAAAGCATCACCATTCGAGGACTGAACAACTCATATAATCTCATAACGCTTGATGGTGGCCAGATTGCCAGCGCCAACAATACGTATAGAGGCGCACGGCTTGACCTCATACCAGCGTCGATGCTCGGGGAATTGCAAATACTCAAGACGGTAGATGCCTATAATGACCCACAAGGTGTCGGCGGCCAGGTCAATATGGTCACGAAAAGCGCCTTCGACTATGGGAACAGCCTTGATACTCAACTTCTGGGCGGCTGGAACAGCACATCCGGACAAGTAAACGCGCCGTTCCATCAAAATTGGCGCGTGGATGGTATGGTCACGCGAGTATTCGGTCGAAACAAGGAATTCGGTCTCGTCGTTTCGGGTTCGTATCAGGAGTTACATTCCGCGACCCATGCAATCTTACCTGGTGACACAAACGGCGACGGCTGGAATTATTTTTCGACTTCGGGATCTTCCGCGACCCTGGGGGCGAGCAGTGATGCCAAGGCGGTGAAGGGCAGTCCGGTCCCATTACGCGTCCAGGATTACGCCTTCGATGACGCGTATCGCCGCTACAGCGTTAACGGAAAGCTGCAATACCGCCCTTCGCAATCATTCGATGCCTCGATCTTTGCCAGCTACTTTTCCACGCTCGATCAGACAGTTCGTAACGAAGGTCTCTCCTCGACCAATGGGCTTTGGACACCAGGCACGACGTCCAATACCGGCCGGTTGAGCATAGGCGACTACGAAATCGGTCTTACAAAAGAACCGGAACTGCAACGTACGTGGTTTTTCAATTCCCACGCCCATTACGACATCAATGAGCACATGCGTATCGATCTTTTCGCGTCGGACTCTATAGCGTTCGACGGGCAAGTGCGAAACATGGTCAAATATAATACAGGAATTAATCAGGTAACAAACAAAACAACTCAAAGCGAAAATTACGGATATACATATACAATAGACGACGGTGCGCCGATTATCCAGATTAATAATCTAGCAAGCGCCAATAACCCGGATAATTATGGACCTCGCTATTGGCGATTCTATAACTACAATGTTCGCAACACTGTTCGGTTTCTGCGCGGTGACTGGCGGTGGGAAATGGGTCGCGGGTTTTGGACCGACATCGGCACCACGCAGACGCTGACGCATGTCAGCAATTCGGAAGGCTACGCCCAGTTCCTGCCAAACGGGGTGCTCGCCGCAAGCGAAATCGGCAACATGGAAGACGTCCTAGCGTCCAGATCACTGTTGTTGAAGTCAGCTCCGGGTCTGACCTATTTTCTGCTCGACCCGTCCAAGGCTTTCAGTAAGCTTGCCGATCAGCCCGGTCTTTTCAGACAGACGGACACGTCGTCGACAACGAAGCCTGCTTACTATCATCTCCAGGAATCCATCACGGCCGCCTATTACCAGACGGGCTGGCACAACAATTATTTGTCGCTCCAAGGAGGCTTTCGCTGGGATCATACCAATGTTGGAATTAACAATGTCAATCAACAGGTTGTCGGCGCGGCAACCAGCTACGTTCCCCAATACCGTACCTCGACATATGATTATATCGTACCTTCGGTGCTTACGGCGCTCAATCTGACCCGGTCCATGAAGCTGCGGGCGGATTTCACGGAAACCTTGGGTCGGCCGAACTACGGCAACTACGGCGCGGCAACCGCGACCACTTTTAGCGGCGCCAGCGTCTCTATCAGCGAAGGCAATCCGAATCTCATGCCGCGCCATTCCTGGAATTACGACCTGGCATACGAATGGTATCCCCAAAAGGATACGATCCTGTCCGTCGGTGTATTTTATAAAGATATCCATGACGAGATCTATACGCGCTCCGTGCAGACCACAGCCTCGATCGGGGGGCAGATATACCCGGCGGTGATTTCACAGCCGCTCAATTCCAGCGGGGCTGGGCTGCGCGGGATCGAAATGCAGCTTGCTCGACAGAAATTCGGGTTTCTGCCGGGCAAACTCAAGAATTTTGGCATTTCCTTCAATGCGACCTTTCTCGGTGGATTTTTCGAGGTCGCCATGGCTGACGGGACCTCACGCAAGGTCGGCGGTTTGGTCAACCAGCCATCGCATATCTACAACGCGTCGTTGTTCTACGCCGATGACCGCTTCGAAGGCCGCGTGGCCTATGATCGGGTCGGACGATCTCTCTATTCGACTTCGGGCAGCGCAGTTTGGCAGGATATCTGGATGCAGGAGCGCGGCCAGATTGACCTGCAGCTCAATTATCGCTTCACGAAATGGTTGAGCGGAACAGGCCAGGTTCAGAATCTAACCGCGTCGGGATATCAGACGCGCATGGGGCTTTACCAAGATCTGATTCAGGATAGTCACCCTTCCGGGCGAACGGTCTGGCTTGGATTACGCTTCCAGCCGCAGCTATAGGTCGGAGCAGACAGACAATGACGACCCGCCGTACCTTTCTGAAATATGCAGCCACGCTAGGCGGCGCCGCTACGTGGCGCATGTCGCTACAGCGAGCCCTTGCGATCGACCCCGAACCAAATTCGACATGGGCGGATGCGGAGCATGTTGTAATTCTCATGCAGGAAAATCGCTCTTTCGATCATGTATTCGGCACTTTACGTGGTGTCCGGGGCTTCGAAGACCCGCGCGCCATGCGGCTTGCAGATGGCATGCCAGTCTATGCGCAAAGAGGCGCATCCGGGAAAACGTATCTCCCGTGGCGGCTCGATATTCGCCAAAGCAATGCAACGTGGACGGGTTCGGTACCTCATTCGCGGCACAGTCAGGTCGATGCGTGGAATGAAGGGGGCCAAGATCGCTGGATCGACGCCAAGATATCGGATCAATCCGAATATCGCCATATTCCGCTAACGATGGGCTATTACACGCGGGAAGACCTGCCATTCTATTACGCCCTCGCGGATGCGTTTACGATATGTGATCAACATTATTGCGGGGCGATGACCTCGACCACACCGAACCGGCTCATATTCATGACCGGCACGGTCCGCGACCGGCAGGATCATATGTCGCGCGTCTATATGCGCAACGACGAAATTCTGGAAGGCGGCATGAGATGGACGACCTTTCCCGAGCGCCTTCAGGAAGCTGGCGTGGATTGGAAATTCTACCAGAACGAAATTGATTCAACCGGGACAATGACCGACTTCGAGCGCGACTGGCTGGGGAATTTCGGCACCAATGTCCTAGAGTGCTTCGACAAATATCGCGTGTCCGACAATCCGGGATTTGTCGATTGGATCGATGCGCTGATCGCCAAGACGCAAGCGGAGATTAAAAACGCCGTGAACGCGCCGGCGGACTCGTTTCGACATCGGGCCGGAGAGATTACACGGCTGCAGATGCTGCTGCGTGCACGACAGCGACGCAGGGCAAGTGCCTCGCATGGCATGGATAATCTCACTCCCGAAGAGCGCGATCTATATCAGCGTGCTTTCACCACCAATATCGACGATGTTCACTACCGCATGCTGGATCGTCTTGACATCGGGGATGGGAACGAAATGCAGGTGCCGAAGGGCGACTTGCTACATCAGTTTCGTACCGATGTGGAAGGAGGGACTTTACCCTGCATTTCATGGCTTTCACCTCCCGCGCATTTTTCTGATCATCCATCCTCGCCTTGGTATGGTGCGTGGTATGTATCAGAGGTGTTAGACATCCTGACGAGAAACCCGGACGTCTGGCGCAAAACCATTTTTATCATCACCTATGACGAAAATGATGGGTATTTCGATCATGCCTGCTGCTATGCCTCGCCGGATCCTTTCCGGCCGGCCACAGGAGGTTCTTCGCAGAGTGTCGATGATGCTCGACTTGAGTACACGATAGCCAGTGACGAGACGGCGCTCGGCGTGCCGCAACACTTGGCCCGAAATGGGCCGGTGGGGCTCGGTTTCCGGGTTCCACTGAGCGTGGCTTCACCCTGGAGTCGCGGCGGATGGGTGAACTCCCAGCTTTTCGAACACAGTTCCACCCTGCAATTTCTCGAAAAATTCGTCGCGGCGCGCCATGGCAAGACGGTGCGCGAAACCAATATATCGCAGTGGAGACGCTCGATCAGCGGCGATCTGACCTCATGCTTCAGGCCCCATGGAACGTCCACGCCGCGACTGAAATACGTCGACCGGGACGCGCACCTTCGAATGATCGCGCAGGCACGGCGTCAACCGACGCCTACCGGATATCACGTGCTCAACAAAAGTGAAGATGCGGCCATTCGCGCGAATGCCCACTTGGTATCACGTCACGTCCGCCAGGAACCTGGAACGCGACCGTCCTGTGCGCTGCCTTACGAGCCCTTCGCTGACGGCGGGATCGACGCAACGGGCAACCTCATCATACATTTGCGCGCCGGGAAGGAATTACATGGCGAGAAATCCGCAGGGCTGCCCTTCAACGTCTATCGTTATGGTGCGGACACACTTCCAGGATTGCAGGTCGGTACCTATGCGGTCACCGCTGGAGACGCTTTCGATGTCCACATGGCAATCGATGCTTTTAAAGGCGATAAATATGATATCGTGGTCCATGCACCAAACGGCTTCTATCGTCGCTTTCGGGGACGTAAGGAGGGATTACGGCTAAGAACGTGGCTCCGGCAGGCACTGGGACGGGGCATGCTCTACAGCTTTCAATGGTGCATGATTTGCCGCGTGCTGTGGAACTAATCTGTGCGACGACCGAAGAAGATTGTCAGCGCCCTCTGACCCTACCGCCGAATCAGGTCGTCACCGTCACGCTCGACGTTAGTAAAACAGCCTTCTGGTATGACGTCGTGCTTACGATGCCTGCAGACCCGGAATTCATGGTGCAATACGCCGGAAGAGTAGAAACCGGACTTCCGGGATTAAGCGATCCAACGATTGGGGCCGCGTGACAATGAAACGTTATCTACTTTTGATTGCGACCGTGCTGGGTTGCACCACGGCGCAGGCTGCACCACCTATCGTCTTGCGCGAATTGCCGACCGCACAGGCGGTACAAGGGGCTGCAGATGATCTCGACGCAATCTACGCAATTGAAGACCACTCAATTGCCCGTTTCGATCGAAAGAGCGGACGTCGGCTTGCGCTGTGGGAAGGCGATCCCTCGATTTATATTCATATTAACGCGTGCGAACGCGTTGACCACCGCCTAGCCTGCGCAATGTCGAATTATCCCGGTGTGCCGATGAGCAGTTCTTTGGAATGGTTCGATGCAACATCCCTACGCCATCTTGGCACCCATAGTTTCGGCCCTGGCTGGGGTTCGTTGACATGGATCGACTGGCAAAGGGGATCGTGGTGGGCATGTTTCGCGAATTATGACGGCAGTGGAGGCTCTCCTCCCGCCGATCATCGCGCGACTGTGCTGGTGCGTCTGGACACGCGTTTCATACCGCAGGAAAGCTGGCTATTCCCCGAGGATGTGTTGAATGCTTTTGGGCGTGACAGCGCCTCTGGAGGACGTTGGGGACGAGATGGCCTGCTCTATGTCACCGGACATGATCGCCCGGAATTATATGTCCTATCCCTTCCCGTTGCAGGAGGTCGGCTCCGTCATGTTTCAACCCGCGTCATTGCGTTCCATGGCCAGGCTTTCGATTGGGACGTGATCAACCAACGAGCAATCTGGGGCATCGACAGGCAGCGACATATGCTCATAGAGAGCCTGATTGGCGATGATTTTCACTGAGAACTGTACCGGCCTCGGTTTTTGAGACATTTGGTTGAAGCCTAAGCGGCGAGAGCCGCGCTGGAAAGAGCTTTGGCGGGCCCGGCATTTGGGGAGATGAAGCCGTGCCGTTCGAGTAGCCAGGTT
>Ga0157362_1000490_pt1 | contig 13556 bp, 11 predicted proteins | sample AttlaeALBM3_FD_111480 | JGI IMG/M metagenome (GOLD analysis project Ga0157362, IMG submission 111480) | Fungus gardens microbial communities from leaf cutter ant in Ribeirão Preto, State of São Paulo, Brazil - Atta laevigata ALBM3 | ecosystem: Host-associated > Fungi > Mycelium > Unclassified ... | reverse complement strand
TTCATTAATTACCCATAGATAGTCATCTGTCCTTTTCTTAGAACAAAGGACAGCCTCCATATGGTTAGGTTATCATTATTTCTAGCACAAAGGCACTACTATATGTAGAACAATAGGTAGTAGTATGTGATGATCTGTCCTAGTGTACAGACTATCACTTTTCTGTATATAAGGACTCATAGTTTGAGGATTAGACCTCAGACTTAACAACATCTTTTGTCACCTATCTAACTTTACATTTTTGAACTCTTTAAAGTATCAAAGCACCCATCACAAATAGTAAGTGACCATTTGTGATAATATGTCCTGATATGTATTGTAAACGCCGCCTTCCACTCATCTCCTTCCTTGCTTCTGACGTTATTATAGCCTCACCTCAGATCCAGTTTCGTGAAGACCTTCCTCTTTCCTACTCCATCCAGTATATCCACGATAAGCGGAAGGGGGTATCTATTCTTTATCGTCTATTGGTTTATATGACGATAATCTTGCACCATTCTTCGCTTTCCATCCTTTTTTGCTACAAAATGTACCAGGGATGTTTGGGGCGATTTGGAGGGTTGGATATACCCTTTCCTTAACTGGTCCTCCACAAATACTTGCACTTCTTCCCTCTCTTCTCTCGACAGTGAATACACTCTCCCCTTTTTTGGCACAAAGCCTTCCTTCAACTCTATTGCGTGATCCCAGGCTTTTCGCACTGGCATCCTTTCCGATTCCTTCTTCCCAAAGACTTTTTTCCACTTCCAAAACTTTCTTGGCACTAGCTTTCTTAGTACTTCCTTATCTTCATCCTTTTCTACCTTCTTTACTTCTTTCTTTACTTCCTCTCGTTTTCCTTTTCCACATATAGGTGGACATCTCGTCATTTTTACCTCCCCTTTCTTCCAGTCTATCTCAGGGTTGTGGGCAGCCAACCATGGCATACCCAGTATCACTTTTGTCTTCCCCAAGTTACAGACATTCATCCTCACTCTTTCTACATGTCCTCTAAAGAACATGTTGCACTCTACTTGGTGTATGATTGCCCCTCCTATTTTTGTCGTTCCATCCACATTTCTTACTAACAGGGAGTTCCTCATCTTTTCTAGCTTAAACCCCTTCTCTTTGGCAAAGGTCGTGTCTATAAACAGGCCTGTTGCTCCGCTATCCAGTAAAGCTTCCACCGCTACCCCCTCATGGTTATCTATCTTTTCTAACCCCACTTTCATCTACACTTCTCTTAGCGGCCGTAGCAAACGCCGCACATCTCTTGCTCTCTCAGTAGTATTGGAGAAATTAATTTTATTGCCCAATTTTTCTGGGTGCAATACACTGTACAAATTGTTGGAGACCAGCCAAGAGCTCACTGTCCTCCATTTTCTTTTGCTGACTCTTGCAGCGTATCCACTATTCTCGCTCTATTTCTCTTCCAACAGTTTTGGGCCATATGGCCAAACTTTCCACACTGATAACACTTCCTGTCTCCCCCTCTTCCTCTATCGACATCCATCGCATTTGGGTCTCTCTGTGGACCCGACTGGTTTCCTCCTCTGTTGACTATGTTTCCTCCTCCCCTATATCCTCCTCCGTTGTCTCCCCATCTCTGCATTATCTGCCCTTCTCTTCCTCCATATGACCCCCCCTTGGCTGCGCATTTCCCCCTGGGTACACCACATTTCTCCCCAACATCCTCTCTTCTGCTCTGCTCTGCCTTTTATTTCTGTCTAACCTTACCGCTCTTTCTTGCCACTCTCCTATGGTGGACGGCGGTTTTTCTGCCTCGGCCAACTTCCTCCTTATCGCCCCACTCAACCCCCTCTTGAACTCTTCGATGAGGGGTCGTCCCTCGTAGCCACTCCCCCTGGCAACTTTTTTGAACTCCTGGACATATTCATCGTATGTTCTTCCTCCCTGTTCTATCGTCCTCAATTGCTCTATCTTTCTTTCCTCCTCCGATGTCTCTCCAAAGTCGTTCCTTATTTTGGTAAAAAACTGCTCCACTGTTTCCACTTCTGACTCTTCCTTTGCCAGCTCATCCAGTAAGTTATCCTTCCATGCTTCTGCCACTTCTCCCTGCATGTAAAACAATACCCAGGCCACCTGGGTTATTGCTGCTTCCTCCATCATCTTCATTCTAATATATATGCGAGCTGCGTTGATGAACACGCTCACATCCTCCATTCTTCTATTAAAGACTTGAGGCCTTGCAACCTCTACTCTGCTCCTCTGTTGTTGAAGGAGCATAGTGTTGACCTGCCATTGCAGGGTAGTGATCATGGCGAGGAGTTGCTCCTTGCGGGTTGGTGGTAGTTGTTGAGTAGGTGCTTGGGAGGGTTCTCCCCTTGGTTGTTGTTGTTGCTGTTGCTGTCACAACATATCGTAGGGCAGCGGTGGTGGTGATGATGGTGGTGGTGATGGGGGAGATAATAATTCGTATTCAGACTCAGTTTCTTGATCCAGGGTGGACTCAAGGCTACGTCTAACAGAGAGCACAATCTTCTCCTGTCTAGACTTCTACTGCCTTACTGACTACTGCCCTAATCAAAATGTAGACGATTGCCCCTAAGAAGGGAACCTCTAAGCTAAGCGGCCTTTTAAGAAGTAACCGCCGATCTCCTGCATGTACCCGTCACAATGGACGACAGCACGGAGCTTATACAGAGAAGGAAGTAGCTAACAGGCCCAATTAACAGGTCAGAACTTGAGCAAAACACCCGGACTTGGTGTTCAGTCTTCTCCCTCAGTCCCTAACTGACTGAGAAGTCCCCTTTACAGCTAGGGCCCGCTATCCAAAAAGCTTGTGAGCGCTGTGCTCACTAGCGAGGGTGATAAGGGAGTAAGTAGTGGTGAGGTCGCGAGGTGCGAGATCACCGTTGGGTATCGAGTTCTTTTGTTATCACTAAGTCGTGAAGACTTCAAGGATCACCCAAGGTGGATGTTCAGGAAGAACTCGATGGAGTTCTTCATTAAATTACCTAACTACTTATACAAGTTTTACTGTGGCTATGCTACTACTACTCCATGATCACATGTCCTTCTAGAATATTCTACAATCACATGACCTCATCACATGATATGATTACTTAAGTTCCCATGCTATTTATAACTTGACTCTGTTATGTAACTTGATGTTGTTGATCAAGTTTCCAAATGCGTGGGAAATTCTTTCCTCTTTGGGGGTCTCATAACACATTACTCCTCTGTATATACCAGTCATAATGGACCGCAGCACAAGGTTTATGCAGTGAAGATGTAATTAACAGGTTCAATTGGTAGGTCAGAACTCAACTATACACCTGAACTTGGTATACAATTTCCTCCCTCAGTCCCTAACTGACTAAGAAGTTCCCTTAAGCCAAGGGCCCAGCTATATATGGAGGTGATTAATAATTATGATAATCATCGGTTGAGGGTTGATAAGGTGATTGAAGAGATTTGTGAGCAAGGTTCAAGGTAAACTAAGTTCTAGTAATGGTTATCGAGTTCTTCTGTCAGCAACTGACTTAAGATCTTAGTCTAGGGTTAAAAGAGAACTCAATAGAGTCCTCACTTTATTCTACTATACTACTTATACATTTCTGCACTATTTGTTTCTATTTATTCTACAAGTCCCTACCAGTCCTGGGTTTGATTCTAGTCCATGTCATATTTCTTAGTCATAATTGTGGCGACTTATGACACTTTTTTTACTATACTTAAAGCATCCTTGTAGTTTCTTCTTTTTTTTTAGTTGTCTACAATCTTTTGCTATATGTCCAAATCTGTTACAATTGTAACACTTGGGTTTGTATCTTTGTTTGTTGTTCTTTTGTTGTCCTATCTCCATTGGTTTGTCCATTTCTCCATAGGTTATTCCTAAACCTGTTTTATAGTCATAGTAGATATTGGTCCGCTTGGATTCTTGTCTTACTGCTGTGATTGCCACCTTCTACTGTTCTAAACTCTTTAGAGCTTGAGTTGGTAAATATGCCATTATAGCTCTAATGATTTCTTGGTTTATGTTCTTCTTTGGCAAAAATATTGCATGCTGGTCATCTATTTGTGCTTTGCTTGCTAAAGCCATGAATTCAATGAGGAAGTCTGCAATGTACTTTCTGTCTTGTGTGAATGTTTTGATATGCCACTCTGCATCAGCTTCTTTCATTTTATTACTATATACCAGTTGTAACTCTGCTTTGAAAGCATCCCAACTTGGTGTATCATTGTCTTGTTTAATTTTGTTAAGCTTTTGTTATGCAAATGCTTCTGCAGTTCCTCTATGGAACCTTCCTAGTATTGCAATGATTTTCTCATTGGTATCCATGACTTTGTTTGTTCTGAGGTAGAGCTTCATAGCTCTCTACCAGTCTTCAAACATCTTCCTGTCTCCATTGAACCATCCTGGTTCTGATACCATCAATTTATGGTTTATAACCTCTGCTGGTGCTGATGCTGGTGCCATCTTAGCTGTTAGTACTGGTGTACCTGCGCATGTTCCAGACATATTTCTCTTTGGTTGTCCTACTAATAGTATGTTGCTTAACTTGTTGAGTTCTTTTTTGTTGCCTGTTTCATTGGCCTCTGATTCTGTGTCTTGTATATCCTGTTCTTTAGACTCTTCCTGGTACTCTGATTGTTCTTCACTGATATAAACTGAACTGAGTCGTTCTTCAAGGTCTTCTACCTCTTGTGCTCTGATTATACGTTTGGCAGTAATCTTTGTAATATACCAACAACTGGTCTGCTAGTTTGCCATCCTCCCAGTTGCAAGGTGAGTTGGTGATGCTTTACCAAATGTTATGACCTTAAGAAGTAACTCAGGTTGCAATACTCAAGTAAAGTCTTAAAGATGATATGAGAGTTGAGGAAGGAAGAGAATGATATAATTGATAAAGCATAAAGAATACAGGAGAGCATCTACTATATATATATACCTATGTACCATGAGGTAGTAATGAGGAATACATATGACAGACATAAGGTCTGCTGAGTAAAGAATATACTCCACCAGTGAAATGCTGACTGAGCTGTTAGACATATGAAGTAATGTGAAACAAAAAAGTAGTCCATATAGTTGTATCATGGTGAACATCTGTGTGTAATGAAGTCAATTGTTACAATCGTCTTCTTGTTGAGACAATACTTCTTTGATAGCATATCCTGATGCATCAGTTTCTAATCACATTTTTCTTTTATTGTCTAGAATTACTAATGTGGGAGGGTTTATTATCTTGCTTTTGAGTTTATTAAAGGCATTTTTCTCCTTGTCTTTCCATTTTTATTCCTTTTTTCCCATTAATTTTGTTAGAGGTTTAGCAATGTTATGACACAAGCAAATTTTCTGCAGAAAATAATATTTGATATGCTTTATACCAACAGATTCTTAATTAGAATTTGCTCTAGAACCTTTTCTATATCCTCAGAACGTAACACTATATGATAAGTACATTGAGCAGGTGATAATCAACCTAGAGCTTGTGTTGAGACCTCGAGAAACAATTAGGATGAACTGGCATTGGGTTACTAAGAAAGTTACTAAGGGACTATGCTCTAGATCTACCTTTGAATGGGCTAACTTAAAAGGATGGCAGACTTGTACTCTAGAACCAGTACTATTCAGACAACAAACTTAGACTGATAGACTTTGTGCTTGTAAATAAGTATTGATGGCATCAGATCAATTATATTTAGATAAATGACCTCTAGGACACAACTTGGAGATACTAGATATTTATAGAGACTTGCTAACTGTTCAATAGATAATCAATAAAGTCCAAATTACAAAGCAGTATCAAGAGAATAATGGGGGAAGACAGAAGAATATTCTAGAAGGAAGTGGCAATAAAGACGTGTCATCTTTGATGGGAAGGACTTGGTAAGGGAATATGTTATCACAAAGAAAGGAGAGGGCTATGTCATCAGTAGGATTTTGGAAGGACTTAGGACAGAAAGGAGTCAAAGGAAATCCAAAAGTAGCAACAGTTCCCTTTTTATATTTTAATTCTTGAGTTTCAGGGCTTTGTAATGACATTAATATAGTATCCAGAGTGCATGTTAGAGCATAGTCACTCAATGGCGGCTAACCCTAAAGCTAGGTAATGGTCCCAGAAGCTGAGGTGATATTTGAGTGAAGCTAGATCTAACTACACAAGCAGTCTTATATACTAAAACTGATGGTCTGTGCACTGCTGTTATACCACAAGCGAATTTTCCATGAAAGATAACATTTGATACACTTTATACTAATGAATTCTTGATTAGAGTTCGCTCTAGAACCCTTTTTATATTCTTAGAATGTACTACCATATAATAAAAACATTGAGCAAGGGAAAACCAAACCAGAGCTCATATTGATATCTTGGAAGGCAAGCAGGATGAGCTGGCATCAGGTTTAGGAAGAAAGTCATAGAAGAACTACGCTCTAGATCCATTATGGGATGGAACTGATCTAGAGATATGGCGGACTGGGACTCTAGAACTAGTAGTGTTCAGACAATGGACTTAGATAAATAGACTCTGCTTACAATTAAGTATTGATGGCATCAGATCAATTATATTTAGATAAATGAGCCCTAGGACGTGACTCAAAGATATTCGACATTGAGTGAGGCTTACTGACTACTTAACAGGTAACCAAGGGGGGCTCTCTTACAAAGCAACATCAAAGAGAGTGAAGGGAGATCAGGAGGAATATTCTAGAGAGAAGCGACGATAAAGACACATCATCTTTGATGGGAAGGATTTGATGAAGAGGACATGTTACCATAAGGACATGTCATTACTGGGAATTGGAACGAACTTAGTGTGAGAAGAGGTTGAAGGAACATCAAAAGTAGTAATAGTTTCCTTTTTATATTTTATTCCTTGAGTTTCAGGGCTTTGTAATCATTTTAATATAGTATTCAGTGTACAGTTAGATAGGAAAGGAAACCTTTTGACTCCTACCTCTATCTATACTGCCTCTGGAATCGTGAATGCAGATCTATTGAGAGTAAAAAGACTGGGACCAGTAGAGTGTCTTGAGAAGAACACAGAATATACCCAGAATTTGATCTAGAGAGAAGATGCAGATGCAATTTGGGTAGACTTTGGAGAGGACAGCAGGCTGGGAAAGCTTGGCTAGGTGCACACTTGGATTGCATCACATCCATAAGGTTCAGTGTTGGGGGTGCAGACAAGGGAGCAACTGAGTGTGGAGGGTCCATGAGTGATCAACTAACTGTATTTTCCAGAGGAGCTTTTGTCACAGTGTGTAAAGGTTGACACCTTAGGGAGGCTATGTGACAATGATCTAGAGAGATCATACAATCCTTTTATAATTACCAACATATATTTTATTGGAGCTGCATATAATTCCTATTTTCTAATTATTTATAAACCTTCATCTTTGATTATCTCCCCTCGAACCTTTAGTGTAAGGGGACATCCTATGATCGCTTAGATAACTTGGTAGGGTTCGCATAAGCTAGCGTTCCCATGGATCCTCGGAGTCCACAGTTAATAGTTCCTTTCCCTCTAGTTCAGGTCTCCATCACAGTACTACATAACTATATCTGGTAGTGTAGTTATTATTGTCCTAATGTATGTGTCCATAGTGACTGGCGCACAGACCAGGCTAGTCTAGTATAAGTAGCTAGTGATGTACGGTAGAATACCTTACCTCAACAATAGTTTGAGCTCCTGGGCTATTCATTGCTCTAACTTAAGACGCCTGCTCTACTATATTGCAGTGTGACTGGGTGCCTCACCAAGCGTGCCCCTTACACAGATTGTGTATCACATTCCTATTGTTCCTTGCTTCTCTTGTCTGTGTTATGCAATATAATACCTTCTATCTATATTTAGGACAATTGTGATTACTGATCCATGTGCATGTGACTGCCCATGTGATTGTCTGGTATAGTATATATACTAGCAATGTGTTGTAGATCTACTTCACTTAAATCTCAAACTAGCTTCCGGGACTATCCATTAGCTTAAGAGTGATTGCCTCTGAGTAGTTCCCTAACAGACCTGTAAGAGGGCACTCGGAGGTATCCCAGAACACACTCGACATTAGTGGAGAAGGTGTTTTAGGTAAGAGCATTGAATAGCCCAGGAGCTCTAATCGATGTTGAGATAAGGTATTCTACTGTACATCACTAGCTATATATACTAGACTAGCTTGGTCTGTGTGCCGGTTGCTACGAGAACACAGATCAAGACACTAATAACTACCATACCTAATAAGGCTACATAGTATAAACTATAGCAACAAGAACAAGAGGGAAGGGAACTATAAATAGCAGACTCTAAGGATCCGAGGGTAAGCTAGATGATACTCACCCATACCAGGTTATCTAAGCTACTCCAGGCTATCCCCTTATAATCCAGATTTCCTTCGAAGTCATCAGGTTCTTGTTAAATTAAATAATTATTGTACTGTGTATTACTGTAGTTTAATATATGAGCCATGCTTATATAAGCAGGCTTGCTTCTTTGTCTCAACTGCCATGTCATAGAACTACTCTGCTTCTCTCGAGATCTCTCTTTCCTATTAGGCTGTCTATTAATATCTGTTGGATAACCTAGTAAGTGGGCCATTATTTGTCCCTACTGTAATTGCTACTCTCCATCCTTCTAACAGGTTATGGGCCCCAGTTTGCCCTGACCTCCTTTGGTGCTCTCAAGCTGCCTCAGTTGATGGAAAGGACTTAACTGGCTTGCCAACCTGTTGGGAATTGAGATGATCTCCCTGTTGAATTCTCTCATGTCCACAGTATAAGGGCAACTGGACACAAGACTCCAGGAGAATCCTTAGTGATATTAAAGATTGTAATTATAATACAACTTACCTCCAGGAGAATCCTCAGAGATTAGAATGAGGCTCCTGGAGGGATCTTCTATATTATATACTAGACTTATATCTCTTAGTGTCAGGGTTAGTGGGATCGGAGCTAAACTAGTGTGTTTAAGTATTACTAGTTAAACAGGCTAAGGTAGCTCTGGAGTGTTTGTCACAAAAAGTGACTACTAAATAGTATCATGGAGGTATAACAAAATACCTGTTCAAATGAACTACATAAATAGCTGGACTCTCGTTAGCAAGTAGCCTTGCTAACGTCGCCCTTTTGGTATAGTGGTAAACCATACAGTATGTGACTACTGGTCCATAGCACAACTGTGACAGACTAGTTGATGTTAATTTACAAACTGAGGAATTACACTGTAACTACTCAGTACTTATAAGAAGTCCAGAATAGGAGGAGAGTAGTCTACTATACTATCCTACTATTATTAATTTTAGGAGAATTATTAGGAGAAATAAATTACATAATTGTCAAATTTCTGGAATATGACAGTGGGTGATTACATTTCTTGATGACTATTCCTTCTATTACAGAGTTGCTTTCTTGCACAAAAAATCAAATGCTATAGAAGCAATTAAAGCTATTTTCCAGTTGTGGTCAAATACTACTTCCTACTTTGTTAAACACCTGCATACTGATAATGGGGGAGAGTATATGACATCAGAATTGCAATCCTTTTTACGTGAACAAAGAATTGTCCATGAGACAAGTACACCACATGTACATTAGCAAAATGGTCAAGCAGAACAGTTGAATTGGACACTGCTAGAAAAGGCGCAATCTATGCAACTTGAAGCATGCTTATCTGATTCCTGGTGAGAGTTTGCTTTTGCAACTGCTATGTAAGGGGACATCTAGGGTCGTGCTTAGTAAGTTCTGAGGGTCTGTTCTATTAGTGGCCTAGTGACAGATTGTGTATCACACTCCCATCGTTCCTGAGTCTTCCCTATTTGTGTTATGCAGTGCAATGTCTTCTCTCTATTATTAGGACAATTGTAATTATAGGTCGGTTGCCATGGTACTGTGTGCCTGACTATCTAGTATAGTATATATACTAGCAAGCTGTTATAGATATACCTCACTTGAATCTCAACCTAGCTTCCGGGACTATCCATTAGCTTAAAGGGTAATCGCCTCTGAGTGGTTCTTTTATATGCTACCCATGTCTATAACCATACTTCCATTAAACATTTCAAATAGAAAATACCTCAGGAGATCTTCACAGGTGAAAAACCTAAAATATCACATCTCCATGTCTTTGGTTATGGAGCATATGTGTACCTTCCCAATGAAGTTTACACAAACAAACTTACACTATACTCTGAACTCATGATATTTATTAGGTATGAGAATAATAGCTATAGATTTATTTGCCACATGCAAGGGAATGTTATATTCCGCTCTACCCAAGCTATCTTTGATAAAGGATACTTCTCTAAATGTCCATCGTTTTATCCCAGAAAGCAAATGCCTCCTGGTAGACTAACCCCAAAGATAGAGTCGTCAGTACCTAGACCTTTTGGTGTAGATGAACCTGCTCCAATACTCTTTCCACCAACACCTGTATATCCTAGACCCTCTACTTCTCCAATCTCTTCTAATTTGCCAACTCACTCAGAATCTCTATTTCCCTCTCCTTTACTGACACTACTTAAATGGTCCTTAGTAAAAATTGAAGAGGTTGAAGATGATGAAGATGAAGATGTTGAGATGTATTCCCTAAGCCCTTCTCTTTCTGAAGCTAGTCTCTCACAGTATACTCCTTCTCAGGTTCCAACTGTAATACCTCAAAAACGAGGTAGTGACCCACAGCCAGGAGAAGATGTTTCTCCTCTGAGATATGGCTTGAGAAGATCAACCCATAAGACTAGAGTTCTTCACAAAGAAAGCAATATATATGGAGAGGATCGCCATCTCACAGATGTCTTGAGATGCCCTGAGTAGTGATAACATCCTAGTGAGACTGATCCAGATATGGCACGCAGAATGCTTGAGAATGATTGTAGATATATTCAAGCACAGCCTAAGACTATTCCAATTGAAGGAGTATACTATTTATATAGTCAATGGGATAATACTGTTGAAATAAATGGAATCCACTATGAAGTTGATTGGGTAGGACAACGACCTATTATAATTGACACAGAGGGAAATAGAATGGATGCTTCACCTCCAGCAGGTGAGTCAGCTACTACAGCTATTACCAACCATATGATATGCCTTGCAAGAGAAGGGAGAGCAGAGCATATTCACTTTCTCTTGGCACTCAGAGCAACTGAGACTCAGTTTTTACCAAAACCCTTCAAAGATGTTGCTAAACTACAAACTGACTTATCATAACTTAGCGAAATGGCTAAGTTATTATTTATATTTCTTTTCTTTTCTTTGGACTTACTACACAGAAGGGAGTGCGGGAAAGTACCATGTCACAAGTGTCACATCACATGATGTCACATGATAAACATAGGAAAGTAGTGCACAGATCATGTAGTAGTTGTATAAGTAGTATAAAGAATCTAATGGGAACTCTATCGAGTTCTTCTTGTCAAACACTGATAAAGGAGCAGTTGGCTTGATTCCAGCTTTGAAGTTAGCTAGTCTGACATGACTCTAAGAAAAGGTAGCTTGAGTCCTGTCTTGAGGAGCTGAAATCACTCAAAGACAGAGTATCACAAATAGTCACTTACTATTTGTGATAGGTGCTTTGATACTTTAAATAGTTCAAAAATGTGAAGTTAGACAAGTGACAAAAGATGTTAAGTCTGAGGTCTAATCCTCAGACAAGGAGTCCTTATATACAGACAAGTGATGGTCTGTGCACTAGGACAGATCATCACATGCTACTACCTATTGTTCTATATATGGTAGTGCCTTTATACTTGAAATAGCAATAACTTAACCTTATGGAGGCTGTTCTTTGTTCTAAGAAAAGGACAGATGACTATCTATGGGTAATTAATAAAGTCCATGTACAAATATTGAGGCCTTCATATCTCCACTAATATTAATTGCCTCAGCACCATTTTAGGCTCATTCTGAGCGGTATGAAGAGGGATTCTCTGATGCCTAAAAGCAAAGCATAGATCATGGTGGTTTCCGAGATATTGGCGATTTAATAAACAGTACTGTAAGGGGCACACTCGGTGAGGCACCCAGTCATACTGCAATATAGTAGAGCAGACGTCTTAAGTAGAAGCGATGAATAGCCCAGGAGCTTCAATCATTGTTGAGGTAAGGTATTCTACCATACATCACTAGCTATATATACTAGACTAGCCTGGTCTGTGTGCCAGTCACTATGGACACGTACATCAGGACAATAATAACTACACTACCAGATATAGCTATGTAGTACTGTGATAGAGACCTGAACTAGAGGGAAAGAAACTATAGACCATGGACTCTGAGGATTCATGGGAACACTAGATGATGTGAACCCTACCAGGTTATCTAAGCGATCTCAGGGTTGTCTCCTTACAAGTACCATGGTGGTTACTAGTTGATCTGCCTAATATCTTGGCCATTATTGATCGTCTCGAGACGTGACTGGTATCTATCAAAAGGTCTTTTCAAGGGCTTTCCGTAGCCATTGAGACTGTGAGAATTGATGAAGAATTGATGGAGATATGGCCAAATGAAGTTTGTGACACAGAGATGTTTATGAAATTGTAGACCTTCCTAAGGGAAGAAAAGCGGTCAAGAACTACTAGGTGTTTAACATCAAGCCTAATGGTCATTATCAATCTTGTCTTGTTGCCAAAGGATTTTCTCAAGTTGAAAGCCTTGACTTCGATGAATTATTCTCTCCAGTTATCTGCTATGAAACTGTACAACTACTTTCTGCTGTTGCTGCACTTGAGGATTTAGATATCCAAAGTATTGATATTAAAACAGCCTACTTATATGGTGATCTGGATAAGGAAATCTATATGGAGCAGCCAGAAGGTTTTAAACTACCTGGGAAAAAAAACAAAGTCTAGCGACTTTGCAAAGTATTGTATGGCCTTAAGTAAGCTGGCTTATCCTGGTGGCGCACAATGACTAAGTCAATGCTTGCCCTAGGATTTAAGAGATGCAAATCCAATGCTGGTGTATACTACTATTATAATAAAAAGACTAAAACACTTGTTATAACAATTGTCTATGTCGATGATGTCTGCTTTATGGGTACTAAAGGTTCCCTGCTCCTCAATGAGTTAAAGCAGAAATTTATGGCTAGATGGGAATGTCGTGACCTTGGTGAAACCACAGAGTTCCTAGATATGCACATAAACCGTAATTGTAAAAATTGAAAGATATTTATTGATCAATGTGAGTATTTGGAGAAGATACTAGTGTGCTTTAATGTTGCAACTAATCCTACTTATACTCCACTGCCATCTAAGTTTAGCTTTAAACCAAATGAAAAGCAGTGTGACCCTAAATTCCGCCAAAAGTATTAACAACTGGTTAGTTCTCTAATGTACTTGATGATTGGCTCAAGACCAGATATTGGCTTCACAGTTGTCAAATTAGCTCAATAGATGGCAAACCTGTTATGAGAGCTCTAGGAAGGAGATAGTTTCCCATGCATTTGAACACTTAATCTACAACATCAAGTTATATAATGGAGTTGAGATATAAATAGCATGTGAAGCTTAGGTAATCATATCACGTGGTCATAGAACATTCCAGAAGGACATGTGATTGTGGACTAGTAGTGTACAGCCACTTGTAAAAGTAGTATAAGTAGTTAAGCAATCCAAC
>Ga0157362_1000489_pt1 | contig 13574 bp, 14 predicted proteins | sample AttlaeALBM3_FD_111480 | JGI IMG/M metagenome (GOLD analysis project Ga0157362, IMG submission 111480) | Fungus gardens microbial communities from leaf cutter ant in Ribeirão Preto, State of São Paulo, Brazil - Atta laevigata ALBM3 | ecosystem: Host-associated > Fungi > Mycelium > Unclassified ... | reverse complement strand
GCGGCCACACTTCTCTCGGCCCTTATCCTGATCGGTTTCGACTATTTCATGCCGAAGCCCCATCAGGACGATCCCCATTCCGTCACACATGCGCCTGCAGCACAGGTTCAGAACAGCGCGCCGACCACGGCTGCGCCACCTGCCGAGGCTGCTGCCGAAACGCAGGCGACTGCGCGGCGCATTCCGGTGACGGGGCCGGACGTGCAGGGCTCCCTTAACCTCAAGGGGGCGGTGCTGGATGATCTGATCCTCACGAAATATCGTGAGACCCTGGCCAAGGACAGCCCGCTGGTGCGCCTGCTGGACAAGGCGGGGAGTGCGCATCCCACGTTCGTCGTGATCGGCTGGACGAATGCTCCGGGCTCCAATGCCCGCCTGCCGGATCTGAACACGGTCTGGGAGAGCTCCGACGAGACGCTGACGCCGGACCATCCGGTGACGCTGCACTGGGATAACGGGCAGGGGCTGGTGTTCTCCATCCAGATCGCACTGGACAAGCACTACATGTTCGCCGTGAGCCAGACGGTCGAGAACCATTCGGGTCAGCCGGTGGCTCTGGTACCGTTCGAGCGCGTGCAGCGTGACTATGATGCACCTGAAGGGGCTTTCACGGCGCATGAGGGGCCAATCGCCGTTATCGGTGGCCGGATGCAGGATGAGAGCTACAAGAACCTGCGCAAGGGGGCTGACCATCCGGATCACGTGTCCTGGTCGTCCACGGGTACGAATGGCTGGGACGGCATCAGCGACAAGTTCTGGCTGACAGCCGTGGCTCCTGCTGACGGCACGCCGGTTGCAGCGAGCTTTGCTTACGTGCCGGGATCGTATCAGGTGGGGATGTCCACCCAGAACGCCCAGCAGATCATGCCGAACGGTTCCATCACCGAGAAGAGCCATGTCTTTGCAGGTGCGAAGGTTGTCAGCCTGCTTCAGGGCTATAGCAAACAGCTCGGCATTCCGGATCTGGACAAGGCGATCGACTTCGGCTGGTTCAGCTTCCTGACCCGTCCGCTGCTGACGCTGCTGCACTGGCTGTATCTGCATCTGGGTAATTTCGGTCTGGCGCTGATGGCGCTGACGCTGATTGTCAAGATCGTTCTATTCCCGCTGGCCTCCAAGGCTGCCCAGTCCTCGGCGCGGATGCGTCTACTGGCGCCCAAGGTCAAGGAGATCCGGGAGAAGAACAAGGACGATCCGATGGCCATGAACCAGAAGGTCATGGCGCTGTATCGTGAAGAGAAGGTGAGCCCTGCGAGCGGCTGTCTGCCGATGCTGATCCAGGCGCCGATCTTCTTTTGCCTATACAAGATCCTGAACATCAGCATTGATGCGCGCCATGCGCCGTTCTTTGGCTGGATCCATGATTTGTCGATGCCGGACCCGACGAACGTGTTCAATCTGTTCGGGCTGCTGCCGTTTGATCCGACGCATTACTCGTCGTTCCTGCATGTCAGCATCTGGGGTACGGCGCTTGGCTTGACGTTCTGGCTGCTGCAGCGCCAGACCAGCTCGACGGCGAGCCTTGATCCGGCACAGGCGCGGATGATGCAGTTCATGCCGTTGGTCTATGTGTTCTTCATGTCCGGCTTCCCGGCCAGTCTTCTGGTCTATTACACTTGGAACAACCTGCTGACGGTTGCGCAACAGATGTTCATCCAGCGCCGGACGGGTCTGCCCGTTCCGGTCTCGCGGACCTGAGGCCCGGCAAAGGCATGATGAAAGAAATCCCGGGGCCTCCGACCGAGGCCCAGATCGAGGATGGGCGGCTTCTGTTCGCAGGGGAGTGTGAGTTCTTCTTCGGCTCGCAGAAGATCGACCAGCTTCCGCCCGTCGGCCGCCCCGAACTAGCATTTGCCGGTCGGTCCAATGTCGGCAAGTCGAGCATCATCAATGCGCTTACGGGGCGTCGTGCGCTGGCACGGGCCTCGTCCGAACCGGGCCGGACCAAGCAGCTCAACTTCTTCAATCTGGCTGACCGGCTGTCTCTTGTGGATATGCCGGGCTACGGGTTTGCCAAGGCGGCGAAGTCGGTCAAGGAAGACTGGCAGGACATGATGTTCGCCTATCTTCGTGGTCGGACAACGCTGGAGCGGGTCATCCTGCTTCTGGATGCGCGGATCGAGCTTAAGGCATCGGACAAGGATGTCATGGAGTTGCTGGACCGGGCCGCCGTGGTGTTCCAGATCGTGCTGACCAAATGCGATCAGGTGAAGCCGAAAGCGCTGGCGGCGAAAATTGCGGAAGTCGAGGCGCTTGCGCTCAAGCATGCCGCAGCCTATCCGCGCATCATTGCCACCAGCAGCGAGACCGGTTTCGGAATCGAGGATCTGCGGGCTGAAATTGCCCGTTTTGCCGTGCCACTCCAAGCGTCAGGGGAAGGATAGTCCGGATCATGACCAGTAAGACCCCCATTGAAAACAACAGCCGGACGCATAGCGACAAGCTGCCGGATGTGGCACCTGTCGTGAATGCGGAGGAAGCGCAGCAGCAGGCTGCCATCCTGTCTAGCGCACTGCCGTTCCTGCGGCGCTATGCCGGTGACACGATTGTCGTTAAATATGGTGGTCATGCCATGGGCGAGGGCAAGCTGGCGCATGCCTTTGGCTATGACATTTCCCTGCTCAAGTTGGTCGGAATCAATCCGATTGTGGTGCATGGCGGTGGGCCGCAGATCAGCGCCATGCTGGACCGGCTGAAGATCCGTTCGGAGTTCATCGACGGGCTGCGTGTGACCGACAAGTCCATGGTCGATGTGATCGAGATGGTTCTGTCCGGCAGCGTCAACAAGCAGGTGGCGCAGTTGATCAACCGGGCCGGAGCACTGGCTGTCGGCATTTCCGGCAAGGATGGCGGGCTGATCCAGGCACGTCGTCTGACGCGCACCAAGCGCGATCCGGACAGTGAGATCGAGAAGGTCATTGATCTGGGATTTGTCGGACAGCCGGAAAAGATCGATCCGCGGGTGCTGTATGCGCTGCTCGGCGCGGGCCTGATCCCCGTGATCGCCCCTGTGGGTGTCGGCGAGGATGGGGAGACCTACAACATCAACGCTGACACTGCAGCTGGCGCGATTGCCGGTGCGGTGCATGCTTCGCGTCTGCTGATGCTGACGGATGTTCCGGGCGTTCTGGACGAGAACGGCAAGCTCATCGAAGAGCTGAGCGCGGAAGAGGCCATGCGCCGGATTGCGGACGGGTCGATTTCGGGCGGCATGATCCCCAAGGTCGAGACCTGCCTCGAGGCAGTCCGCAAGGGGGCGAAAGCTGCAGTCATTCTGGACGGGCGCGTGCCGCATAGCTGCCTTCTGGAGCTGTTCACACGGGCCGGACCGGGGACGCTTATCAAGGCGTAACCAACTGGTAGCAGGACTGGACCGGGATTATGGCGCTTCGTGTGAGAAGCGCCATTTTCTGTTTTCGGCCACCCCTTCCTGAAGGGCCTGCATGCCACGTTCGAGCAGGCTCTCGGGGGTTTCTTCGGCATTGGCTTCGCGGGAGACAAGTCCTAGCTGAAGCGGCAGGTGGACCGGCGGATCGATCAGGATGGGAATGCCATGGGCTGTCATGCGCTCGGCCCGTTCGGCTGCGGCGAAGCGGTCCCCGCCATCCATCCAGAGTCCGAATGTGTTGTTGCTGATCCGGCCGATGGCATCTGTCGGACGAATTGCTTTTCGCAGAAGAGCCACGCACTGACGCAGCGCTTCCTCGCCAGCCTCGAAGCCCTGGGTCTTTGAAAGCTCTGTCAGGCCGGGCACGCGGGCGATGATTAGGGTTGCGGCCATCGCCTCCTGATCCAGCCGGCGGCTGCGGCGCTCGATTTCCGATTTCAGGCCGTTCCAGTTCAGAAGGTTCGACGCGATGTCGTAGTCGGAATCTGTCAGGATCCGGCGGTGGATGCTGTCCAGCTCCCAGAATCCGGCCAGCAGGGAGCAGACCGTCTCGCAGAGCTGCTGGTCCTGCGTAGACCAGGGCTCGGAGCGCCAGAGGACGAGGCAAAGCTGTCTGAGGCTGCGGATGTTTTCGCGGCAGATCATGACATGGCTGTTGCCGCTTCTGAACAACTCCGTGCCCGCTGGGGGCGCTGGCGTCGATAGGGCGGACTGGATGTCCTCAGGCAGGGCGGACGATTTGAAAAGAAAGATTTTCGGCGCCGAGGTATCCAGCAATGCGCCTTCTGCGAGAAGGGGGATGAGCAGGGCATCTATCGCGGCGGCAGAAGCCAGTCTGGGAACGATGGCCCTGCGAAGTGCGGTAGTGATGGTAGCGAGAATCGCGACCCCGGTGGTGGTGGCGGGGCTACCTGTGACAGGAGTGGTATCGGGCTGGGGAGCAGAAATGCTTTCGACCGGGGCTGTCGTAATGACGGTGGATGTTCCGGGCAGCGTCTGTGAGACCGCCTTGAGAGTGCCGCGTATTCCGGTGACCTGGCCTTCGGTGTCCTGGAAAGGGCATGAGGAGAGGATGACGGTCAGTGCCTCACCTTGCGGGTCCGTGATCTGGACGGGCGTGCCAGTATGGGGCTGAAGGATGTTCACGGTGTCGCACAGCGCGCTGAATGGCCGGCTGATCAGGGGCGTCGTGGGCTGTCCAAGCCATGTTTCGGGGGAAATCAGGATGATCCGACCCCGGTTATCAGTCTCGAAGACCAGATCCACCGCTTGATAAAGCAGGGAGCGCCAGCGTTCACGGCTTTCGAGAGTTGACGCCAGCATGTTTCTCAGGTCCTGCGGGATCCTGTCCGGGGACGAATTGCTCATGAACTGGGAGAGTAAGGAATGCAGATCAGGCAAGGGTGACATATCCCGCAGAAAGCTCTCTGTCGGGCCAGTCATTGAGAGCTTCTGGTTTTCATAAGCGTGATTAGTTAAAAAGTCATTAACAATGCTGGGGTATGGGCAGAAGGGCCGTCAGGAGTAAAGATCCGTTGACATGAAACCCCTGGAACCGCATGGTCCGGCGGATTTTTGCTTCTTTTTTACCGGACCGACCTGATGCCGAATGCACCCCTTCGTACCGCCATTGAAGCTCTGTGGGAGCGTCGTGCGACGCTCAGCGCCCGTACGGAAGGCGAAGACCGCGATGTCGTGGAGAAAGTCCTGTCTGCTCTGGATGCCGGAACGCTGCGTGTCGCTGAGCCGTTTGCAGATGGCTGGACTGTTCATGAATGGCTGAAGAAGGCGGTCCTGCTGTCGTTCCGTCTGAATGACAGCAGGGTCATGGAGCGCGGTTGTGGTGGTGAGCCGGCCTTTGACAAGGTTCCGCTGAAGTTCGATGGCTGGGACCAGTTCCGTTTTGCCGAGGCCGGTTTCCGTGCGGTTCCGGGTGCGATCGTACGTCGCTCTGCGTTTATTGCGCCGAATGTGGTGCTGATGCCGAGCTTCGTGAATGTTGGCGCGCGCGTCGATAGCGGCACAATGATCGATACCTGGGCGACGGTTGGCTCCTGCGCCCAGATCGGCAAGAACTGCCATATCAGCGGCGGTGCGGGCATTGGCGGCGTTCTGGAACCGCTGCAGGCTGCCCCGGTCATCATTGAAGATGACTGCTTCATCGGGGCGCGTTCGGAAGTGGCCGAGGGCGTGATCGTTGAAAAGGGTTCCGTTCTGTCGATGGGCGTATTCCTTGGCGCCTCCACCAAGATCGTAGACCGTGCGACGGGCGAAGTTTTCATGGGCCGCGTCCCTGCCTATTCCGTCGTTGTGCCGGGCACGCTCCCGCCGAAGGAGCCGGGTATGCCGTCTCTGGCCTGTGCGGTAATAGTCAAGCGCGTGGACGAGCGGACCCGCTCCAAGACCTCCATCAACGATCTTCTGCGCGACTGATCCCGTGACGGGGTCAACCTTTCCAACGGATCCTGTGGCGCTGGCCCGGGATCTGTTACGTTGCCAGTCGGTCACGCCCGCCGACGGAGGGGCTCAGGCGCTTCTGGCTGGTGTGCTGGAAGGGATGGGATTTGAGACGTTTCATCTCCCGTTCGGGCCTGCTGACGCGCCGACACCCAATCTTTATGCACGGTTGGGGAAAAAGCATCCCGCGCTTTGCTTTGCGGGGCATACAGATGTCGTGCCGCCAGGCGAGGGCTGGGTACATGATCCTTTTGCGGCGGTTATAGAGGGTGACCGGCTTTATGGACGCGGGATTGCGGACATGAAGGGCGGGGTGGCCTGTTTCGTGGCGGCTGTTGCTCGCCGTTTGGCGCTGGGGGCACTGAAGGGTTCCGTCTCACTGCTGATTACGGGAGACGAAGAAGGTCCGGCGCATTTCGGGACGAAGCCGGTCATTGAATGGCTGGCAGAGCGGGGTGAACTGCCTGATTTCTGCGTTCTGGGTGAGCCTACGAATCCCCAGGCACTGGGGGATGTCATCAAGATCGGCCGTCGGGGCAGCATGAATGCTGTCGTGACCGTCCATGGAATGCAGGGGCATGTGGCCTATCCGCATCTGGCGGATAATCCGGTCCATCGCCTTCTGGCAGCGTTTTCCGAACTGACGGCGCGAGAACTGGATACGGGGAACGAGTGGTTTGATCCATCGTCCCTTCAGGTCACGAGCATCGATGTCGGGAACGGGGCAACCAATATTATTCCTGGAAGTGCTGTCGGCCGGCTGAATATCCGGTTCAATGATCTACACACCGGGGCTGCTCTGACAGAATGGATCGAGGACGTGGTGCAGCGTCATGCGCCCCGGGCTGACGTGCAGGTGTCTATCAGTGGCGAGGCCTTCCTGACACAGCCGGGCGATGCGGTGACGTGTCTGTCCGAGGCTGTACGCAGTGTCACGGGACGGACACCCCGGCTAGATACCGGCGGCGGGACGTCGGATGCTCGGTTTATTTCGCAATACTGCGAGGTGGCCGAGTTCGGGCTTATCGGTGCGACCATGCACAAGCGTGACGAGAACGTGGAGCTTGGGACGCTGGAGGATCTGACACGGATTTATCTCGCGTTCATGGAAGGATACGGGCTGTGACTTCGGGACGCCCGGGGCCGCTCCCTCCCACCGGAAATATGGCCATTCCGCTGGGCGTATGGCTTTTGGGGCGGGGGCGGTCCGAAGGGATCAATTGTTTTGCACCAGGAGCGGGAGCCCTGTTCGCAGCTCTGGCGCCGACGGTTGCGCTGGCGCTCATCGGTGTGTGGATGGCGTTTATGCTCTCACCTGCCGAAAGGATCATGGGGCTGGTGCGGGCTGTGGTGCCGCTGGTCTGCACACTGTTGCAGCTTGTTGTGTCGGAGCTTTATGCGGACGTCCTGAAGCGCAAGGGTCTATGGACGCGTTATGCAACGGCATCGCTTTGGTGCGGGTGGCTGCCACTGGCCATGCTGATCATGGCGCAGGGTGTGTTGCATCTCATGATTCCGGGCACTGAGGCCTCCAGCCAGGCGCTGGGCGGTCTCGCTTTCGGGGCGCAACTCTATACACTGTGGCTGACTTGGTATGTGACGAAGGTCGGGCTTGTGACGACCAGCTGGCAGGCTTTTGTAATGACCGTCCTGCAAACCCTGCCGGTAGGAGGGTTGCTCTGGATCTTGTGGCTGCTGCCGCCGCATTACAACGCGGTTGTCGATCTGCTCGGGCTGTCGTCCTAGGAGCGGTTGAAAGGATCGTCGGGATAGCCGACATCCATCAGGCAGAGTCCCTCGGGAGGAGCTGTCTGCCCGGCCGCGCAGCGGTCTTTTGCTTCCAGAATTTCAATAATCTTTTCGACTGGCCACTGACGTGAGCCGATCATCATCAGGGTGCCGGCCATGTTGCGGACCTGATGATGCAGGAAGGAGCGTGCCTTCGTGTCGATCATGACCAGTTCGGCATCACGGTGGACGTTCAGGACGTCCAGCGTGCGGATGGGGCTTCGGGCCTGACAGGCGACGGCACGAAAGGATGTAAAGTCATGCGGGCCGAGGAGATGGTTTGCGGCCTGCTGCATGAGGTCTACGTCCAGCGGGCGCTTGATATGCCAGACGCGGTTTTCCATTAACCCCGGACGGGCGGGGCGGTTGAGGATGGTATATCGGTAGCTGCGCCATGTGGCGGAGAAACGCGCGTTCCATTCTGGGCTGACTTTCGCGGCTTGCAGCACAACGACGCGGTGTGGCTTGAGATGATAGCCCATGCCGTCGCGGATTTGCCGGGCGTCGATCAGGGCGTCATCCGGGAAATCAAGGTGGATGACCATGCCAGCCGCGTGGACGCCGGCATCCGTGCGGCCAGCGGTGATGCTGGGAACGGGGCGATTGCGGACCAGCTTCGAGGCGGCGGCTTCGATCAGGCCCTGAATGGAGGTGCCGTCGTTCTGCTTCTGCCAGCCGAGATAGCCGGTGCCGTCATATTCGATGCGTAGGGCCCAGCGGTTCAGACCGGTAGGCTCAGCGAGAGGTTCCGCAGCATTCGTATCAGACAAGGCGGATGCCTTTCGGCACGGGCTGACCGCGCAGGAAGTCGGAAGCGGACATCATACTACGACCGGGTTTCTGCAGGCGATTGATACGTAGGGCACCGGTACTGCAGGCGATGGTGAGACTGTCATCAAGCGTAGTGCCGGGGGCAGCGCTATGGCTTTCGGCGGGTAGCGGGGTAGCTGCGCCGATCTTGAGGACGACATCGTTGAGCGTGGTGAACGCGCCGGGCCACGGCGTTAGACCACGGATCTGACGGTCGATCTCCGCGGCGCTGCGCGTCCAGTCGATACGTCCGTGATCGCGGGTCAGACGTTCGGCGTAGGTGACGCCGTCTTCGAGCTGCGGCATGGGTGTAGGCTGTTCGGCTAGCGCACGTACGACCAGACGGCCGCCGATTTCGGACAGGCGATCATGCAGCGTGCTGGCAGTATCGGTCGGGCTGATGGGGGTGGCTTCTTCCAGCAGTACCGCGCCGGTGTCGAGGCCTTCATCCATCTGCATTATGGAAACGCCGCTCTGGGTGTCTCCAGCGATGATGGCGGACTGGATGGGTGATGCGCCACGCCAGCGGGGCAGGAGGCTCGCATGGATGTTCAGGCAGCCCAGACGCGGGGCGTTCAGCATTGCTTTCGGCAGGATGAGGCCATAGGCGGCGACCACGGCGGCGTCGGCATTCAGGGCAGCGAAGGCTTCGTGTTCAGCTGCGTCGAGGCGGACGCGTGCGGGCGTGCGCACCTCGATTCTGGCGGCTTCGGCGGCTTCATGGACCGGCGAGCGGCGAAGCGCTTTGCCACGTCCTGCCGGACGGGGCGGTTGCGTGTAGACCGCGACCACCTCGTGACCGGCGTCGAGCAAGGCATGCAGCGCCGGGACCGAAAAGTCCGGCGTTCCCATGAAGATCAGCCGCATCGGGGATCAGCGCCTTCCGAGTTTCTGCTCTTTGGCCAAGCGGCGCATGATCATGTTGCGCTTGAGCGTCGTGAGGTGATCGACGAACAGGATGCCGTCAAGATGGTCCATCTCATGCTGGATGCAGGTGGCAAGCAGGCCGGATGCATCGCGCTCGATCGTCTCGCCCGCAAGGTTGCGGTAGCGCACGCGGATCGATTCGGGGCGGACGACTTCGGCATACTGGTTCGGCAGGGAAAGACAGCCTTCCTCACGCGCGGCAAGCTGATCGGAATCAGAAATGATTTCCGGGTTGATCAGCAGCATGGGCTCACGCGGTGCGTCTTCCTCGGCCACGTCCACCAGGGCGAAGCGCATGCCCAGACCGACCTGCGGAGCGGCGAGGCCGATGCCCGGTGCCTTGTACATGGCGGAAAACATGCCCGGAAGCTGTTCGCGGATAAAGGCAATGTCTTCAGGACGCACGTCACGGGTGACCTCTCGCAGCACGGGCTGGGGGGCAATCAGGATCGGAGTTGGCGGCACCGCGTCGATGCCGGACAGGAAATCGAATTCGCTCATGTCCTGCGATGTAGCGAGCGCGGGCGCCAAATGCCAGTCTAAGATCAGGTCTGAGTGCAGGTTTTGCGTTGCGTTCTGTAAGGGTAGAGCTTGCATCTGTGTGGGTGGACACCATATCGTAGGGTCAGCCGGTTGCCGCATGTATGGGGTCGGCCCTGTGTATGTCTCGCTCATGGAGGAGGCTTTAGCCCTATGTCCGGTCGCTTGTTCACATCCCCGATGTTTCTCGGTTTCGATCACCTTGAGCAAATGCTCGAACGTGCTGCCAAATCGACGTCCGACGGGTATCCCCCCTATAATATCGAGCAGCTCAGCGCCACGGCCCTGCGGATTACGCTGGCTGTAGCGGGCTTCGTAATGGACGATCTGCAGATCACGCAGGAAGATAATCAGCTTGTGATCCGTGGCCGTCAGGCGGATGACAGTCAGGGACGCATCTTCCTGCATCGCGGGATTGCGGCGCGGCAGTTCCATAAGGCATTCGTGCTGGCCGAAGGTATCGAAATCGGCGGCGCCTGGCTTGATAATGGCCTACTGCATATCGATCTCCTGCGTCCGGAGCCGGAAGTGCGCGTCAAGCGAATTGCCATTTCGCAAGGGCGGCGCAGCCCGGCACCTGGGCCAACGGTCCATCATGAAGTAGTGCCCCCTGTCGTGAAGGCACGGCGTACGACACGGCCGGCTCGCGATATCGATGACGAATAGATCCGGCACGTCCCTTTGCCGGTCACACTTTCTACAAATTAAACCCTAGGGCCAGACGGCGTGAGCCGTTGTGGCTTCAGAAGGAACCTGAATTGAACAATCCCTTCGAAAACGGTGATCGTTCGGACGACAAACTCCCTGCGGATCTGCGCCGCATCACGGGGCCGCAGCTCCTGACGTTGGGCATGTCGCATCTCGCTTACGTCAAATCCGTCATGCATGACGGGGAACTGGTCGTGGCCATCCATGCCGCCGACGGGACGCCCATGGCGGTCGCGGAAGACGAGGAAAGTGCGCTTGATGCGATCCTCGAGCATGAGATGATCCCGACCCTGCTTCAGTAAATCCAGTCAGAAAGTCCACGCCCGTGAGCAAGAATGCTGATATTTCCCGTCACCTCGAAGAAGAGCGCCTTGCGGGCGTGGTCGTCCATAACGGGATAGCCTATCTGGCAGGTCAGGTTGCGGATGATGCTAGTCTCGATACGGAAGGGCAGACGGTCGACGTCCTTCGCCAGATTGATGCGCTTCTGGCCTCTCTGGGGACAGACAAAAGCAGGATCCTGTCGGTGCAGATCTTCCTGACGGATATCGGAGAAATCGGTGCGATGAATCGTGCCTGGGACGCATGGCTCGATCCGACGAACAAGCCAGCGCGCGCTACGGTTGAGGCGAAGCTGGCCGTGCCGGAATGGCGTGTTGAGATGACAGCGATTGCGGCGTTGAAATAAGAGACTGCTACCGGAGCACTGAAAAGTCGTCTTTCGATCAGGAAGGCGGCTTTTTTTGTGCCGGCAAGGGGCGGTTCAGACAGAGAACAGAAACTTTCTCAGTCGCCTGTCCAGTGCCTCGTGCAGGGACAGACCATGCTCGTCAATACCCGATACGGCGGTCAGCGATAATGCATTGACCAGCCACGCGCCTGTGACCGTTTTGAGATCCTCAGGCAGAAGACTACATTCCGTGCAGAAGCCGCCTTCCAGAAGCCGGGCCCGGGACGTTCCCGGCAACGCGCCGTCATGGATGGGCGGCGTGTGCAGACGTCCTTCCCTCAGAAACAGGATGTTCGCAGCGCTGGCTTCGGCAACAGCTCCCGTCGTTCCCAGAAGAAGCGCATCGTCCAGTCCTGCTGCGCTGGCTTCCATACGACTCATAATGGAGGGGAGGAAAGCAAGTGATTTGACACGCGCCAGTGGAGAATCTCCGTCCCGCCGGTAGCGACTGAGACCCAGCCGGACCGGAGCCGACACAGTCATTGTGGAAGCCGTGCCCTGAATGAGAACTGTCGGATTCGGCATAGCGGGGGGCACAAGGCCACGCGGCCCGGTGCCCCGTGTGACCGTTAGGCGCAGCGATCCGTCTGATAGATTCGTGGCGTGCACCAGGTCGGATACGGCCTGTGTCAGTAGCATTCGATCCGGCGCAGGCAGGCGAAGAATCGCGCATCCTTCCTCAAGCCGTGTGAGATGTCGCGTCAGATGAGGCGTTTGTCCGTTCGCAACGCGGATTGTTTCAAACAGACCATCGGAGAGCAGAAATCCTCGGTCATTCGGAGCAATATATGCATCTGTAATGCCCAGAAGGCGTCCATTGAGCCAGACTGTAGCGCTCATGCTTCAAAGGCCTTCAGGATCGGGGCGGCTTTCAGGAGCATTTCCGCATATTCCCGCATCGGATCGGACAGCACGGTAATGCCGCCTCCTGCACCGACGGAAATGGTGTTGCCCGACCGGGCCATGCTGCGGATGATGACGGAGCTGTCCATGGCCCCATCCTCGCCAATGCGGAACAGGCTGCCGCAATAGGATCCACGGGCAGAGGCTTCCAGAAGGTCGATGATCTCCATAGCGCGTTTTTTCGGAGCCCCCGTGACGGAACCTGGCGGAAGCGTGGCCTGAAGCAGATCAATGGCGTCCAGTTCGGGACGAAGCTGTCCCTGAACGGCCGAGACCAGATGCAGGACATGCGGGAACTGCTCAACTTTCGAGAGTTGCGGAACACGGATGGAGCCGATCTCCGAAACACGACCAATATCGTTCCGCATCAGATCCGTAATCATCAGGTTTTCGGCGCACTCCTTTTCGTCTGCAGCCAGGAGGCGGCTGTTCCTGGCCGTTTCTTCCGCCGTCTGCCCCAGGGAAATGGTGCCCTTGATGGGGCGCGTCTCGATCAGCCTGTTCCGTGAAAGGGAAATGAATCGTTCCACAGAGGCACTAAGCAGCGAAAAATTCGGCGTTTTCAGATAGGCCCCGAACGGTGCCGGGGAGGTCTGCCGCAGTGTCTGGTAGGCAGTCAGTTCATTGAAATCGTCACCACAGTTCGCAATCCAGCGCATCGTCAGATTGGCCTGAAAAATATCGCCGGCCCGGATGAAGGCGATGATTCTGCGAACTGCGTCCATCCAAATGTCCCGCGGCTGTTCGGGCCGAAAATGCAGGAAGGGTTTGGCAGGTCGTATTGCGGGTGAGGTCAGATCAGGGGGCGGGTTTCCTTTCTGGCTGATCCACCAGCAGCGTTCTTCATGCCGGTTGAACGCCAACACATCCTTAAAGGAAGCGGCTACCAGTCTGGGCGCAGAAGAAACATGTCGGGACGGAACGTTTTCAAGCGCCATGCCCGCTTCATAACTCATCATACCAATCACCCCGCCGGTAAAGGGGATGATGCTTTCTGCTCTGGGGCAGCGGTTCGAGGCAGCGGCCATATCGCGTATATGCGACCAGACATCGCCTTTTACGGACATGCCGTTTCTGCGGAGGCTTACCGCGTTCCAGTCGAGGGTCTCGGCAGGAGACAGGCACAGAAAGGACCAGCGGGCACGTTCGTTCGTGTCTGGACCTCCACTATCGAGAAATGCGGCCCAGGGAGCGGATTCCATGGCGGAAAGCGCCTGTTCAGGCGGTCTCCAGGGAATTTCAGTGAGAGGCGGCGAAACGCGGGACATTCAGGCTCCGTAAGGGAAGTTCTGCCAGCCTGTCAAAGCCTTGCATCTCTGCCTG
>Ga0157362_1000488_pt1 | contig 13611 bp, 7 predicted proteins | sample AttlaeALBM3_FD_111480 | JGI IMG/M metagenome (GOLD analysis project Ga0157362, IMG submission 111480) | Fungus gardens microbial communities from leaf cutter ant in Ribeirão Preto, State of São Paulo, Brazil - Atta laevigata ALBM3 | ecosystem: Host-associated > Fungi > Mycelium > Unclassified ... | reverse complement strand
CTTATCAAGAAACTTCCTTAATTACATACGATGTAATTAAGGTACAATTATATTAAATAATATAATATATAATAATTTTTACGAAGGTGACAAAGTGTCGCTTAATCACGACATGATAATAATTACTACTTTCTAAATTTTTTGAAGTGGAATCTCACTCTAAAGAGTGAGATTTTACTCTTCTAATTGAGATTCACTCTGAAAGTTTTAGGAAGTAATTACAATCGTTTAAATCACTCTATATTATGTAATCTCTTATGGATAAAATAGATTATATATATATATAATAACAGTTTTTGATTTAAAAACAGCTGTTGATTATTATTTTAAAGGGTTCTCTCCCTAAAAATATCATAAATAAAATATCTGGCGAAATGTAAAATGTCAAGACTCTATTTACGGCCCTGACACGACATTCGTAGACATACTCGGCGAGACTTTGGTCTTCCACAGATGCTAAAACACTGGTGGATGAGCAACGAAACCGGACGCAACAGCGACGTAGCAATCGAGGAGATGCTGCAGAATCCGGGATCAGTGATCCTCTTCGTTGACTATCCACGGTGGCTGCTGTGCTTCGCCGCTGCTTGCTGCATCCTCTTCATGCTGGTCGGCATTCCGGGAAATCTCATTACGGTGATCGCATTATTTCGCACCAAAAAGGTAACTGTAGCTATAACTTTGTTAGAAGTTACGTTTAAAAAATAATATATAATTTTGTATAAAAAATCCTATCCTATGTAACTTTATATAAAAAAATAATATGATAATAATAAAAAAGAATGCGAGTAGGAAGAAAGCAAACACAGCTCAAGCTGAAAATTGATCGATTAATAAAATTGTCGATACGAATTTCGCGCAATTTTGACGTTGGTGTTGCATGAAACAATGATGATTCGTAAAAGGAGAATAATTCAGAAAAATAATAATATGCCAACGTGTTGATGTTACAATTAAATTCCTCTTTAAAAAAAAAAAATATTCTGAAATGCTTAATGTACAAATAAAGCATTTTTATTTGTAAATCGTTTTGCGCTACTTATTGCAACAATTTTCCCGACTCGTGCTCAAAAGGTTCTAGTATAATGAATCCGTATTATGTAAGGTTACTCAAGTTTCCGGCATTGCTTACACGCAGAAATTTTAAAAGCTGCCAAAGTGGTTTACCTCGAGTCATTATACCTCTTTAGTTTTACAAGATGTTAATCCAAGTTGCAATGACGTTAAACTATACAGAATGTTCCTCAGTCTAATATTCTTAAGTTTTCTTTTATAAAAGGATTCCATATTATTTAAGTTTTATATTTTATCTTACATGTTGTAATCTTACATGTTGATTTTTTATTGCCATTTTCACTTTTTCTCTCTTTTACTCTCGAATGTATTTATTTCATTTTAAAAGCATAAATTTTTAGAGATTTCCAAATACGAAATAATTGTTTTATGAATAGTAGAAGATATTTTGTTTCTAACATGTTTGTTATTAAAAAACATCGATTATGAGGTTGAAAAAGAGGTCGTCGGCACGATTCTATGGCTAAATTTCTCACCAAAGTCAATCATCAATAAGTTAAGTTTGGAATCGATTACGCAGAACCGACCGCATATACAGTCATGTGTTTTCACGAAGGTTCACGTACTCCATTCCAATATAATCAACTAGAACCGAATCGAGAAGTCTCCATCAATTTTATCGTATTTACTTCGAGAAATTCGGGAGAGTTTATTCGATAATTCCGCGAATTAATTTTCACGTCAACGATTTCTTTGTTATTATATATGTATTATCAAATATCTGCTCTAATCACGCACAACAATAAAGTATTATAATTAAATACAAAATGATTTATTTAAATATTCCAAATAAATCCTAAAAAGCAATTCCGAGCAATAACATAATAAAGATATTTTGTAAGGAAATATTTTTGTAATTTAAATTTTATTTTTAATGTAAATTAATTTTGTTTTTAATGTAAAGTTTCTACAATTTTTTATAATTAATTTTGTTACAGTTAAAGAACGCTACTGCGGTCTTCATTATGAATCTCTCGATATCAGATTTGATGTTTTGCTGTTTCAATCTACCACTCGCAACTTCAACGTTCTGGCATAGGTCGTGGTTGCACGGACCACTTTTATGTCGGCTGTTTCCGCTCTTGAGGTACGGCCTCGTTGCAGTCAGCCTCTTCAGCGTTCTCGCGATCACAATCAATCGCTACGTCATGATCGGTCATCCTAGTCTCTATTCTATGTAAGTAATTTATTCCATACAAATATTTTATTTTCCATAACTATTTTTTTATTAATAAATCAAATATTAAATGATTATTGAGTCTGCAAAAGCTAATAAATAAATAAAATTATTGCAGTAATAGTTTAAAGATAAATATATTTTTCTCAAAAACTAAGCCTCGATTTAAAATCTTTTCTGTTTTAATTTTTATATAAGAAATTATTTTCTTAATTCTATTACAAATTAATTATTGAATGTTATTCAAAGGTTGTATAAAACGAAGTTCTTAATACCGATGGTTTTGGCGATATGGATTATTGCTTTCGGCTTGCTGGTCGTCACGTGGTTCGAACGATTCGGACGTTTTGGATTGGATCCTGTTATCGGATCCTGTACGATTCTACCGGATATAAACGGGCGGAGTCCAAAAGAGTTCCTTTTTGTCCTCGCATTTTTAATACCCTGTCTCGCTATTACCGTTTGCTATGCTAGGATTTTCTACATCGTTCGTGAAACTGCTTCGAAGAGTAGAAGCAGAGTGAAGATCTTCAATGTAGAACCGACGGAAACTAGCCATAACGTAAGATCTATTTATTTCTGTAACAAAGAAAAAAGGAAAAAAAGGAAAAAGATTTAACTCAAGGGAAAGTAAATCGCAGAAAATACATTTAAAAGAATAAAAAAGAAGATCGATTCTTTTTTATCTCTCTATACGTTTTGTTGAAAAAAGTTATATGCTTGATGACAAACTTTGGAATTTGTATATAACTTCAAATGAAATAAATAAAAATAAATAAAATTAATTAGAGAGTATATTATAAAAAAAACTAATAAAATAGTTAAAAAATTATAAAATTAAAAAAATAGCTAAAAAATGCTTAATAAAAATTTTGTTAAAATGAACTTTTTATTTAATTTATCAAAGTTTAATTATATTCTTTTAAATTACCGATTAAATCCTAATTTATCGTTTTAATCATTTTTACAGCAACCGTCTATTATGAAAAATCAAGAGCAAGAGCTCTCTGTTCTCTGCGTTCCTTTCTCATCGATGCAAGCGGTTCTTCTTAATCCAAACGAAGAAAAGAATCTCGAACTACCATCCACATCAGCTAATGAAGATTCATCATCGTCCAAGCAGCTGATCCACAAACAAAAAACGAATAGTACGATGAATATGCATACAGATGATCAAACCACGAATATTGCGAAGTCCAACAACGGTTACGATGCTTCTGAAGCCAGCCTATCGGAAGATATACTATTTGTGGACGAACATGCAATCGAGAAATCGGATTTCACAGAAACGAGACTGTTTTTTAATCGGAACCAGTGCGAACTGCAACGGAAATTGTCGGAAAACCCTTGTGATCGACTGGGGAGGTTGACTGGTCAACCATCCTTCATGATGGAGTCCTCACTACAGAGGATCGCCGGTGGCGAACACTCGGATCGATTGGATTCCAGACCACTCGAAGAAATTAACGAATCTCATGCAAGAAAGGCGTTTCGCAGGCAGTCAAAGTTCATGAGTGTCGGCAGAAGGTGTAACGGTGCCGAGTACGCTACGCCCAGGATGTCCGCCAAGGACCGGAAATTGTTGCAGATGATCCTCGTGATATTCGTGTCGTTTCTAGTGTGCTACTTGCCGATCACCGTCACGAAGCTTTTCCAGGGGGCGGTTTTCCAGGACTGGCAGGGCCTCAATATCGCCGGCTACATACTCATCTATCTGACGACCTGCATCAATCCTGTTATCTATGTTGTGATGAGCTCCGAGTACAGGAGCGCGTATAGATATGTGTTGCTGTGTAAAAGATGAACAGAAAATAAGCGGAAGAAGAGTCTACTGACACTCAGTTGAACATCGGAATATAAATAATTAAAAGGAAATGATAAATACACCAATAATGTGTAATTTATATCTGTTATTTAATGCATTTATTTACGATTTAAAATTTTTTGTTGATGCTTATCGATGTTTTTCTTTTCATAAGATCATCGTCTATAAAAATGACACTTAAGTAGTGAAAATTGTTATTTATTTATTAAAATAAACGTGTAAATTTCTAGTCTTTTAGTTTTAGGATTTTAAAAATAATTTTATTTATATATTTCAACAAAATTAGATAAATGAAATATATTATTTCGACAAAATTAAATATATTATTTCTTTAATGATGTTCGCCATTTTTACTCGCTTTGTATCTAATCGGATAGTAGTTGTTGTATTTTTGTATTTAATCTATTAGAAGATTTAAAAGCTCTAAATCTAAATGTTTCCTTTTCATTAAGAATAACTAATTATGTATGCTAGCGGTCCTTAGCCTTTCTATATCTTTGCGTGTCGAATCGCTATTATAAAACTATGAACCAAAGTTCATGCATTAATGGTATAAAACGCGTTTTAAAATTCTCATAAAGTTTAAAAATCCTCAAATATAATATATTTACATAATTGATTCACGAACCGAAAAGCGAAGATTAAGAACTGCTGATTCATACTGTACAGTGTACATTATTACAAGTGCATTACAAAATGAGAGATTTGTAACATTCTTACGAGGTAGTTAAATAATTAACTTCAATTATGTTTTATATAACGCATTGAGTCTTATCCTTATTTATATATTCTTGAGTTTGATTATTTTTAAAGAAAAACCGCATTTATCTGTCATGTTATCTTTGATAGATCTGAAATGTCAGCTCCAGATATGCATGGCAATAACATTATTGCCATGATTGTTTATTATACATATTAGTCATGATAACTTTAGCCCTTTTAATCCTTCAGTCCCTTAATATCGCCACATTAAATCCTTATTTTACTTTCATGAAAAAAAAATAGTTTGTTATCCTATTCTTTTCAAAATACTTTGGTCTTTTGTCGTATTTGAAAAAGCCTGCTCAATTATATACAGTAATAATAATAATTTTAGTTAAAGAAAGATATGGGACTGAAGAGGGATGGACTTTCGCGTTAATATTTATATTAGCCTTCCGCTAATAGCAGTTCAATTTCTGTCGAGGCTGGACGGTACCGCTGCCGATATCGTGCTGATGTTCATCCCAGGTGGCCAGCTTTTCTCCGTCTTGTTGTCGTCCCCGCTAGCCTTCGGAGTAACTTTTGTGACATCTAATTTGCCGCTATCGCGATTCTTATAGTAGAAAAATCCGGCCGCGCCGCCCATACCTATCCCTCCTAATACTAGCAGCCACTTCAGAAAACTGCAAATCATAGTATCAAATTAATAAATGACATCGGTGATCCAAGAAAAAAGTTAAAGAAAGAAATAATTATACGAATGATGTTAAACTGATTGTATGAGAATTAAATTATAAATTATATATTAAGAAAAAATTATTTAATATTTATATGATTGTCCCAAAAAATGACTATAAATTAATCATAGTAATTGCCGCATAAAAATATGAGATGTTTCCGTTTATGTGCAGTCGGATGATCAATCAGAAATTTTGTAAACCATCATAAGGCAGCTATTAGAAACTAGCTCCAAATATATTTAATCGCCATTTTGCACAATAAAACACCTTGTATTCTTATCATGTAATTATCATAGTAATTTTAATAATTTTTATACTAACAATAACTATATATGTATAATTAGTCATTTTCGGCCATACTGTTGATAGAACTGTATATATAGTTATTATTACTAACACTATATTGATATTGTTAAATATAATTATTTAAAAAACATTGTCGCAAATCGCAACACTCACTTAACGACCGCCATCACTTTGAACACCACCTTCACTTTGTTGACGAACTCGTCGCCGAGAAGAATCCCTTCCTCTACCCAGAACAGAGGTAGCAGCGCATTTGGAAAATTCTTCATCAATTTGAATTTTGGTATCGGTTGTATAAACATATTGAACTGCAACCGCTTATGCGCGCGTATTGGCGTAGCCGTCATTGGTTCGAAATCCATGTCGATTTCATGCTCATCCTATCGATGAATATTTATTTAAAAAAAAATTACAAATTTTTTCATATTTAATCTAATTCATTATAGTTATTTATTTTATAAAATTATTTTCTTATGACTATCATGATTATTGAAATATATTGTTTCTCTGTCGATCACCTGATTCGGGCGCAAGCCATCCACCATCTCTAAATATTTTCCATCGGTATCATAAAAATGTGGTAGAGATCCAATAATAGGGACGCCTAAACATTTCGTCATATCATAGAAATTTCTCGTCAAACAAGTCTCCGGTGTTCGACAGAAGCACTTTTCCATAGGATTCGTACTCATATCTCCTAAATTCGCAGTGTAACGGAGAGTCTTGACGCCTAAATTCGAGATTGTTATTAAAAATGAAATTAAAGTAATAAGTAACAGTAAACATACATATATATTTATTTGTGTCACATTGTTATATTATTTCGATAATTTCAAAAAATTATATAATTATAAGTTTTTATCAAAAGATATGTAAAGCGTTACGTCATTTCTCAATAACAAAATATGTATAATGTTTTGCAAATGTTTTTGCATTTCGAGACATTAAAGCCTCAATTTTAATTTTCACTTCTTGTAAAATTTAAATTTTATGTTAAAAAATTTTTAAATACATGCCTTTCACTTTGGTGTGACGCTCGAAATGCGCACTAAGACTTCGACAGATTTCATAGCCAAATGAGACAACATCATCGTCTGGCCCGAATAAAGGTGCGAAAATTGTCGAATCAGTACCATTGAAAGCGTTGCAGTGATCCTCCGGCCAGATGTCTAATGCGGGTTTACCATTGAATTCCAAGACCTGACCGACTTCCTTGTAATTTCTAACACCACGTAGAACTTTCATACGTTCCGATACAGCGGTACCGTTTTTCTATAAACATTAAATTTTCCGTGAAATAATAAATTGTACTTTTATTAAAGAACAATGTAATAAATTTTTATCATTTTTGCATACTTTTTATGCATGTACTTTTCGCAAGTATAATGTAACCATCTCGCGAGATTACCAGGTACAACATAATAGTTTATTATTATCTCCATGCGTGACTCGTTTTTTTTAACATGCAATTAGGCTTTATTTACTTTATCATCATATCTCCAAGAAATCAGGGATGTTACAGAATTACGTTAAAATAATATTCACATTATCTAAAGATATAATACAAAAATATATAGTTTCAGAAACAATAGTCACTTAAATCACCCAACGATATTTAGAAAATGATATTTAGAAATTTTGAACAATCTTTATCTATAAAATAATTATGGCAACATATGAATATTCTCCATTTATTAAAGCATTATTATTTTCACAAGCACAATCAGTACTTTAAACACATCTATATACAATCTTTGTATTAAATAATTTATCAATTTTTTTTTAACTACACTGAGAAAACACTAAATTTTAATAAAGATTTGTTTTAAAATTCTAAATATTTACTAAATGTAATCATATCTTTATTTGATACAAAAATCATTAATTTGATTTAACTATTACTTTTTTATTAAAAAAATATTTTATATACTATAAGTAAATGTTTTTTTACTTACAATTAGTGTTATTCAATGAAAGTTATTCAATGAAATATGTATCAAGATTTAGTAAATTTTTTTTCAGTGTACCTACCCCGCCAAAGAGAGAGAACTTGTAGCGATTTTCACCATCCGGTACCAGATCTTTCGCTTCCGTCTTCAATAGATTGCACACCGCCGATCCGGCGAAATCTTTCACGTCGCAATCGACAGGTAGACCGTCGAAAAGTATATCCTTTGCCTTCGCTGTCACGAATATCGAGTCTGGTTTGTGGAAGATGCTATCGACGGCTTTGCCTACATATTCATTGATAATAAATTTTAACAAGAGAGAACATAGACATATATTTAAGATTAATATAATAACTTTTTTGTAAATTGCTCGCTGTTTTTATTAATTGAATTTAATCGTCGTCATGAGGCAATGCACGTGTTACAAATATGATGACAATTGAGGCAACGGAGACCTTATAAATAATTCGCACCTTCGCCTAAGGTGTACGTACACTATAGAAAAACGTATCTCACGTTCCACTTTAAACCTTCCGGCACACATTTATTATTATAGTCCACGTCGACCCTGTGCGATACAGCCGATTCGCGACTGCAATCGATACACGACATTGAAAGAAAATATTTAATACTGATAAATCATATGTACGTACCGACGACACCGATTGCAGCGGGTTTGTCCAGCAGGGTGGCTCCCACCATGCCCAGAATCATGAGATGAGGGAAGACCATTATCTCCTCGCCTGTCAATCCGTTGCTCTTCTTGGGGTTGAAGAACCACGTTGTCTTCATGCTGTACTCGACGGAGTCTTCATTTTCTCGATCGACGAGATCAAACTTCACCTTGTACTCGCTGAAATTGATATTTAAATGTTGATATTTTAAAAAATTTGAGAATGAACAAAGTTTATGAAAGCAGACGTGATTCTTGATTGATGTGAATTAAATAAAAGAAAGTCCAGCTGATTAAAACAAAATTGGCTACACGTGGAAAGGATGATTTTGCTGAAGTATCTAAAAGTTTAACTAGATACAGATCACAAAACGATTTTATTAAACTAACAAAATAATTATGTAAGACATTCAAACATAATGAACAATGTTGTAAAAAGTTTTGACATTCTAACGACTAACTTGTTTCTAATAAAATTATTTTCAGATCTGTATTTACCTAGATTTTTAGCAAAAATTTTAATAAAATTGTTCCTTCCATTCATCTATAATAATCATCTATAAAATTCATCTATAAAAATGTGAGTAATTGAATATAGAATTTAATTGTTAATAACAAAAAAAAAACAAAAAACGAAGTTGGTTTTAGATACTAATGTCAAATTTATAAATTCTATAAGTATTAGATTGGAAATCTGCTATTAGATTTTAAATATTAAATCGTAAATTTTTGTACATATTGAGAGTATCAGATTAAAAAAGAGTTACTTACTCATAGAAGAACGGCCCGACTTCCTGCACCCTTGGCTTTTTACCCTCTTTAATTTCATCAGGATTGGTTATATTGAACATATAAACCTTAAAATCCAATGGAAACGGAACAACCGACCACATATCGCGTATCTCACTTCCTGGTTTCAGTTGAACCGCCTACACATATGTTAAATTTTGTCAGATTATAAACAAGGCTCTCAATTGTTCACAGCGAACTTGATGGCATATTATTTAAAACGTTGCAATAAAAAATGAATCTGTATCCACGTGGATTGCACAAATTATAGTTTTTAGTAATAGACGCGAACATTTATGTCAGTGAATGTTACGGTAATTATAGCTGTGAAAGTAAAACAAATGTTTATCACATGAAGTTGATTCTGAAAATGGGTCTGTTTCATATAGCGGAAGAAAATTATATTAATTATACTATTTTCGGATAGAAAATTATATTGCAATAAAATGCCAAAACAATATATTATTGTAACAATACATAATCATAACTGGGGTTCAAGGATTTCGTGACATACTCTTTCATAGAATGACTTGAATATTTCACGATACATAAACTACAAAATAATAATACTAGAATCCAGATGCAAAATTTCTGAGAATGGCAAAAAGATTTTTTAAATTGTATGAAAATTTATTAATATTTTACGGTATGTAATATAACATTAATAAATAATTTTTTCGTCAAAAACCTGGAAAATTTTGCGAATAATCTGAAAAACATATGTGCGTTTTCTTGGAAATTAATTTTGCGCGCAGAAATAAAATTATTGAAAAATCTATAATTTATAACACAAGAAAATTGCTCAAGTAAAAAATATAAATGTTATAGAAATATATCACTTTCTTAACAAGTGTGTTATTTGTTTATATATTCTTTATATAGCAAGATTAAAATATTTTATACAAAAATAAAAATAAATTTATTATTAAATTCATTACATTTGCTTACCTTCTTAATTTGCGATCTAATCAATGCTGGGAATCCGCACCAAAGTAGAATGCCGAAGATAAAGGAAACTCCACCGCCAATTCCGAGTTTCTTTATAGACACCATTTTAACGCTCTGCAGAAACGCCAAATGATATTTAGGCACAAATATACGATTGGGACCGAAATAGATATTTTCGGACCTAAATAGATATTTATAGATAGATAACGTACGTATAAACATATTTATTAAAATCTCGGATTACAAAATTGAGAATATGCATTTAAGTTTGCGGATCTATTACATACTGTTTAAATTCTTATGAGGATTTCACTTTAAAGAGTGAAAAGTGACCCAGTCTTGAAAAAGAGTGTTTCAATTTTCAATCTTTAAGAATGAGATTTCACTCTTTAGAATGAATTTTATTCTAAAAGTTTTAGAGAGTATTATCTACTTGTTGGAAATTAATATCAATAACTTATGACTTATGACTTATCGCGTCATTTAAAGTCAGGATATTATCACGTGACGTTCATAAAAAAACGTAAACACGCTAATTGTCGAAAGCTCAACCTCGATTTTTTTTCTGAAGCAATTACGTTTATGAGGGAACGTAAATTTTTCACAAGCTCTATTCTTGATTCGTGAAGATCGAAGATCAACATTAAACGATCGAAACCTTATTATATTCTTCGAGAATGCGGAGTACGTTGTCAAACGTTTTGCCGAACGGAAACGCGTACAGCAACTTCGAACGTTTTAAAATATCGTACATTCTTCGAAGTTCGCGAACGGCAACGTTATATGCACGTCGCTTTGTGACCATTATGTTTGATAATGCCACCTAGAAACGCCTGTTCTTGTCGGTCTTGCACCACTCTGATTCGAAAGAAACACTTTTTGCTGCACTGCACTTAATGAAAAAAGATTCAAGATTCCTCTTTTTTAAGATTCTCTTAATTGATTTCTCATGTTCATGAAAATTTTGTCTGTGATGCGTAAACATTAAATTATGATACACATACAACATAATACAAGATACTAATAAAAAATTAAATATAACAATAAATTAAAGTAGCATACGCATTTAAGTATTCTTAAACTTGATACATGGAAAAAACGATTTTGCTGAAATATCTAATTTAACTGGATATAAATCTAAAAATAATTTTGGAATATCAAAATAATTATGTAGAATATTTAACGTAGAACGTTGACAACAATTCTGCAAGAAGTTTTAATATTCTAATAACTAGTACATTTTATATAATTCTTTTGATGGTCTAAATCAAATTATTTTCAGGTCTATATTTAGTTAAATTTTTAGATACTTCAGCAAAATCATCCTTTTTATCTAGTAGAGTATAAAATAAAGAGTATAGAAAAAAGATATATTCCTTTTATCTTATTCCATTATCAAATTAATATTTTTTTTTAGATACTGAGAATATCAATTAACAGAATTACAATTCGCAATATTCATTATTTAATAATATGGAAAAATTAATTAAAAACTAATTAATTTATCGATAATTTCACGTTAAGTAATAATATAATAAAAATTAAGAAGTGCCCGAGAAAAATTCTACGTTTAAGTGAATTTCGTCTCTTTCTATTTTTATCTTCGTAATCCAAACAAATGAACTAAGAGCATAATCTATTCCTCAGTATCTGCGTATCAATATTCACTATTAATATCAATATTCAATATTCGGTAATCTGTGTGATTTCAACATCAATATAGGTATATTTAGAGAATCAGAATTCCTTGAACAATTTTTTCTGTCGATTGTTTTGCAGATAAATATCGCTTTGTGTAATTTACGTCCCTTTCTCGCCTTTAGATTTATAAAAATCGGATCAGTCGTATAAGCTCGCGTTAAAATTTCAATTGTTGAGATTTGGGATCCTTGTTCACTCCATAATCCTTTTTTCACGCAATACACTGTTCGCGTTGCTTTATCCGTGTTTAAAATTTTGTACGAATATTTTAAGCTATCGAGAGTCGCAAGATGGAAGCCTTGTCCTTCCAACTGTCTTCGCACCTGTGCGGTCTTTCGACCGAACTCTTCGCACCACCCTTGTCGTCCTTATCGTCGACGTCGCCGTCGCTGTTGATTGTGCGCGGCTCGTCGCGAACGGACTGCCCGCGCGATAATGACACCAATGTCTTACACCAGACCGGCGTCGGCGTACTCCTACTTGTTCGACCCTGTTGTCTTCTCGGTTTCCCTACGTAATAGCACGGCATCTCCAGCAGAATAGGCTTCACCAACGTCGACGACATTGCGTTCGACGTGTAATTTTACTCGCTGACTCGCAAATACGTGACACTGAAAACAAACCTCTGATCAAAGTCAAAGAAAAAATTAGGCTGGTTGATTCTAAAGTCATTATGACCTTCGTTTGTCGCGTGTTATCTTCAATAACGTATATATATTAATATGATAAGTAAATACATACATATTGGAAGAGAAATAAACAGTTGATCATTTTACTAAAAGTTTCTTCAATTAATTGATAATTATAAAGTATTATCTGATTAAAAATACCTTTGGGATTCGGTCGTTATTCAATTCAGATTACGATTGATGAAGATCGAGATTTATGAAATATAGTCTTGAGTCAAATTAATCCTCTATCTGCAATCATATTCTTACTTTCGTCGCCTGTAATCTGGGTCTTTTTTGTCCAGTTCAAGTTTTTTACTGTTCCAGGCTTTCAAAAAATGTGGAAAAATTCAGAGTTCTTTTTAACATCTTTGTTACATGAAACTCCACTATTAACAATATAATATATTTTAATAGAATAAATCGGTGTTTATCTTTCTTTATTTTGAAGAAATTTGAAAGTAAAATTTTTCTTGTGCTAAAAAAGACCCAGATTGCCAACGGAGGATTAAATTTATAATAAAAGTTTATGATGCACATCTCTCTGAGTCTCTGCTACCCTGTTTTTCTTTTTTTCTTGGATCAATGAAGATCTCCAATCTCTAGAAATTAAAATTTCTGTTACCAATCTTTCTTGAAACATTAAATTTCTAAATATTATTAAGAAGAAATGTTTTCTCGGAAAAATCATAGGCTTTCATATGAGTAAAGGCTTTACGTTTAGACTCTGCGCTAATCGATTCGCTTGTCTCAGTATATCTTACCTGATTTTTTATGTATACAAAATAAGTTATGTATACAATTTATAATATTATATATATAATTTATAATATTATGTACACGAAAGTGTATATTTATGTGTGTCTTTGAAGACTTAAAAACTTGATTTTTTAAAATGTTTGTATTATAAATTAAGATATAATTTGGGAATTTTTTCATTATTCATTTATTTTACATTTTTTTATAAGATGTCATTTATATTGTATTCAGTAATAGTAATAAGAAATAAAATAGCAGAAATAAAATAATAATAGTTTAGATGACTTATACGCATTATAG
>Ga0157362_1000487_pt1 | contig 13621 bp, 10 predicted proteins | sample AttlaeALBM3_FD_111480 | JGI IMG/M metagenome (GOLD analysis project Ga0157362, IMG submission 111480) | Fungus gardens microbial communities from leaf cutter ant in Ribeirão Preto, State of São Paulo, Brazil - Atta laevigata ALBM3 | ecosystem: Host-associated > Fungi > Mycelium > Unclassified ... | reverse complement strand
CTTTTCTGAAAACTAGGTCGATTCTTAAATATCTTTATGACATATAATATTATACTTAACGTTTATAAATATTTCAAACATGGAGTTTAGATTCAAATGTTTTTAAGGATGGATCTTTTGACAAACTTAAATTGAGTTTTCTTTAGTGAAAATTCACAGGAATAGAAAGATATTTTATGTTGAAAAGAAATGAGAAATTTTCTTTCTCATTTCTTTTCAACAGAAAATGAATTCAAGAAAACTGTGACGATTTTCGAAACAAATAATATCTAATAAAAATTTTAATTGAAAATTTAGCTTATTTTTATATTATTAATGTAAAATTATTACTAATGTAAAAAGTTCGATAATAAGGAGATTGATTTAAAAAAAATAATATTTAATTTTAATATTCAATATTTTCAAAATTAGAAGTTTACAATACCTCTTCACTTCTTATCTATCCGCGTCCAATCTCATGCGTTGTGAATTTAGTATCCTATTTTCTCATCGTAAATGCGAATTTTTCTTTAACGAAAAACTCTCGGATGTTCTCTGGGCATCTAAATTTTTAATTTCACAGTCCTCAGTACGCGATCCCTCCCGCGGGATTGATTTTCTCGGCGTGAGAGTTGAGAGAGAGAGCCGAGGAGACAACGGACGGCGGGCGGCATTGCAGTTTCGCGAATAAATCGCGCTCTTTCATTCATTAGGTTCGTTTTCGGCTCGAAACGGATAAGCGCGATATATTCTGTGAGCAAGGAAGATCGCAACAGTGATTCCGGTGCCGTTTGCGCTTATGCGAGTTAAATTGCACCGTGGCGCTATACTGGCCATGAGTTATAGCACTATGAAGCAAAAATAAACGTCTCCTGGCTTAGTTACTTGCCAACTAACTGTGCCAAGCGAAATATTCAAAGCAAACTGCCAAGATATTTAGTATGTAAGGTATAATATTACACGGAACTTTTTGAAAAGTTCGCGTCACTTGCGTTTCATTATTTTCTCTCGGATAATTAGTATTTTTCTCGTGCACTCTGGCAAATAGCCAGAGTTTGTCGAATCAACGCATTTCTTAAGTACGTTTGGTTAGCATATAAAATATTAAAATTTCGCCGTCGGTTTCGTGACTATCGTGGCACTCAAGCAGGAACTATAGTTGAAAGTAGGTCGAAGTAGACCGCAAAGTGAACGAGGTGGAAGTCTTAACAGAAACCGTCAAGATGATGTAGGGCTTCAACGAAGTTTGTCCTACTCGTTTCGCTAAATTTCAGTTGTAGTTAGCATTGATATTGCCAGGCGATGGATATTACTTGCATTAAGCAGATGACATTGATCTCGTGAATATAATAAATTTTTGTATTTGCGATTTGTCTTGTTTAATTTAATAAAGTTACCAAATCATTGGCGTGTGTCAGCAAAAGTTTTTATTACTTCTAAATTTTAATTTTATATGATATTTTGTTAAATAAAATTAATGATAAAAAATGGTAATTGAAAGCAGACATTGCAAAAGAATGTACAATGGACTAAATATACTTTGTAACTATTAAAATTTATATACGCTAACAATAACTGCGATGTTTGCTCTCGGTTGTCTTTTTTATTATTTATTTTATTTTAAATATTGAAAGCCCGAGAATTATTTTTATTTATTGCATGATATTTTTTTGTTGGGAAATATATTAGGTATTATATAATATACATACGACCTTCTTATAATTTTTAATTTAAAAGTCGACGTTATTTCAATTCTTTCGTATGTGCATTCATATATCATTGTAACAGACACGAATTCATTGATGATAAAAACGAATTTTACGAGGTGAAATACAAAATTAACACGTTGTCTGGAATAACATAGGGCCGAAGATGATGATAAAAACGTGTAGAATTATTTGCCAATGTAAAAGTAATTACCACCGGCTGTAACACACGGGCATACAACTTTGTCACGCGGCCAATCCGGTTTTCATAATCGCAGCACGCTTCCTCATAAATTTACCGGCACTATATCATCAGAAAATATCGCTCCCTTGCTACGTTGTGTTCGGCAAGAGTGGATGCTTTTTTAAATTTTACGACGGAGTAACGTCGGGTACGATCGACACGCGTCGAGAAGCAAAGGAAATCAAGCGCCAAGGAGAAAATACGAAAACTAGCGGGAGACGAACAGAAAGAAAAACAAGACTCGCGATAAAAAGCCATCAAAAGTTTCACTTTGCAATTACGGACGCGAAAAGCAAGCAAAATCACGGACGGTTCGTGAACTACATTTTCCATGGATATTTTTTATTGCTTAGTATAATATTCGTACAAAAGGGGGATTATGATTATCGTTCTCGTTTATCAAAATTTGTGTTACAATCTTAGCCACAAGAGCGTGCACGATAAATGTAAATAGAATCGTTAAACGGTAATGACAATAATATTACATCCAGCAGGTGAAATTCATCCGTCTCGATTACTTCGCGGCATTACTGAGTTTTATCTTTCCATAATTTGAACGGAGTCAAATAAGAGTAATGAAAAAAGAAAGTAATACTGAGAAGAGACCGGAAGAAGAGTACCACGAAGCATCTCATAACGAGAGAGATGCGAAACGGTTTCTCTGTAATTTTATTACTGAGTAAATAATTTATGATTCGTTACATTGGCGCATCCTAATAATCGCATGCGGATTAATCTTGCGTGACAAATCAAGGTAACACGTAAATATGGATTATTTAATAGCTGGAAAATTAGCTAGATTGTAAATAAGAGCTGTAGGATGTCTTAGAATCGCCGACTTCAATTTTAATAATAATTTCTTTAGCGAATATGAGAAGGTAATTTTTGCTTAATTAAGATTTTCAGGATTAATGTTTCTCAGCTGAAAATGAAAATTTATGACAAGCTAAACTTCTATACTAAACTAACCGATTAAATCCATATATTTGTTTAAACATAAATATATATTATTATAAAGATAATTTGTAATTTTATATATTTAATTATCGAGATATTTAACATTGAAAAATTGCAATAATCAAATCAGTTTCTCTTGAATTACTAATAACGAGAAAAACTCATTACAAGATATTTGATGGAAAATGTAGTCTTGTGAAATATTATTCGATAATTTTAGAGGTACATTATATTTACAAATTGATAAATTACAACAACTGACATTTATCAAGATGATCGCGTATCGACAGTATGAGAAGGTATAGCGATGGGGAGGAGGAAAAGGAAAAGGTGGAGCATTATCATGGAAGGAGACGAAGGAGACGTAAAGAAGACTAGCGGGTGGCATCTCTTCGAACGGGAGAGGCCCGAGAGATAGAAGGGGATGCCACGGAGAGCAGTTTGGCCCTGTAATTACGGACAAACAGGGGGGAAGCGGCGGCAGGGAAAGAGGGGGACCAGGGGCGACGGGGTGGGGCGCAGCGCGAGGAACCCTATAATCTTGGTGGGACCGCCCCTTGTTTGCTTGTATAATTACCCCGTGGCCCTCCTTCGATGGGGCCCCGATCCCGGGGCCCCGGTTCCAATCCGTCGGCCCGTTCGTCATTTCGTTCGTTCCATGCTCGGCCATAATGCCGATATCATTACCTAATGCACCGCGCGCATGCATTCGTGCTGCATGTTGCTCGTGCCCGCTGCCCGTGGCTGCTCTCGAGTCTTGGCCTCACGATATGCTCTCCGTTCGCCTTCTCCTCCGCCGCGCCGGGAGTAAACCCCTTCCTTCCCGCCTCCCCCTCGCATCCCCTCGCTGCCTCTTTGCTGCCTCGCTCGACGATTTCTCAGGATTGACGTAATTGGCTTATTTGCATTGTTCCGTCTGTGTGCCTCTCCCCTATAATGTGCACGATGGATCATTTGTGAGCGAATCAGGAGGCCTGGGAGCAACTCTTGCCTTCGGTGTGGCTACTATAGAAAAGTGCACTTCGCGAGTATTCCAGAGTTTGAACGTGAAATAGACAGAATTGAGATTCCTAAAAGCATTCTTGCGCGTGACTTTTTTTTTAGAGGTCTCTATTAAGAATAATTTTATGATTTCTCTACGTGCGGCAAGCGTTGTAGATTCGAGCGATGTTTGCGTAAAAAATTGGATCTTAAATGTTTCATGCGAATCCACTTATGTCCAGATATAAATAGATCATTGTCCATTGTCGGAATATTCGTCGGCGAGTCACGAGGTAAACACTAAATCCGACAGTTGTGTCCTCTCCTTTTTACAAAAGCGAGTAATATGAAACGCGATATGGTGGAAGTAACAAGGCTCAATTACCTGCGGATGTCTATCGTTTTGTGCCAACTCGATGCAACACCGAAATTACGGGAAGCCATTTATCTCTCGGTTATGAAATTTTTACGAGAATGTTCCCAGGCCACTGTATACCCCGTGAAAGTTTTGCCAGCGTAAATATAACTGTGATAAAAATATATTGAAATACATTTTTCGATCATATATAGGTATACATATAAAAAAAAATGAGAATACATTCACCGAATCATGTTTATTTGGTTCTCATCGAAGTAGGCACACCCATCGAAACGTTTAATCTTGCAATAATTTTAATGCAAGCTATTTCTCTGAATTTATGAACCGACGCTAGCCAAGATGATATTAAAATAAACCATTACTCGGGAAATGAATATGAACGAACGGCTAAATTATTTCTTAAAAGCCTTCTCTCGAACCGACCGCGCACTGAGTCGATTACATTAAATCAAATTAAGGTTCTCCTGCATTTTCATCCGCGCCCCTCATTCCCCATTCCTCCTTCTCCATTTCATTTCTCTTTACTCTTTTCGGCAGTCAGCTAGCTCGAACCCAGGGTCCATGTAACCCATTAGCAAAATAGGATAATATTTCGGTCCTCGTTCCCCATTTCGTTGGTTTCGGCAAAGCGTGCCTCACGGAATATAAAAAACTGGCCGATTACAATGTCGACAGTTTGAACGAGGAAATTATCGGTTTGCGCCGGCTTTACTGTTGAAGATGGTTGAAAAATAGGGTGCAAAGAATACTACTAGATTGTTGCAATAATTTTTGAGGCACCGTTATTTTAACTTGGCACATTATTTATTCAATTTCCACGATACATATAAATTTAAATTCAGTTAAAAAAGATTGCGACAATTCTCACTGCTAGAAAATGGATGACACTTGGCACTAAAATTGCATTATTTGAATTTTTATAATAAATTAGTTGCTTAATAACGAAACTATCACTTTGACTTACAATTAGGTATATATTGTATTCAATTTCTAATGTGGTAAATATTATTACAGGAAGCCCATAAGACATTGTGGTTGAACAAGACACAATATTTGAACAAGACACATAATGTCTGAACAAAATAGTGTCTGAATAAGACAGTATCTGAACAAGACACATAGTGTCTGAACAAGAGATATTTTATTTAACTTATTTATGTAGATATAATTTGATGATTTATGTATAAATTGTATATAATCATTTGTAGATGTATAATAAATATATTTTAGAGATCGAAGAATTACATCTAAAAATAATCAATTACATTTCATGAATACCACGGAAAAGACAATTTCGCTAAAATATCCAAAGCTAGAATAAAAATACTGATTTAAAAATAATTTTGTTAAACTATCCAAATAATTATATAGAACGCTTAAACTATTGAAGTTGAATGCTAGAATGTCAAAACTTTTTGTAGTATTCCTTATCATGCTTCAGTTTCCTACGTAATTACTTTAATGGTTCAATAAAAGTTATTTTCGGATCTAGCAAATTTTTTAAACACTTCAATAAACTCGTTCTTTCCGAATATACTTAAAAGTAAAATTAAATTGATAATTTTTGCTACAATTAAAATTCGCAGAATGATTATATATAAAATAGCTGTTAAATGATACTTAAGTATCGTTTAATTCAATATTGTCACTAGTTGAAGGAATGAGACGTGTCGGCGCCGAGCATTGTCGCGTATATCGTTCCAGATCGAACTCTCTCGATATTCTTTTCTCCGTTCTCTTTTTTATTCTTTGTTACTCTCTTCCGGTTACTCTCTTCCGAAGCTCTCTAAGAATGGACGGCACGTATGTAGGTCGCTCTTTTCGTGCACGGACGACGTTGATCGTTCGGTCAAAGCAGCATCACGTTAACGCTCCGCGTTGCACAGACACGCGCTTTAACGAGGCGCTGACGTGTCGCTCGGGGGTTGTAATTCACGGGGTGTAAGCTGACATGCCGTCACCCAGACACCCGCGAGAGAACACCCTGCGGCACGTTGGGCCATGGAAATACGCGAACACTCATCTACTCCTTTCTCCCGCCGCACTACTCCGTGGTATGCTTTTGATGTCGAAATGCACCATGCCGTTCTTCTAACAACTTCTGTTTTATGTCCTCTTACGGTGAGCCGCCGTCGCGGCGTCAGAGTTAACTTCACTTCGTTGCAAAAAAAGAATTCATCTTTGACGTTGATTGCGAAAGAATTATAATTTCGATTTGCCAATTTCTCTCTCTTTCCAACAGTAAATTTGAAAAATTTTCACCTATTGTAAGAGACTAATCTGGGAGATTTTTCTCTTCTTTTTTTACGTATACTACCTAGTGTTTCAATTAAATTTAGATTATAAATATTTGTACTGCAATTTGCTGAAATCAATGCACTTCGTTTATTCTATTTATTGAAATATTTGTAGTAGATGGAAAATACTACGTGTCGTAAGCCAGTTGCGAGTTCGATCGCTTTAATTCTTAGCCGTTAAAACGATTATTTTTACGATCTATGATTACAGCGATGGATTGTGATAATTTTTAAGAAGGGGAGGGATCTCGGAAACACCCTCTTTACACACGCAGCACAATTACACACAGGAAGACTTTATTTATGACGTCTCGCTCTCCCTCGCAATTATCAGTGCAGAGATAATTGCGCAATCGTTTGGAAAATCTGAACTATGCTGCATACCGGATCTATACTGCGTTCATTTATCATGTTGTATCCTTGAATTGCTATTTCTCACGATTAATTTGAGCTTCGAGAGGATGATGGAGCGGAGTGTAAAAAAGAAAATAAACTTTTTGGAGAATAACAAATATAACACAGATTGTGTTCATAGTGCGTCAGCCATGTCAAAGTTGACGCAAAGGCCGTAAAACGTCTTCTCTTCCCAAGCAGCCGGTCTTAAGCTCTTGGATTATCTCCATACGTCAGTTACTCGCTTTCGAATCGTATTCGCGACTTCTTCTTCCTTTCTCTATGGCATAAATTACCACTCTTTAATCCACCAGTAAGAACGCTCGCGTTAAACCATAAAAAATCATCCCACTGATGCGCACTTCTTCAGATTCGAGATTAGCATGGCGACGTTGTTCTTCGTTCCTAGTATTTCTCGAATTCATTGGGTATCGCGATAAAGTGTTCCCGGCGTGCGGCAGCTTTGTTTTATTCAGTTTGACAAATCGAGGAACGAACAACTATTTTCTACTTTGACGTGAGCGGAAAAAGTGAATAGATATTCGTATTAAAGTAGGAACTCATGTTCTCGGCAAGTTTTTATTCTGATGAAATACGGAGCGAGATTTACAACAAAGAATAAAGAAGTAATCATTCCTCTTTCATACTATCGTCCTTGTAATTTTAGCTCTCGTACGACCTGCGCAAGTCTGACGGAAATACGCGTAACCAGTACCCCATTATATTTAGTGAACTGGAAGTCATAAAGCATACTGCTGTTTCGTTGAGAGAGATTATTTTAATCTTCTTAAATCATGGTAGCTGAAACATTTAGAAGCTGATCCACTGCTTTTCATGTTTAGATGAAATTTATTGTATCTCTCATCCATGATTTTCGTTGTGTCAGAAAATAAAATACTATAAAATGTTATTATCGTAATTTAAAAAAAATTAATATACCCTACATTAATTGAATTGGTTAATTTCAATTTATTACTTGTGTTCTTTTTTTTTGTTGTCAGATTTTTAATATTGCCAGCTTACTGCTTTGTAAATTTACATGAAATTTTATCAGGTTTTTTTTTTATTAATATTGTGATATTTATTTATCTCTTTATATTTAACTGTTATAAAAAAGGAAAAATAACGTGATTCCTCTTTGTAAACGCTGAAAGATGTCTAAGAGATAATTATTGTTATTCTATATTGCTCTATTGATTTAACAAATTTTTCGCTAAAAATATACATGTTCAAGAGTCTAGTGTGAAAACGATTGATTTAATCGCTATATAAACGTACTTCCAAGAAAATGATATGGTTCCTTCTTCGACGTCTTTTAATCCACGTTATGTATGACAGAAAGAAACAGGCGGCGTGCAGGAAATAGGGGGGACACGAAGAGGAAACGGCGAAAAGCGAAGGAAAGAATCACTCTCCGGCGCGTCTGCCGGGATATCCATGGGGATTAGTGTGGCGACGTTGTTCTACGTTCGGGACACGGTTTGGGCGACGAGGGGAGAATGCGTGGGCGTTATGGCGAAAAGCCAGCGCCAGACAGCCACTTCGTTTTCTCCCCCGATGCCAACAGACAAATCGGACTGTATGCGACATCGTCCATTCGCGTTCTCGGTATTCGTGCTCGCCTCGTGGTTTTGTATTCGTGTTGCATGTACACGGCAGCGCGCGTACACGCGTCCTCCGGTCTCGTCGCCAACCAATGTTCGCGAGCGCGCACTGGGATAGTCGGCACATTCGAGGGATATGTAAGATTCCAACCGCCCACGTCACGACAAATTGTTGCTCAGCTGATCGACCGACCCACCGGCGCTCTTGGTAAAACTTTAAATCTTCTTCTTCTTTCTTTCATTTCCTTCTTTCCTCCTCTGTTCCTCCTTCTTTTTTTCTTCCCGACATCCTTTTTTTGCCGGATGCGTGACAAGCCGATACATATTCGTACAAAGGCGCTGAAGAAAGAAAAAGAGGAGAGGAAAGAGAGGGGGAGGAGAGGAGAGAGAGAGAGAGAAATCGTTATTTATTATGCGTTCTAGAATCGTGCGAAGAAACAATGCAAAATTAAACAACAGAATAAGAGATAGATATTAAAACTAAATGCCTAAATTAGAGTTACAAAAGTAAGAACAGAAATAAAGTACAAAAAATAAAAAGATGTAAAAAATAGAAAAAAATGAGAATTGAGAAAAAAAACATGCTAATAACATACTAGTAACATGCGGACTTAAAATGTGACTTATAATAACAGAAGAACATGGTTATAGGATACAAAGTACAAGTTATAAGTTGAGTTTAATAAATGATTGTACAATTTACTGGTAAGTCACGTGGATAGAGAGAGAGAGAGAGAGAGAGAGAGAGAGAGAGAGCACAGTCTCGTGAGATGTTTTTTTTCAAAAGAGAGAGAAAGAAAAAGATGCGCGCGAGTGATTCATACTTTCGTGCGGCGGATGTAATGACAGTCTTGGCGGCAAATTGCCGGGCCCTGGCAGCAGCTCGTTCGGATGATTTATCAAACATCGCGCAACCACCCGTGTGCTGCGAAGATGATCAGTACGCGCGTAATAACAACCGAATTAATCAATTCGGACGAGAATGATCTCCGCGATGAGAGGGGAATCTCGTTGTAGTTGCTTCTTGTTGTCGTCGTCGTCATCGTCGTCTTTGTCTTGCTGTCTTATTCTACCACGTTCGTTTCTTCGATCCGCATTTGTTGACCGATTTTTCTGTGGAAGACGACGGACTACTTCGAATCGACACTCCTTGACGCGTCGATACACCGGGAAATCTCTGTTTCCGACAATCTCATCCGACGGGAGAGCGGAACTAAGAAGTTTCCGCACGGCCGCTGCTTTCGCTCTCGATCCTCTTTCTGTCTTTCTCTTCCTCTTTCTGTCTTTTCTCCATTCCTGTTTCTTCGTACTGGCTTTTCGCAATGTCGACCCGGTCGAATGCGCGATCACTGTCTACCTTCATCCATGTCTCTTTTTCCGCACAGCACCAGTTTCTTCCTCGGATCTTTCGCGTTCTCTCCTTTCCGCGTTTATTCTTAAATCATGGAAAGCAATCACCGAATGAAGCAACCGGATCGTAGCCGATTCATAGAGAGCAGTCGATACGAATAGAACATCTTCCGAGTATCCTACGTATCGCATGAGCTGCAAAAAGCATCTTTTGAAGTTTCTTCGCCGCAAAGGATACCGGAAGGGGGTCGTCCATTGATTTAATGGGTGCACCTCCGGTGCCGCGGTTTAAACGCCACATCAAACCGCCCTTCCTTCCTCTTTCTCTCTCTCTCTCTCTCTCTCTCTCTCTCTCTCTCGATCTTCTTCTTCCCGTCGCTAACTTCGAACTGACTTCATCCCATAAATGACCCCTACGCGCGCGCTATCGTGCCTGCACGAGCGCTATCGCTTCGCTGCCAGTTCTCGTAAGAGTTCGTTTCTCTCTCGAAAACCACGTCAAAGTTTTAAGTGAGGCGCCGAGGCTGAGATATCTTTGCACATCCCGCTACCGCGGCCGATCTTCATGGTCCCTGTGCTACTACATTGCACATTGTTATCTCTATTAGTCGAATTGTGAGTTACGGACTCGTAAATTCTTTTATCAAGATACTTTCAAATTCCGCGATTATTAAAACTGTTTGTTATTTCAATTGGAAATAATTGATGCTTACTATGTAAGACTTACAATTATATTGTAAGCTATTGAAATCTCAATCTGTAATTAAAATAATTTCTTTGTGTATCATTAAAACTTTTAATTTTTTAATTATTTATTTATTTAAAAAAATTGTAATTTTATAAATAATCCTTTGGGAAAATTATAACATTTTTTTTGTGTGATGAGAAAAATTATTAAAGCAAAAATACAAATAATAAAAATGTAAGAAGAGAATGAACTGTTATTAACAAATATATTAATTATATTTTTTATATTTTATACTAAACTATAAAATATAAAAAAAATAAAATGATAAAATTTTTTATATTTATCAGTTATACTTTAAAAATGAACATATAAACGTTTCCATTATTATACTTGCGCAATGATTACCGCGCTGACTTCTACTTCCCCTTACATTTTAGTCTTTATATTGTTATAATTTTAAGTATAGTGTTAAATATAATTTTACTCTTAGAGTATTCACGATAAGTCATTTGTATCTTGTTCCTTTTCTTCGAAATATTGCACCTGGCTAAATAATTCTTTCCATTTTTTCTTCTTTTTAAATATACAATTTCGTAAATGTTTTTAAAGATATTAAAATACATATAAAGATCTATTCATAATTTTTGCAAAAATTATGAAAATTAATCCACACACAAATGATCCATCATGCACAATAAAAGAAATTGTATATGTATTAAGAATTAAATGTATAATTTAAAGATATCTTATTAAAGTAATACAAAAAATAAATTTATTTAAGTATAAAAATTATAAAAAATGCAATATATATTATGTGATATGACAGCATCTATTTCATTCATGAAAATAACGCACAATATTTACTATATTAGGCATATATTTTTTGAGCTCTATTTTTCCTCTACTAAAAAATAGCATTTTGACATTTTTTTTACATTAATCGCAAAAATTGTCAAGAAAAAAAAGTAAAGTAAAAAAATAACTATTCGTTATATTTTGAATAACGATAACGGAAACGAGTTACTTTTGCAAATTAATAACGAGTAATGGGAACGAGTTATTTTTACGAAGTAATGTTGTCAGCCTTGTTTTTGCTTTATAAAACAAGTCTCGCGCATTCAAGAATTAAGTTAATTTTATATAAAAAATAGATCGATTTATTTTTCTTACCCTTCATAGCCGGCGTCATGTACCATGTTTTTGCACAAGATCTACTGGTAAACTGTCCCAAGAGTCCCTCCAGAAGATAAAACGGTTTCCCGACCAAGATCAGGACTGTGATATAGGGTATTAGGAAGGCACCACCGCCGTTCTCATACGCAGTGAATGGAAACCTCCATACATTTCCCAATCCGACAGAAGTGGCTATACAGGCCATCAGAAATTCCAGTCTACCACCCCATTCCGCCTCCTTACTAAACGTCTAATAATCAAAGATTTATTTTGTATAATTAATGTTATATTTTTGTTGATTTGACGTGATAATGTATATAATACGTACTGAACTTTCAGACTGCTCCTGCCGTTTATCGAGCTGTGGCATTGTCGCATAATCAAGTGGAATATTTCCGTGAAAATCTGGTTTTGAAGAGTCAAAATCGTCCAGTTGAAAAGCCTCGTTAGTATAGTCATTTTGTCTCTAAAAAAATGGTTTGCAAATAAAATTAACAGTAAATTATCAGGATTTTATGTGTTTTACATATCATTCTAGAAAGCTTTACATAAATGCCGTCTTCTATTCTTTCCATTTTAGTCATTGTGTCGCATAGAAAATGTGAGTCGCAAAAAAGTAAAAATTAATCTTCAAACTTTTCGTCTTTAATGTAATGTTAATTGCCGCGTGCGAAAAATTGCTCAAAACGTTTTTTTATCAATGAATATCGAAATCAGAATCCTATGGCAATCACTCTCGTAGGGGAGCAATATCTTTATCTTATCCTCACTTGCGGATATGCTTTGCATTAGAATATTAAATCAAGGTAGCGTTTTTACAATATTTTAAACGATGATCACGATTCTCTTCTTTGCATTTTACACAATATTTTCATGAGATTTTATAACAAACTAAATGTTCTGTAAGTTGATAGACAAAGTATTAACACTTCACACGTAGCAGTCATTCGCAAATTCTAACTTGGTGCACAGATATTTCTCTTTTAGAATATCGTTAATTCAAAGTTTTCATTCAACGGAGAAAACCGAACGGAGTCTGCGAAGATACTTGAATGACTGAAAATTTCCTTGCCCCGCTGTGAAGATAACGTCTCATACGGAAGCGTTCGGGATAATTTTACCGAGGGCACCGTCACGTTTGCAAATACCCGACCGATGAAAGACAAAGATACTGGTGCACTCCTTGTATTCGCATCACTTGAGGACACGACTCTGCTTGCGATCTCGAGATCTATGCCACTCGTTAGCCACTGATTGATCAACAAATCTAGCGGTAAATCTGTCCTTCGATTAGATTATCAGTTTTCCAATTTGCACATGCATCACGTCTCCACCTTTCATTTTTTTTACCTAATGTAACGATTGCGGTAAACTAGCATTTTTTAAGTTCTTAGATACATTTACAGTAGGATCTTCTGTGATATACATGAACTCAACATCCAAGTATCAATAAGATCTTTCCGCGCCCGAAAATAACTCCTAGGTTAGTTTTATTTAAATTCACCCTCTTCACTCTCTTAAACTAATGAATAAGAGATCCGACGCCTTTAAAACTGTGTAATATAATAGAATTATAATTGTAATACACAATATATATGCATATATGCATATACATAATTCTTTAGATCCAATAACTGTTAAGCTGAAAAATTATTGTTAAAAATGGATAAATAATTTAAAAAATATCAACTTTTAGTAGTATACTAAAAGTAGTACCAAATTTTTGGCCTGAAGTGTTAAAATTATATTATTAAATTATTTAATTAAATTAATTTTATATTATTAAAGTGATTCTTTAAAACAGTTCTCAAAATGAGTTAGATAGAATAAAAATGTATCATAGAAATGTCTAATTTTTTATATAATAAAG
>Ga0157362_1000486_pt1 | contig 13625 bp, 15 predicted proteins | sample AttlaeALBM3_FD_111480 | JGI IMG/M metagenome (GOLD analysis project Ga0157362, IMG submission 111480) | Fungus gardens microbial communities from leaf cutter ant in Ribeirão Preto, State of São Paulo, Brazil - Atta laevigata ALBM3 | ecosystem: Host-associated > Fungi > Mycelium > Unclassified ... | reverse complement strand
GTAACCGCGCGGCATGACGCTTCCAGTTCTGGTTCTCGCCGGGTCCAGAGACGGCGAGAACGATGTACTTGCTAAACTCGGTCAGGTTTCCCACAAGGCGCTCCTTCCCGTCGGCGGTCAGCCCATGCTGGTTCGCGTGCTCGATACGATTGCCCACACGCCCGGCCTTGGCCCCGTCACGATCAGCATCGAAAATCCCGATTGCATCAGGGATCTTGTAGGTGATGCCACGATCCTTCGCTCTGCCCCTTCTCCCAGCGAGAGCGTGGCCGAAGCCATTGCCCGGATCGGCACGCCCTGTCTGGTGACGACAGCCGATCACGCCCTCCTGCGTCCGGAATGGATTCAGGACTTTCTCGCCAAAGCACAGGACTGCGACCTTGCTGCCGGCGTGGCTCTGCGTACGACAGTTGAGCGCGACGTGCCCGGCACGAAACGGACCTATATCCATCTGTCTGATATGAGCTTTTCCGGCTGCAACCTGTTTCTGATCGGCACGCCGAAGGGGCGAAATGTCATCGAGCTGTGGAAGCGCCTCCAGCAGAACCGCAAACGGCCGCTGCGAATGGCCCTGACACTTGGGATCGGCACCCTGCTGCGGGCAGTGACCCGTACACTCGATTCCACAGCCCTATATCGCCGCATTCAGGCGTTGACGGGCGCAAATGTGCGCCTGGTAACACTCTCGGACGGGCGCGCGGCCGTGGACGTGGACAAACCCTCAGACCTGACGCTGGCTGAAAAAGTTCTGGCCCAGACGATCCCATGAAAATCGCCTACATCATCAATTCCCTCGAATGTGGCGGCGCACAGCTTCCCATTCCGGACATCGTATCCGTTCTGAAGGCCCGCGGCGGGGACGTTACCGTCTTCGCCCTAGCCCGCAAGGACGGCCTCGCCATCCCGCTGATCGAAGCCGCCGGCATCCCCGTGCGCGTCCGGGAGGGTACGACGCGGGACCATATCGCCGCCTATCGCTGGCTGCGGGACGAAATGGAGGCGTTTCAGCCAGACCTGATCTGGACGTCGCTGAGCCGCGCCACACTTCTGGGACAGCTGGTTGCCCTGCGCCACAAGACCCCGACGGTTCACTGGCAGCATTGCGGACGGCTGAAGAAGGTCAATGCCTTCCTGCTGAGGCTGTGCCGCCCCTACACGACGCTCTGGGTCGCCGACTCCCAGTCCGTCATCACCTTTGCGGCGAAAGAACTGGGCCTCACCGACAATTTCGTCGCCTGGCCCATTTTCCGGGCCGATCCGGACGCCCCTGTGGCCATGCCGTGGAAAGACGGCGAGGTCGTGCGTGTCGGGTCACTGGGACGCCTGAACCCCGTCAAAGCGTATGATATTCTGTGCGAGGCCGTGTCTCTCCTGAAAGACCATCCGGACCTGCCGCCGTTCCGTCTTCAGATCGCAGGCGATGGCCCCGAACACGCAGCACTTCAGGATCGCATCACGGCCGCTAACCTGCCGATCGACCTTCTGGGCTACGAGTCAAAGCCGTTTGATTTCCTGAAGACGCTGCATCTTTACGTCCAGTCGTCGCACTGGGAGGGCATGTGTGTCGCGGGGCATGAAGCCATGTCTTGTGGCCTTCCGGTCGTTTCCACCCCGGCGGGAGAACTGGCTTCTAGCATTCTCGACGGTGAGACGGGACGCATCGTGCCGTTCGACAATGCCCCTGCCCTTGCGGCAGCGCTGGCGGACCTGATCGGCAGACCAGCCGAGCTTACGTCCATGGGCGCGCGCTCCCGCAAACGAGTTCTGGAACGCTTCGGGCCTGCAGCATTCATCAGGCATGGCAATAATGTGCTGGATCGTATCCCCGGCTTCTGAGCACCTGGGATACGCGCTTCTCAGGCTCCGAATATCCGACGTTTCAGGTTAAGCAGGTCCCGCCTGGGGCCAATCCCAATTTTCTTGGCATCAATCAGCGTCACCTGCCCGGCTGCGGACAGGGTGTGCATCCCATCAGGATAGCGCTTCCGCAAAGACGCCGGGATAGCAATAGACAGGCCGGGGGTGATTTTCGGCAGCCCTCGCTCCAGCCCTTCGATTTCCAGCAGCCGAATCCCGCGTCCATATGTTCCGCGACAATCCTGAGTAGGCAGGAAGATCTTTCCATCCACAAGAACCGGCGTGCCACCAGGACGTGCGCCGGCCCGGTCGTTCAGGAAAAGCCCAAGGTTTTTCCAAGGCCCCATCAAGGTATCGGCTACGGAAATGTTCAGAAGACTCTGCCGTTCGTCCTTGCTCCCTGCTGGCGTCCAGAACATCCACCAACGATTGGCATACTGGAATGGCGTGGCATCGATTGCGGCTTCGGGGAAATGGAACGCATCGACCCGCTCCCATTCACGCGGAAACGATTTTGCCCGATAGAGCGAAAGACGCCCCGAAGCACTGGCTTCGGGCAGCATATAAACCTCGCCCTCATGTGCAAACACGAACGGGTAAGACAGATGCCAGGGCTCCCGCAAAACGGTTTCGCGAGACAGTAGACGGCCCGTTCCGTCATAGATCAGAACTTCGATCGTTCCCGTGGGACTGCGATAATCGAAGGCCTCGGCAAAAACGTGCAGCTTTCCGTCACGCCAGAATCCGAACGGATCGGCCAGAAAGCAGTGATCCCCGATATCGGGCAGAGTCGTGATGGGAAAGCCGTTCAGACTGGCAGATTCGACCACCTCAGCCAGAGGCGCGTGAACGATGGCGCATCGCCAATGATCCGTTCGCAAAAATGGCATGAGGCACTCTCCCGTAAAAATATAGCTTCAAAACAGCCTACCAGGGCAGACGTAGAGCCCAGATCGGAGCAGGATGGAACCATGAGTACGGTTCTTGCCGAAAATCCCACTGCAACATCCTGTGGCCTGCCGGAAACGCAGCTGGCCATCCGGCGCGCCGTCCTCGGATTGTGCCGGACAATGAACTGGGCCGCCATCAATGAATTTGCCCTTCCCGCCGCCAGACGGCGCGCGGATATCATGGCGCTCCTGCCCGATCATTCCCTGACCTGCATCGAGATCAAATCCGGCCTGCGCGATTTCCAGACCGATCAGAAATGGCCCAAATACCGGGACTGGTCCGATCGGTTGTTTTTTGCGGTGGATGATAGCTTTCCGCTGGATCTAATTCCGCCGGATGCGGGCCTGATCGTCGTCAGTGTCAGTGCCGCCCCTCCTGCCCTGCGCGACAGTATTTTGGCAGAATGCACGATCATTCGGGAACCCGCGCTTCACAAGCTGCCTCCCGCACGGCGACGCACGCTGCTGCATCTGTTTGCCACAACGGCCGCAAACCGTCTCATGAGCCTTGAAGATCCCGCCATTACGGCATCCCTCCGCGCTACACAGCGTAAAGACTAGGACAGTTCCATGACCTTCGATCCGATTGCCGTCCGCCTCGAAGCCGCCCGCTCCGTTGTGCGTGATGCGGCCCAGCTTGCTCTCTCCTTACGCCCTGCTCCGGGTGGCCCGACCGGAACCCTCAAGGGGCGACAGGACTACCTGACCGAGACGGATGGCGCCGTCGAAGCCTTTGTCAGCCGTCGCATCCAGGAGCTTTTTCCCGAGGATGGTTTTCAGGGCGAGGAAAATGGTGCAACGCGGCAGGGCGGTTTCCGCTGGGTCGTGGACCCGATTGACGGTACCTCCAACTATGCGCGTGGCCGTGACCGCTGGTGCGTGTCGCTCGGCCTGCTGGACGGAGACGAACCCGTTGCCGGCGTGATCGATGCGCCGGCGCTTTGTGAGGTCTTCACGGCCCAGAAGGGCAAGGGCGCGTTCCTGAACGGCAAGCCGATCAAGGCATCTCCCATCACGAACACGCAGGAAGCCATGATCGAGATGGGCTGGTCCGCGCGCGTGCCGACCGGAACCTTCAACGAGAAGATCGCAGCTATCATGGCGCTCGGCGCAATGCCCCGCTCCGGCGGATCGGGTGCGCTGGCCCTGGCCGACGTGGCCTGCGGGCGCTCCGACGGATATCTGGAAATTGTCATCCAGCTCTGGGATGTGGCAGCCGCACTGGTCATCCTTTCGGAAGCCGGGGCCACGGTATCGCCCTTCCTTCAGACAGGCGGCCTGACGGGCGGGGCAACTATTCTTGCCGCCGCGCCCGGCATTGCGAAGGCCCTGTCAGCCGCCGTTGACGTAGAAATCTGACATCCTCTCCCCCCGCACTCGTGATTTGGCCGCATTTGGCGCATAGTGCGGGGGAATATTCATACGATGACTGCAGAAGGTACCCTCCATGACCCTGTCCGGTCTCCTGCGTAAGACCATGCTCGTCGCTTCGGGCTGCGCCGCCCTGTCAGCCTGTTCCGATGCTCCCCAGACCACGGCCAGCCAGCAGCAGATCATTGTCGATCGCGCCACGCTGGCGGTTCAGGATCTCTTCATGGGAACAACAGCCCAGTCCCGCTCCCAGAAACTTCTGGCACAAGCCAAGGCCGTCATGATCTGCCCATCCGTGCTGAATATGTCATTCGGGATCGGTGGATCGGGTGGCCGCTGCCTGCTTCTGAGCCGCGATGCCCGCGGATCATGGTCAGATCCGGCATTCTACCGTCTTGGCACAGCCTCGATGGGGCTTCAGCTTGGTGTACAGAGCACGGAAACAATCCTGTTCATCATGTCCCAGCGCGGCATTCAAGCCATTCTGGACAGCCAGTTCAAGTTTGATGCCTCTGCGTCCGCTTCCTTCGCCAGCATCGGCACTGGTCTGGAGGACAGTACGGCTGGCGCGCACAATACCGATATCTACGCCGCCCAGAAAAACGAGGGTCTTTATGCCGGTGCAGCGCTGGGTGGTTCCAAGCTGACCGTCGATAGTGGCGCTAACCGGGCCTATTACAACCAGACCGTCGGCCCCGAGGACATTGTCGTGACAATGCGCGTCAACAACCCGTCTGCTGATCCACTGCGCCGCGCCCTGATGTCCGTAGCCAAGCTGACCACCAGCAGTACTGCTACAGCAACATCCCGTGTGTCACAGGCTGCTACCGCCGCGCGCACGACCGCCACGCAGGACGTCGTTGGCAACAACCCCTATCCGGCAACCTACGACGCCACTCGCCCATATTCAGCACAGGCATCCAGCGTGCAAAGCCAAACTCTCGCTCCGCTAAAGCACTGAGACCACGCTGCCCGTCCTCTGCGGAGGGCGGGGTTTTAGTTCTGGTTCTGGGGAATCGCCGACAGATGCGCGTGATAGGCGCGGATGTTTTTATCCTGATCGGCGAGCGTCTCGGCGAAATTATGCCCGCCTTTCCCCGTAGCCACGAAATACAACATCTTCCCGTCAGCCGGATGCGCTGCGGCGTCCAGTGAGCTCTGTCCGGGTGAGCATATGGGGCCGGGAGGCAGCCCCGCCTGAAGATAGGTATTGTAAGGACCTGGGGCTTGCAGATCTTCATGAGTCAGCGGTGTGTCCAGCGTTCCCATTCCATTGCTAAGCCCGTAAATGACGCTCGGATCCGTCTGAAGACGCATTCCCAGTTTCAGACGGTTCAGGAAGACGCGTGCCACCATTGGCCGCTCGGACGACACAGCCGTCTCACGCTCGATTAGCGATGCCAGAACCAGCAGTTCCTTTGAAGACTGGATCAGCCCGTCCAACGCTTCGACATTGCGGCCGTCCCAGGCTGCGGCGAGCTTGACGGCCATCATTTTCTGCAATTTCTCGGCCAGAGCCTGGCGCGACGTTCCCCAGACGTAAGAGACCGTCTGCGGAAAGACGCTGCCCTCGGAAAGCGTGAGCACTTCACCGCTCAGCGCAGGAGCTTTGTTCAGAATAGCCGCAATCCTGATGGCCGTCAGTCCCTCGGGCACCGTAAGTTGATGGGAAACAGGCTTGCCGTGACGCAGGATCTCAAGGGTATGCGCGACCGAAACCCGGGCCGGAAACTGCAGTTCCGCAGCGTGGATCTGACCATCGCGATGCGTCAGGAAAGCGGCAACTCGGAAAAACGTACCGGATGCCCATGTCGGAGAGAGGATCCCGTCATCCTGAAGCACTTTCGTCACACGAGCATTATTGCCATGCGGAATCACGAAAGTCTTTTCGTCCTGCAGCGGCCCGGGATCGGTATAGTGGCCGTAACCTGCGGCCAGCCCTGCGACGAGGAGCAGTGGCGCCCCGAAGAACGCCAGCTTACGGCCAGCCTTTGGCGGAAGAACAAGCTTCCGCGGTTCTTCGCTGTCAGACGGGCCTTCAGACATTCAGAATGAACCCTTCCTCAGTCCTTGAAACGCTTGAGGATGATGCTCGCATTCGTACCGCCAAAGCCGAAGCTGTTGGAGAGGGCAATGTCGATCTTGCGCTGCTGGGCCACGTGCGCAACGCGGTCGATGACACTTTCACGCGCCGGATTGTCCAGGTTCAACGTGGGCGGCACGACGCCATCACGGATGGCCTGAAGGCAAAAAATCGCCTCGACCGCACCGGCCGCACCCAGAAGATGGCCAATGGCCGACTTCGTAGAAGACATGACCAGACGCTTGGCGTCATCGCCGAAGAAGCGCTCGACCGCATCAAGCTCAAGATCATCCGCCATGGTGGAGGTTCCGTGGGCGTTGACATAATCGATGTCAGCCGTGGTCAAGCCACCACTGTTGCGCAGCGCGGCCTTCATGGCACGGAACGCACCCTCGTGACCTTCAGCCGGAGCCGTGATGTGATGGGCATCGCCGGACATACCGTAACCGCCAATTTCACCGTAGATCTTTGCACCGCGGCGCTTGGCGTGCTCAAGCTCTTCAAGCACGACCACACCGGCACCTTCACCCATGATAAAGCCGTCGCGATCCTTGTCCCAAGGGCGCGAAGCCTTGGTCGGATCATCGTTGGAGGCAGTGGACAGGGCACGGGCCGAGCAGAACCCGGCAATGCCGAGCGAGCAGATCGCAGCTTCCGCACCGCCGGCAATCATGACGTCCGCATCACCATACTGGATGAGACGCGAGGCGTCACCGATGGCGTGAACGCCGGTCGCGCAGGCCGTCACGACCGCATGGTTCGGTCCCTTGAAGCCGTAGCGGATCGAAAGGTGACCCGAAATAAGATTGATCAGGGCCGAAGGAATGAAGAACGGCGACAGACGGCGGGCCTTGCCGCTCGAAACCGTCAGGGAGCCGTCATAAATCGTCTGAAGACCGCCGATCCCCGAGCCGATCATCACGCCCGTGGCGCAGCGATCGTCTTCGTCCTCAGGCTTCCAGCCTGAATCCTCGACAGCCTGAATGGCTGCGGCAAGACCCAGATGGATGAAGCGATCCATCTTCTTCTGGTCCTTGACCGGCACCCAGTCGGACAACGTGAGACCACCTTCCGCCGTTGGGCCATCCGGAACCTGTCCGGCGACCTGGGCAGGAAGTTCGGAGGGATCGAAATGCGTGATCCGGCCAATACCGGACTGTCCTTCGATCAGCCGCTTCCATGTCAGTTCCGCGCCCACAGCCAGTGGGCTGACAACACCGATACCGGTTACGACGACGCGCCGCCCGTTAGTTGCAGTCCCGCTCATCGATGCCTCTTGTCTCACGTTATGTCCGGGTCTTGCAGCCGGGCCTCATGACAGGACCCGACTGGTCTTCCACCCCTGAACGGGATGGGAATCCGGGGTCGGAAAACCGACCCCGGTCAGCTTGAGGACTGGCCTCAGGCTGCTTTCTGCTTTTCGATGTAGTCGATGGCATCCTTGACGGTTGCGATCTTCTCGGCTGCATCTTCCGGGATCTCGACGGAGAAGGCTTCTTCGAAAGCCATGACCAGCTCGACCGTGTCGAGGCTGTCTGCGCCCAGATCGTCGATGAACGACGCGTCCGGCGTTACCTTGCTTTCGTCCACACCGAGGTGCTCGACAACGATCTTCTTTACCTTGTCAGCAATGTCGCTCATCTGTTCGTTCCTTATGCCCATCCGGGACCCTGTTGCCCGTCCGGTGCGTTACATCAAAACTCGTACTGCCGTCTGCCAGTCCGGAAGCCCAGTGGTTCCTCCAGAGCAGGGCCGCCCCCATGGAAGGGGAGGCGTTGCCGCCGGAAAAACCGGACATCAGCCTTCAGCAGGCCGGGCAAAGCAGCGCGCGATTAGCATGCTTTAACCAAAAAGGCCAAGCATTCACACCATCGCCATGCCACCATTGACATGCAGGGTCGTACCCGTGACCCATGCTGCCTCTTCGGAAGCCAGATATACCACTGCGGACGCCACGTCACCAGTATTCCCCATCCGACCGAGCGGAATAGAGCCAACCAGCTTTTCACGCACCGCTTCCGGCAGCACATCCGTCATCGGCGTCTCGATGAAACCGGGAGCCACGACATTGACCGTGACGCCACGCGGACCGGCTTCCTGCGCCAGAGACTTACTCATACCCACGATGCCCGCTTTAGCGGCGGCATAATTGGCCTGACCGGCATTTCCCGTCGTTCCCACCACGGAAGCGATCGAAATGATCCGCCCCGCACGACGACGCAGCATGCCCTTGAGCGCAGCACGGGCCAGACGAAATGGACTTTCCAGATCGACGGTCAGAACCTGCGACCAGTCACTGTCCTTCATGCGAATGGCTAGCGTATCGCGCGTCAGGCCGGCATTGTTAACCAGAATATCCAACGGAGCACCCGCAACGGCTTCGGCCTTGGCCACGAGACCGTCGGCCTCGGCGGGATCGGACAGGTTGGCGACGGCGATATGGGCGCGCTCACCCAAGCTATCGGCGAGTTCCTGAAGAGCGGCCTCGCGCGTGCCGCTAAGCACGACCGTCGCACCCTGCGCATGAAGCTGACGGGCAATCGCAGCGCCAATACCGCCGGAGGCACCCGTGACGAGAGCAATCTTGCCGGAAAGAGAGAACATAATCGGTTGTCCTTAAAGGGTCTTGAGCAGGGCTTCGATTTCAGCGGGCGTTCCGGCATTGCTCGTGGCTAAATCAGGAGCGATACGACGTGCCAGACCGCAGAGGACCTTGCCTGCACCAAGCTCGTGCATGTTCGTCACACCCATCGCCACCATTGCTTGCACGCTCTCGCGCCAACGCACGGTGCCCGTCACCTGCTTCACGAGAAGTTCGCGAATGGTTGCCGGATCGGTCACCTTGGCTGCCGTGACGTTGGCGATGACTGGAACAGACGGTGCGTTCAGTGTGGCAGTCGCCAACGCATCTTCCATCTCGCGTGCGGCAGGCGCCATCAGCGACGAATGGAAAGGTGCAGAGACCGGCAGTTTCACGGCGCGTTTGATGCCATGCTCCTTAGCCACGGCAATGGCGCGGTCTATTGCGCTCATCACACCGGACACAACGATCTGACCACCGCCATTATCGTTGGCAATTTCCAGCGTCTCGCCCTGAGAGGCTTCATCACAGATCGCACGGGCCTGAGACGCATCCACACCTAGAAGGGCCGCCATGCCGCCCTCACCGGCCGGTACAGCGCGCTGCATGGCCTGACCACGCAAACGCAGCAAACGCGCACCTTCCGCAATCCCAAGCGTGCCGGCAGCGGCCAGCGCGGAATACTCACCCAACGAATGCCCGGCCAGCAGAGCCGCCTTGTCCGCCAGTTTGAAGCCACCTTCGCTTTCCAGAGCACGCACGGCAGCGAGCGAGACCGCAAACAGCGCAGGCTGAGCGTTTTCGGTCCGCGTCAGTTCATCCGCATCGCCTGAAAACATCAGACGCGAGAGATGATCGCCGAGGGCCTCGTCCACTTCCTGAAAAACGGCGCGGGAGGATGCAAAAGCCTCATTCAGGGCCTGCCCCATCCCAACGGACTGGCTCCCCTGTCCCGGAAAGACGAACGCGTGAACCGACATGGATCCCCCTGCTGGCAGTGAATTTAAGGTTCCGCGTGATGCGTCCTTGCGGGCCATCTGTCAAATCCCGCGTCATTTTTTCCGTTTGAGCGTGAAAAACTCGTCCGTAGGCACCTTCACGCGGATCATGGAAAAAGGCCGATCGGAGCGAAACACCGTTCCATCCTGAAAATCCTGCGGCCGGAGAATAAAAGTGTAGGGCACGGCTCCCTGATTATCGACCAGAAGCCGCGCGGTCCCGTTCTCCAGCGCCTCAAAGCGCGCACCCGGAGCAACATCGACCTTCAGGCGATGGGCGTCCGGAGCCAGAAAAGCGAGAATCACACCAAAGAAATCCCGGATGGCGGCGTTGATCTCCCCCATCCAGATCCCGGCCTGTTCTTTCGTGAAAGAGGGCGCCGGCAGGGGGGCCACCTCGATCGCCAGCTCAAGCTGGACTTTCCGGTCCGGCGGCAGTGTCAGCAGAACGGGCGGGTTTTCGGCCAGAAGCGCATCGGAACGGGAAAAATGCATATCCCGGTCCTGCCCTACAAAAAGCGGGATATCGCCACCTTTGGCATGGAACACGACATGCGCTTCGGACGGCACGGCATGATCTGGCAGGATATCACCCAGAAAATGCAGCGAGAGGTCCTTCCGCGCGCTTTCAGGCAGACGGTCAAACCGATGATAGACCCAGTAAATGCCCTTGTAGCTACCGACACGCATCGCATGCTGCCCGGTGACGGTTACAGTCTCCGTTGTCTGGGCAAGTGCAGCGGAGAAAAACATGAGCACGAGAGCTGCGAACCGGACCGTACCGATACTGGCTTTTCTCAAACCCCTCTCCTCACGTCCCGTCGTTTCATAACAAATGATGACTATCCGATCTTCTGCATCACGATCAGGACCTGCGGCAACCGCACAGGATTATCCATGTATTCGATCAGACGAAACAGACCGCCCCAGGCCTTGATGATGTAATTACGTGGAATGATCGCCTCGCCATAATGCGACTGGGGCTGCGGCGGTTTCGAGGACGCCGCATGCAGGAAGCGCCCGGCTTCGAATTCCGCGTTGGCTCGGGCTTCGTCGATAAAACTGTCTGCACAGGCTTCATGCCAAGGATGTTCAAGCCTGATGCCAGACGCACGCTTGAGCCTCTGCTCGGCACAGAAGGCGATGAACCTGCGGCTCTGCGTCGTCATGACCAGCATGCCCCCTGGCTTGAGTAGACGATGGAACTCTCGCACCCAGTGTCCGGACAAAAATTCGTCCAGATGCGAAAACACAGACCATGACGTGATCAGGTCAAAGCTTTCGGGCATCAGGAGCATTGGCGGTACCAGACCGCTCCCCAAAAAGTTGAGCGCAGGATTGGCGCGCCGCGCCGCCATAAGAAAACGGTCCGTAGTTTCCGCGCCGTACAGATTGGTCGGCCGGATATCCTTCATAAACAGCCGTGCGATACGTCCCCAGCCGCAACCAAAATCCAGCAGCGTCGTCTCGGGGCGGACCGGCCGCCCGGCATAGGCGCAATACGCCTTGATTTCCCGAAAGAAAACATGCGCCTCATGGATGGAAATTTCTCCATGATGCCCATGAATTTCCCGTTGAAGATCATCCGGCGGAAATAAGGGCATCGTCACACCCTGGATTTCGGGGATATGGACGGACGACACCAAGACCTGAAGCCATTCCTCGTCGCTGATGCCACCAAAAGTCTCAAAAACGGCGCTAATGCTTTCCGGGTGGTTCATCAAGTCCTACCGAGGATTTTTAGTAACGTTTATTTAACGCATCCTCGCAGGCGCGGAAACAGATGGCCAGAGCAGGTTTGTGAAAATTATCCATACCCAATGCAGGCCCCGTCCCCTTTGACACAATTCTGTGTCAGGAATGCCGAAAAGGCATTTTTTGAAATACAGAAAGCAAAGGGGCGATGAGTTCCGCCATCACGACAGTCAGATGTCGATGACGGGCAATCGAAGGGTCTTTTTTCAATGTCCCTTTCTAAAAAAACGCCGCAGCCACAGGAGCATCCCCAAAGCACCCTGACAAAGCCATTGCGCCTCGACTGACTAGAAATAGCGCGGATGTCATGCTGCTCGGCGTCAAGCGCATGGCCGAAATCACCGGTACGGAAATCGGCGCGATCTGCAAGAAATATATAGAAAGAATCGCTCTTGGCCCTGCGAAGACGGCAGACGATGCCGCGGGCTTCGTCGCCTATCTGTCCAGCAGCGACGCCGATTAATCGATCCCATAACGGGTCGGCCCGTTCTAATCGACAGCGATCTCGGTTTCCGCTGAAATCACAAAAAAAGGGGCCGGTTTCCCGCCCCCTTTTTTATCAGCGACCGATGAGACGGCCGCGCTGCCAGGCTTCGGCGGCCCCTTCCGGATCCTGCCCTTCAACGGAAATGACATAGTCCAGGGCGCTCATAACCCTGTTACCGAGCATCATTTCCGAAAGCTCGTCAAGCAGATCGCTGTCTGCCTGGCGGGCCACATCTTCACGCATGATCATTCGTGCCGACATTTCCCCACCCAACAGATGGGCCGGATCCTCGATCACGGTCAGCAGATCCGTATGAAAAACCGCATGAGGCTGCGTCGCTACGACCAACGGCCTCTCGCCAGCATCGCGGGCCTTTTCCAGACGCCCGATCAGCGCCCCTTCCCCGATGCTTTCAATCGGTAGTACCGAGAGGGCCGGAAGCTGCTTGAGAGCGTCTTCCAGCGCCTGACGGCTGTCATCGCTGACGATGATGCGGTCCACATCCGCAGATGTCAGTGTCCCGACAGGACCCAACGGTGACAGGGACGCAAAACTGACGACAGGCTGGTACAGATCGCCCAGAACCCGGCGCCCAAGACCGGCAAACTTTTCATCCCGCGGAAACCAGGCAGAAACGAGAAGATCGACTTCCGCCCCTTCGAGAGCTTCTTCGATATCATCGGGGTCCAGATCGACATATTCGACCTCAACCTCGTAAGCCTCAAGAACGCGCGCGACCGCGCTGGCACAGCCCGCATGCAACGAGGTGTACAGATGGCCGATCGTCATTTGCGTCATGAGAATGGGTCCGTCAGGTAGAGAAAGTGAAACGTGAGACCGTGATTAGGCCCCACGTTCCGATTTGTCACGACCTTACCAGATCTTTACGCGCTGATCTGGTGCCAAATAGAGCTTCTGGCCGGGCTTCACGTCGAACGCATCATACCAGGCATCGATATTGTGAACCGGGATGTTGACGCGCGTGATAGCCGGGGCGTGCTCGTTCGACAGCATCTGCTGACGCAGCGCATCCGGACGATCCTTCTCACGCCAGACCTGAGCCCAGCCAAGGAACACGCGCTGGTCACCCGTCAGACCGTGCACGACCGGCGCGGGCTTGCCGTGCAGGAAATCATGATAGGCCTGCAGACCGAGGTTCAGCCCGCCGGAATCCGCGATATTCTCGCCCATGGTCATCTTGCCGTTCACATGCGCTCCCGGCAGAACTTCCTGCGCGTCGTACTGCGCGGCCAGACGGTCAGCCAGCTTCTGGAAGGCATCCGTCGAAGCCTTGGTCCACCAGTCATTCAGGCGGCCATGCTCATCGTAGTGACGGCCCTGATCGTCAAAACCATGACTCATTTCGTGACCAATCACGCCGCCGATGGCACCGTAATTAACGGCAACATCGCCCTTGGGATCAAAGAACGGCGGCTGTAGGATCGCAGCCGGGAACACGATCTCGTTCATCGTCGGATCGTTGTAGGCGTTCACCGTCTGCGGCGTCATGCCCCATTCGTCACGGTCGACCGGCTTGTCGAGC
>Ga0157362_1000485_pt1 | contig 13626 bp, 7 predicted proteins | sample AttlaeALBM3_FD_111480 | JGI IMG/M metagenome (GOLD analysis project Ga0157362, IMG submission 111480) | Fungus gardens microbial communities from leaf cutter ant in Ribeirão Preto, State of São Paulo, Brazil - Atta laevigata ALBM3 | ecosystem: Host-associated > Fungi > Mycelium > Unclassified ... | reverse complement strand
TAGCCGGGAAAATCTGGAATTTTCCCATTTTACAGTCTTTTCTAAAGACTGCGTCGTGAAACCTGGATTTTTACCTGCCACTTGTATACATACATTGTAAAACAAATCTATATATAAATATATATACATGGAAATAAGAAATGATTTTGCTAAAGTATCTAAAAATTCAGAATATAGATCTGAAAATAATTTTATTCGAACATCAAATAAAAAAATAATTCTGTAGAACTCTTACACGTTAACGACAGTGTTGCAAAACGTTTTTAACATTCTAACAATCAGCTTGAGCTGATATATAATTATTTTGAGGGTCCAAACGAAATTATTTTTAAATCTGTGTCTAAATAAATTTTTCAAAATATTTCAGCGAAATCGTTTTTTCTGTATGTGTAACACAAGTAATTTGAAACGTGAAAAAATATTTCATAGTGGTAAAGATCGACACTTTTTTGTTGATAGAAAACCATTCGTGCGCCGCACCGCGCCGTGCCGCATCGAGGTCTATATTGAATAAAACGTTGCTGCAGGTCAGTTTGATGGTATTGTATAACGCGTTCATACCGAAGAGGGTCGATGACTGTATTCGCGTGCTAGTCCTTCATGAACAGGCCGCGCAATCTGCAAGCGCTCCCGATATAGATCTTCGTCACAAAAAAAGTTCATGGAGGCGGGCTGGGTTTTAACCAGCCACTAAGTTATTTTAAATCTTAACATATAGAACCCTCGGCGTTGATAACATCGAAATTGGCCGCTGCATCGAGAAACTGACGTGAAGCTATATTATATCTTATTACATCTAGTTACGCCGAAGCTATTTCACAGCTTTTTCACAAGTTAAACGGTAAAGTTTTCCTAGATACGTATAGATATCTGTTGAATAAAACTCAATATACATCCGTCTTACGGTCATTCAATCAGGATCACGTTCGGGTTAATCAAGAACGATGACAATCGATAGTTAGCGTTGTTATCCCTAGAAATGGATGTTTATCCATCGGGTCGTCGCCTCGTATGTCGTAGACTCGAAGAGTGATGCATTGTCGTCACGTCGTAATACGTCGAATTAAGAAAGAGAGAGAGAGAGAGAGAGAGATTTTGAAGAAACCGCCACACAGTTAAGCTGCACAACCGCGGTCTAAGAATACCACCTTCGACTACTTCGCGATTATAAAGCTGCGACCTAATTTTAAAAGCTGCGTTTCCGAAGCGGTCATGTCGCGCCGAGGCGATACCGGCGCACGGTTAAGTCCGTGCATCTCCGTACTTTGCGGAGGGATTAACGCTGGGAAGCGATAAGGTAAACGCCTGTAGTAATTCCGCTTCGTCTAGCTCGCGCTTGTCAATCTGATGCTTTTTATAGGCTCTCGCACCGCAACGCCTCTTCGAAATTAAAAGCTCTCGCGATGTAATAAAATAAAATATTGATTCAAAATGCGCCGTTTTATAATCTCCCTTGATCATGCGTCATCTTTTCCGCGTTACGTCAGCTAAAAAAATATTTAGTCGCAGTAGCGTTTCTATAGCGTATCTCCCATCTATTATTTTCGACTATCTATTGAGAAGGGCTCTTAAATGTGCTGCAGATAATACATTTTCAATATACATCCCGTATTAATAGCGTCACAAAGAATTTAACAAAAAAAATTCTTTAAACAATGGAAGAGTCAGTAATCGTGAGTGTTAGTGGGTTATCCGCACAGTCCGGGCTGCGCGTAGTTACGAAGCACAGGGTCCATATAATCGATACTCTAGTACTTCGAATGTCTCCGCGGACAGATACGAAGGCGAGAATGAGAAATGAGAAATGGGATGAAAAACGAGACAGGAAACATGGTGTGTCTGCTGCTCTATTTAATAGCCGAACGGATGGAAAGTCATTGGCACGAACGATTGCGACTATTAACGAGTTTCATCTTTTACGATTTGCTCGTAGTTTTAATTGTTCTCTCTGTCTTTATGCTATCGCTCATCCGCGTCTCTCTCGCGACAATAAATCTTTTGTAGTACATCTTCCGCTATGCTGCACGATTTAATCGGCAGCTATATTTATGGGCCAACGATTTTATCTATTCATTTTTTACAATATGATACAGTATAGTACATACAACACAGTGCAATTTAATTCGCAACTTTAATTAGCAATTATTATTAACGAAATGTTGATAAAAAAGATAATATTAATCTCTGATTTTTATAGATATTTTACAATTATTTACATATTTACAATTCAGACAACACAAAGTCTAGCATTGGGATATAAAACGTCTAATTTTAGACTTTTAACGTTCTGAAAATTTGATTTTAGATTTTGTGTAGTCTAAGAGTCATTTTACAATACGATACGATATAATTAATTTGGCCACTTCTTAGTAATTATCATTTCTCTGTCTGTAATCTGAATCTTTTTAGTACAAACGAGAAATTTCGTTCTAAAATTTCTCCGAAATAAAGAAGAGCGAAGTCCGGTTCTCCTATTGTCAAGTTATACATTTGTAAATAAATTTTATTTTTTCTCATTTCTGCTTAAATTTCAATTTTTATTAAATAAAGGTTTCACTATTTAAGCTAAAAGATACAGATTTAAACGCGAAAGAATATTCAAAATATTTGTAAGAAAAATATTTATCACTCATAACTTTTATGAATATTACTAAGATATTTTTCAGCTAAAAACTGCAATATCTTTATGAAATAAACTCTTTTAAAGGTAAGATTCTGCTACGTGGTAGGGCATGTGTGTCGTAAATTTCAAAGTGCCAAGGCGATAATACGAACACATACACGCTGGAACCTCATACATTATTCAGGGAAAAGCAGAAAAGTAAGAGAAGACACGATATAAAGGGACGTGTGAAACCTCGGAAAATAGAGTTGCGTTCGAAATAATCGCATTATAATTATTTACGGAATCTCGAAAAATCAGCAGTTGCATTCTTACGAAAAAGCAAGATTTCTATTCGCCTATACAATCGCGTGCGATTGTGAAGTAACGAATCACATTCCCAGGTTGTATTTGGATTCCACTGAAATTAGCGGTTTCAGCAAAATTAGATTAGCGGCTTCAACGAATTAAGCGAGAAATACCGTAACAGCTCTGCGTCAACCGGGTGATGAGTTACAAGATTAATTATAGTTGGACGAACGTAATCTCGATTTTACGAAGATTAAACGTTTTATCAAGATCTATGGGAAAGATATTTATTCCGATAAACTCATGAGTTCAGGCATTAATGAGTTTATCGGAGTGTGAACAAGTGATTCGAATGACACGAGAATACCATAATTACTTTTCTTTATATATACTTTATAGAAAAAAATATTACATTAGGAATAACAAATTATATAATCAGAAATTTTGTTTTCTTTCCACAATTCTGTCAGTTAAATTAAAGCCAATTCTAGGGTCATAAATTGTAAGTTGTAAAAAATTTACCAATCACAATTGAATATTAGGAAAATAATAATTTCTGATTGGTCAATTTCTTACGATTTATTTATCTATTGTAGAAACCCTAAGGGCTTGAGCACAAAGACAGCTACAACTGAGTTGTGAAACGTGAATCGTAGTCGTCACGTAGGTCAACACACAATGTTTGACGTAACTATATACGATGTATCGGCATGCATATAGTTACGCCAAAATATTGACTTACTACTACAACTCACGTTTCAAGATTCAGTTATGATTATCTTTGTGCTGAGGCCTTTACGACCATCTTTGTACTGGCCTTAAGCTATTTTACCTAAGTTTTAAGTCATAAGAAATCGATCATGGTCGATTATTATTTTCACATTCGACTTTGATTTGATTAATCAATTTATTACGATTTAAGGCTTTAAAAAGCTTATAAGCTTTCTATAATAAGCCATTAGCTAAGCTTTAAGTCTTAAGCCGTAAGAAATTGATCAATTACAATCGAATGTGATAAGAATAATCAACTATAAAACTTAAAGCTTACTCTCTAGATTTTTGGAGTAAAATCTCACTCCAAAAGACTGAAAATGGAGTCAATCTTGAGAAAAAAAGAGTAAATATTTTCACTCTTGAAGAGTGATAGATTTCTACTCTTTAAGGAGTGAGATTTCATTCTTTTGAAGTAAGATTTTACTCTTTTGAAGTGAAAGTCACTCTAAGAAATGAAGTCTTATCCTAAAAAAAGAAGTCAGATTTTATTCGGAGTGAATCTCGCTCCAAAAGAATGAAATCTTTCTAAAAAAAGTGAAAAATCTGTTCTCGAGTAAAAGTTTTCATTCTTTTCTCAAGACTGAAACTCTCAATTTTCACTCCAAAAGATTTAGAGAGTAAGTAATGACTTATAGATAAGTTTGGAGAGTAAGTAATGACTTATCATAGAAAATCCATTAGATAATGGCTTATTGTAGAATGTCTATTAACGACAATATCGACGTTACATTATCATTACGTCATAAGTTTCGTACATATACTCTCTAAAACTTATAGAGTGAATGTCACTCTGAAAAGTGATTCTCACATCAAAGATTAAAAATTGAGCTATTCTTTTTTAAGATTGACACAATTTTCACTCTTTAGAATGATATTCCATTTCAAAGAATTTAGAGAATAAAAAAAAGGTGCGTAACAATATAACGACACCGACATTGTTAAGAATTGCAGAATAGGAGCTTTAGAAGTTAATTGATAATCGAAGTTCGGTCCAAGTTGGCTCGTTACCAAAAATTTACCAAAAATTACTAAAACAAATAGAATACACAGAGCCAAGAACCAAAAATCACCTCCTTCAAAGAGATGAAACTTCCGACTCCATTTTATCGCTTCTCGCTATCGTAATTCTCCCTGGTTGAGGTAGTTGGAGATAACGCGTAACGATCGCTCACCACCGTTCTTTATCTACGTTGGCGCGGGCCATCGATATCTCGGCCGTGTGTGCCCAATCTCGAAACCGTGTTACGCGGGCCGACGAGCGGCCGCGTCCTTAATATCGCCACCCTCATTCCACCTGCGTTCGCCAAGCGGCGAATGGTGCCAGGTGCAACGACTGGCCGACAGCGGAGCGACATTAAACGCCGTCGGCTGCCGCATTGCCGATGTCGTGCCGGCCGTAACCGCGGCACGCGGGGTACGTGCTCTTTCTCCCTCGTTCTCTCTTCCTCTCGTTTCCGTGCACCCTCGACGGTACAGGCCACCGACTTTCTGAACCTTAAGGGGGTGGACGACTTATCGACCTGATGCCAGTCAGGCCTACCACCCTTAATCCCGTGTACTTCAATCACATGTTATTCCGATAAATATTCGGAAATTGGACTATTTTTTTGTTATCCTCTTTTGTCGAATAAACATCCCACAAGTTGTTCGATTGGGAGATCATGGCTTTTGAGCTATGTAAACATGTAGTGACAAGAATCTCTGAGCGAAGCATTAAGAGATTTCATCGAAAGATATTTGAAAATTTACTCTTCATGTAGAGAGGAGGGAAAAATTGGTTTTTCGTGATCAAATCCGAGAGAGCTTACCAAGCCTCGTTTTAATTATTCGGAATATATCAAAAGGATGATTAGAAATCAAAATTTTACTATGAGTTTATTGTAATTAAGAATATGACAAATAAGTATCTAAAGATTAGACTAGAAGATACGCTTCATCAAATATCGCGTAACAATCTCTATTCCTCAAGATTGTCTTTCTCACTGCATTTCCCACCATCGCCGTGTAACAACGTACAAGGTACAACCCAATTGAAACAAACTACCGCAGTGATGACGACGACGACGACGATGACGTCGACGACGATAATAAACTGATAGAATCGCGATCACACGAAATTGGAACGTCGCGTTCGCGTGGCTTGCCGTGTCGAGTTCCCTTTCCTGATGATACATCAATAGGAATAATACGGGGAAGTGCGCGATGCGGCGAAAGATACGTACAGGTAGACCGGGGAGTTTAACGACCTTACAACCCCCGCAAGTAGCGGGATCGATGGTCTCGGAACTACGGGGGCGAACTCTCATCTGTGGCTCGGAGCGCGCGGCCCGGTTGTTTCCACCGTGGGCCGTGTTCTACTTTCCAATCATCACATTTCGCCATCACATCGTTGTTTCTCCTCTGTAGGTCCTGCTTTTCACGTCGTGTCACGGCATTGCACCCGACCCGACACCCGGACGGGTGTCTCGACGTTTCACGGATACACGATCGACATATCCTATGCATTTGCTAGATGATTTCATGACTGAAAAATCCGATCCGATTCGGGTACCAGTACTCTCTAAATTTTTTAGAATAGACTTTCACTCTAAAAAACGAAGTTTCACTCTAAAAGTTTTAAAGAGTACTTAAAAGCAAAAATCTTGAATGAATAATTTTTAATTTAAAAGCACAATAAATATTGATATAAAATCGATTCATTGCTGTATGTATCTCATTCTTTTAAGATTGGATCAATTTTTAGCTTTTTATAAAACGAGATTCCATTCCAAAAAATTTAGAATGCAACTTAAAGATATTTGTTAAATAAAATTTTCAAATATCAAGGAATAATTTTTTTCATATTTCGGCACTTTCTTAAATATAGTAGTAACATAAATTACTACTAATTTAAAAAATAAAAAAATATATCTCACATTTATAAAAACATTTTGTGTGTTTATTTCATTCTTGCGTTATATCATTACAGGAATATATTGTTGCGTAAACGTATCAATTTATGTAGATTAGTTATCGGTAAAAATTCTTAAATGGTATAAAACATAGGAATGAAACGTGCTACAAGAGCGCAGATATGTAAACATTTTTTCATCGATCAGATCAAAATAAACCTTATGTACATTTAATTACAAAATATCAATATATAATATATAAAACCGTTAATATTTTAATTTCATGTCTTATTCAACAAAAAATTTTCTTTAAATAGATAACTTTTCGTATTTTACAATATGACTTTAATAATTTATTAGGCATCGAAAACCCTGTACCACATAATTTAGCAATTTTTGAAACAAAATTATATTAATTTTTATCTCCATCATTTTTTTTGACAAGCGCTCATTGCAATGCGATCTGCATATATATGCAAACTATTGGCGTAAGCATCATATATATATATTACAAGGTCTAAATATACTTTTGCATAAATTCATGTAATACAATGTTCATTATTTAAAAAAAAATTATATGTACCTCTAGCAAAGTATGATTTATCATTTGACAATTCTTGATTTAATCAAGCATTATTTGCGAGTAAAAATTACATATATTATGCGGCAGTAACATTTAACGTGCATGAAAAAGGAACGTATATTATATTTTTCTTTCTTGGCCAATTCATTAAATCCATTCAATTTTTGACGTGATTTTCTCTATAAAATTCCAAAAAAATATCAAATTATATAACATTGCCGTTATCTAAATATTTTAATACTAACTTTTTCCGAGTTGACGTAATTTTCCCATAAAGTAAAGCTCTATGTCTTTTTATAGATTCCGGATATTAGAAGCTAATTTTAAGCTTCGGTTATCACTAATTTGAATCAAATATTTAAATGGATTAATGATTTTGATTCGCTGTAGTGTTTCTCTGGTTGCTACTTCTAAGCTAATAACGTACTAAAAAATTATTCTCACTTAAACAATATCTTAGACATTATTTTTAATAGTATCTTTGATAGTATCTCTAAATCCTAAAATAGTGTGTAATGTTATATATGTAAATTTCCATTATCAGGTAAAACTCATTATTTTACCGATTACCAGAGTTGCTAAAAAGAATCATTCTCTATCACATCTATCACATTATGCATAACATAATTACCTTATAGTTCACGTCTCTACATATCGAGATCAAATATCAGATCGTTCTTAAATTCCAAGTGAACTGCATCTTTCGTGGTTTTAATCGACATATCAGCTTGAACATCTTCGGTGGGTTTTTCCTCGAAGCTAGAATTACGCTTATGTAAAGAATGTTTGTCATCAGTATTCGATTTCACAATTTCAATATTGGCGGTTCTTTGTTGTTGCGAATCTCGTTTATCTCGTGCAAGTATGGGTTTTACGTTCTCGGAAGTTTCCTCATTCGGAGACCGCTTATAATCTACTTTATATTTGTCACGTTCTTCGGTTTCAGAATTTTCACTTTCGCTTAGTCGACGATCATGCGCGCGTTTCTTATTACGCAGTTTACGTTGGTTCTTCTTTCGTTGTCCAAGAATACTCGAATTAGATCTAAAGAAAAGAAAATAATAAATTATGCCAATGAATTCATTAATATATCACTCATAAAAGAAAAAAAAATTATATTTATATTTTTTTTTCTCTTAAGATTTCACCATTTCCGATCAGTCGATTAATGCTTGTTTCTACTAATGTAATTTAACTTTAATCTCAGTTTAACTAACTCTTCATTTTTTTTTTAGTTTTAAAAATCAGAAAAAGATGAAGATGAAAATTGAATCGAAATTAAAATTAGTTTCAACTGGTCATTTCTTTAACGACAAATACGATTAATCAGTTTGAATAGAATAATCGGCTGATTAATAGGAATCGATAAAACCTTTAAAAAATTAATTGATATCTTGTTACAGTACCTAAATAACTGTCGTGAAACAACATCATTAAATCGTACAGTCTTTTTCAAACTGGAACAATCTGATTCAGAATTGATATCATGTACGGAATCGTAATGATCGTCATAATGATAATCTGTGCATGATGCAGGTAGGCTGTTTTCCTCGGCACTCGATTCGGACATGGAACGTGAAAAATCGCGGGCACGACGTGATTTTAATATTCCTTTCGAATGTCTCACACTGCTATTGCTGCTATTGCTTGCCAATTCATCTCCACTGCTTTCTGAAACTGATCTGACTTTCTCAATGTGCTTTTTCTCTTGTCGCCGTTTCACAACTCTTGCATTTTCCTCATACTCTTCTTCGTCATCAGAATCCTGCTGATTTGGATGAATATTTATAACAATACCATCATCTTGCGGCTGTACGGAGATTTGCCTTTCTACCTGAGATTCAGCTTTTGGAGAGGACTGTAAAAATATTTTACTTGATATAGACAATATATAACATTCTATACTTTAAAGTGTGCAATATATTTATAATATTTTTACCATTAATTCTTTAAATTTGCTCGTAAATGACGCTGCTGTAGGAAGATCTTTTCCTTCCATGAATTCTGTATCCACTCCAACAAAATATTGGGTTACATTCTCAATATCCTTCACCGTGATATTAAAAACAACGTTATTGTCCCATGGTTCAATTGTAAGAGTTTCTGGTTCAATATAGCCATTTCCTATCTTAAGACACAATGAATAATGTTGTGGAAAAAATCCAGTACCCATAGATGTTAGCAAGATATGTATTCCTACATTATTATCTAAAATTTTGTGATGAATTGCATCTGGATTTACGTTTTTTACATTTATAATAATGGCTAATTGATTATTGTAAATATTACAAGTATAAGCAGGCAGATTGTACTTAAAATTAGGATTCATAAATACATCAGTGATTTCTGTCTTATTACTAGTCCGTAAGGCAGTATCTTCACACTTATCTGTTACTTCACTTTCTTTATCAAATTTTATATTTTTGCACGCGTTTTCGCACTCTTTCATTAATTCTATTTTGTTACTAGACAAATTTTTTTCGTCATCCTTAGACATTACTGTTGCAGCACTGTTTTGATCACTGTCAACTCCACTATCTGCTCTATCAGTATCACCTACTGGTACCAATGACCGAATGACTGGTAAAGTTACAATTAATTTTTTGTACTTTGGATCAAATTTAGCATTCCCACTATCTCCATCTACGGGATATGGTAATGGAAGATCCAGCAAATATTTTGCAGGCTTTTCACTTTTTAGGGTAAGAGATTGTTCATGTACATCGAGTATTGCGTCGTTAGCACTTTTCAACAAGGGCAAATTTATGGTAATCACTAATTTTTTAGGGATTGCGGCAAACATCTTTGCGTCTCGGCTTAAAACAAAATCTTCCATTTCCACATCGGACTGATGTTTTATGGAAAATTTAGGTGTAACATATTTTTCATCTACAGACTTCTGTTGCTTGTCCTTATAATAAGTGGTGGCTGGCGGGGCACGTTTCGGTTTTTCTTCCGTCTGCTTTAATTGGCTCTCCCGACTTTCGTCGTAACTTGACATTATCTTCTGATAGATTTCTGGTTCTATATCCAATGGTTCTGTCGGTGGTGTTTCCGAAGGTTTTCTGATCACTGTAGGATGAGTCATCCCTTTGAAGTTAATCTTAGGAAATTTCAGATTCTTTCTGTCCAATTTCACCTAACAAAACATAGAGAACACACATTAGAAACAGGTATTACAAAAATAAAATTATATCCTTTCCAACTAATTCTTTTGCATAGTTCATATTTCTTCTCTGCTTTAGAGAAAAAAAAAGGACAACACAAATAGTTCAGCTAATATTCATTTTTATCAACGTAAACTTCAATCTCAGTTTAATTTACTTTAACCTTACTCTCTTTTTAGTTCTAAAAATTAGAAAGATAAAGAGTAAGTTGAAGCGAAATTAAAGTTAATCTACTTTGATAGAAATGAGCATTAAAAGAATAAATTGGAGCGTAAGCTAATAAATGTATTTATCCACTACACTGGATCAGCATGTTGAAGGCTACTTTATATAAAGTAAATGTAGTGGCATAATAATATAATTAACTTTGACAATGAAATAATGTACATTCTGCTAAATAATGACAATATCATTATTAGATATTTAATCATTTCAAATAATGTTTATATGTTTTTACATTTAATTCCTAATTTCACGTATAGAAGCTTTCAGTGTGCACTAATCTAGTGTAATGCAAAAATGACCGTTATGACGAATTCGTTAGAGATATGAACCTTAAAATTATTTTCCACGCCATCCATAGCCGTGTTATTAACGATCTCGCGGAACCGCGTGTTCTTGGATGCCAAGTAGATGGTGTCCGGATGGAAGACCACGTCATACACCACACATCGCACATTTTTCTTGTCAAGGTCATAGCGGGGTGGTATCAGCGTATACGGAATAGACCACTGCAGGCCACGGTGACCCTGTTCGTACGAAGGCTGACTGGTGGGACGCGCGACAACGTCGTTCTTACTGATATTCAAAAAGCACTTCCTGTCGCCGTTCACACTGGTCTTAATGACGTAACCGGGCTCGGGGTTAACGAACGTCACGTCTACGCCCCGCTCCTTCTCGAGCTGGGTGATCTCTTTTTCGTAGAGTTTCCTGTTATCCGGGTCGGCCACGTCCTCCGCGTATTCGATTAACAGCTTGCGAAACTCCTTCTTTTTCAGACAGTCGGTTATGTTTTTCAATTCCTCTCGCGACACATTGAAATCCTCCCAATCTTTCCTGCGGTGCTCGTATACGTCCATCTTATGTCGCGCGTGTTTACAAATAGACCCGTCGGTAGAAAGATTGCGAAGAGCGAACAACACGTGGATCGCGGCGCCACCGCACCGGCCGGTCTCTGCATCGGCTTGCCCGATGCGCCCGTTCGATCATACTTTAAAGTTTAATTCAAACGCGCGATTACGTTCTATCGGTGAGAAATTCTTCCTCGCTTCCCAAATAGACAAATCTGTCGAAAACAGATTTTGCAAGGTGTCTGCTATCGACAAATTTCGGCACAATGCAAAATGCGGAAATATAATGAGATCTATTAATGGAATATGATTGACAGATTGACAGAAATTGAAGCCGAATCCATCATTTCGTAATCATTACTGGTATCTTTCATTTAAATCCTTTCAAAATTCTGACAGATTTTGTTTGAAATTTATAATAATTTCTATTTAGACCGGATCACGTTGACTTAATTGCTGGTAAAACATTGATGCTAATACGAAGCCGTGATAAAGTTGCCAATATACTTATTTGTTAATGTCTTACTTATAGGATTGTTTATCAGATTCTTCGAGGACCAATTTAATCGATACATAAACGATAAAATAGTTCAATTATTTAAAATACAAAATGTTCAATTGTAATTTGTCTAATTCCCTAAACTTTTTCTAATTCTTTAAACTTTTCTTTTAATATTAATAAAGAAAAATAATTAACAAAAAATAATTAACTATCTTATTCATATTAAACATAAAATAATATAGGCATCTACTATTTATTCTCTAAATTCTTTGAAGTGAAATTTCACTTCAAAGAGTAAAAATAATTTTGAAAAAAGGTTCAATTTTTTAAAAAATTTTTAAGTGAATTTTTCAACTTTGAAAAATAATTTCATTCTTCAGAATAAGATTTGCTTTAAAAGTTTTAAAGAGTAATAAAATTAAATAAATTAATTAAATATGATCGATTATTACGATCACCCTTAGGAAAACTTCGATTAAATTCCGATTTAATTGGTAATTAAAATTTATTTTTTTCAATCAATACTACTTGTGCTATTTCATCAGCAATAATTAATTCTTTGTCGTTTAATATGTGGAAAGAAATGATGTAAAGTAATATAATATAATTCGAAATTTTGTTGTAAACAATTTTGCCGATTAAATTAATCGCTGATTAATATTAAATTTAATTATACACGTGCGCACTGGCACATTAAAACCATCGTACACGTTAAAATGTAAAAATGCGTTAATATAAACATAGAAACGAATTAAATGGCGAAATCATTAATATACTTTATTGTATCATTAGGTAAAATATGTATTTTATAATTCAAAATATCTTTATATTTAAATTAAATCATGTATAACGGCTTTAATATCCACAGTGTGCATTATTGCGTCCAACTGAACTCGCTATAAGTTCCGGGTTGAAGTTGCTCTCAGAGATTAGTCATACAGAGTGATATGCAAACGCGACCACCCGTTGCAGTATACATTGGAAAGTGAAATGTTGCGTTTCACCCAATCAACCAATCGGTGGAGATCGTAGGCTGTGGCGAAGATGTAGGAATCATACACAGTTTACAGTGCCTGACCCACTAACATTCTCCTCAGTTACTCGGCCTCGATAATCCATAGAGTATCTCTCGGTAAAAGACCGTGCAAAATTACATCAGTATATTATACACATATTTGACAATTTGATAATAAAAAAAGATGCGTCGAAATCGCGGTCTCCTGTTATCACTTTCGACGTGTCTGACGATACTCTTTGTTGTTTTGAATACGCGATCATCCACAGAATTACTCGGGTCCGCGATTACCACTGAGAAACGCAGCGTGTTGAGGAAACAGGAAGTGTCACGTGCCGATGATCGATGGATTACTCGTAGTCAGGTGAAGACTAATACATCATGCTTATTATACCTAAATAAAACTCCACGTCAATTATAACTAAATAGATATATCAATCTAGCGTCGCCTGGAAAACTTTGCGTTTCCCAGAATATCTCTCACTTGAATCTTGACTCTCTCTCGAGTTTAATTGTATATTCTCCAAATGTGTGTATCAAATTGAAGCACGTACTGCGGAACGTATCATCGTTTAATTCTGTATTTAATTAGTGAGCAGCAAATGCAGTTTCAAAGTAATGCATAGAGATGACTGTCTGTGCTTGCGCAATGGAGAATGCATTCCTCGAACATGAGATGTGCATGATGGAGCAAAAGCATGCCGTCGCTTCAT
>Ga0157362_1000484_pt1 | contig 13641 bp, 10 predicted proteins | sample AttlaeALBM3_FD_111480 | JGI IMG/M metagenome (GOLD analysis project Ga0157362, IMG submission 111480) | Fungus gardens microbial communities from leaf cutter ant in Ribeirão Preto, State of São Paulo, Brazil - Atta laevigata ALBM3 | ecosystem: Host-associated > Fungi > Mycelium > Unclassified ... | reverse complement strand
ATGCGACAACGAGATGCTCGATCCCGCGGATTCCTCGCGTATCGTGCACGACCGGCATGAACAAATTCACCGCGGGAGAGGACAGCAAACTTCCTTATCGATGGATCAGTGGCCGTGCCCGGAACTGGGCTAGAGGGCCGGCAAAGAGAAATAAAGAGAGAATCAGAAGAAAGAGAGAGCGAGAGACGATGTATCTTGTCTCATTGACTACGTTCAACAGAAAAAGCAACTTTGCAACTGTTGTAAAATTCTTCGGTACAATTGGTCTTGCTCCTAGTTCTTCTCTGGATTCAAGTATATAACGAATCGCATTAAAGAATCTTACGACACTTACAAAGCTGTTTTTTTTTCTGCTAAACGCAACCTTTCTCTCTGCGCTGTCATTACGACGTTGAGACGGATGAGGCACAGTGTTATGTACGATCGCGCACAGCAGATGCGCGAAATGGTTGTGTGAGATAAACCGTACGTATGTGGACGACATGCGTGTAAAAACGTATATGGAGCGATTCGCGCATAGATAGAAGATTGACGTATATACGTACGTACGTGCGAACCCGGTAAATCGGGGCATGTAGGACTTTTACAATGCACGCCTGTAACCCTGGCGACCTGGCCCTGGCGTGGCCATAACCGCGAGGTCGGTCTGTTCACGAACGCACCGTGGTCGAGTGGTACGTAAGACCGAATCGCGTCTCGTAGAGCGTTGTACGTCTACGAGACGGGGCTCCTCTCTCGCTCCTCTCTCTTTCTCTCTCTTTCTCCGTCTCTCTCGCGCTTCGCCGCACGAGGTCCGTTTACTCCTGGATGTGCTCGTAAATGTTGGCGTGCGGCTGGCGCGCCGAGTAAACAGCGGAGACGGTGGCATCAGCAACGGAACCAGCAACGGCAACAGCGACGGCAGCAATCGCAGCCGTACTGTGCGACGTCAATGGACACAACAGCGAGCGGCATCACGCGCGTATATACCCGCTCCTTCTCTCTTTCCTGCGCTTCGCGCACGGTGCGTTATGAGAGCGCGAGCCAAAAACCCGGCGCGCGTGGACTCGCCTAATCGAAACGGAACTGGAACTGTCCGACCACCGTGCCGCCGCCGCTCTCGCATACTACTACCTAGCCCCGAGAGAGGTTTCTCTCTATCTCTTTCTCCTTTCTCCCTCGTCCCTTCGTCCCTCTCTCTTTCTCTTCGTCGCTCTGCTGCTATTTCTCTCTCTCTCTCTCCCCCTCCCCCCTCCCTCCCTCCCTTTCTCACTCCTCTCTATGTACGGCAAATGAGCAACGCGCGAGATTCCGAGATGCGGCAAAAGGTGCAACCTCCCTCCCACTTCTCTCCTCGCGGTGCCGCTACCGCCCCGCATCACACAACAGAGAGTCAGAGAGAAAGAGGGACACTTTGGTACAGTGTACAAGCGAACGAGAGAGGAAAGGAAAGAGAGACAGCGGGCGAGAGAGAGAGAGAGAGAGAGAAGGGTGGGAACGCGGGGGGGGGGAGGGCAGGCGGACGGGAGGGAGCGGGGGTAGACGTTGGCGAGCTTGGATGGAGGAGAGGGGTGGACGGGATAAGATAGAAAGAGAACCGTCCGTGACTGACGGAGACAGGGGTCCGTAGGGGGTGGCGGCGAGCAGCCGAGAACCGAGGCGCGGGAGTGCGAAGGGAAGCAGGGAATACGACGGGGGGGAACAGGGGGGAGGGAGGGAGGGAGGAGGAAGGCATATGAGACATTCCTTCAGCGAACGGGTCGACCGAGTGTGAGTGCGAGCGAGCCGGTAAAATCGATGTGGCAAAGTGTAGTTGTGCCGCTACAGCAGCGTGCGAAGGGTGCCTCTGCTCTGTTGTACCTCTCTCTGCCCCCTTCCCCCCTTCCTCTCTGCTATGACCTCCCCCTTTCCTCACCTCACCGCCGCCGAGATACGTTTCCCGTGTGTGATCCGCGGTTCCGCCTTGCGGCGTTACTTTGCGCTTCGCTGTTGTATCTCTGGACTGGAGGTGAAGCAGGCAGGTTCGGGTTAACGAATGACGCTCCCTTTTTTGCCGTTGCGTTAATTTATCCCACGAGAAAAGAGAGAGCCTCTCATCCGCTATGCCACGTGTAAATGAAATTTTATGGAAAACAGTATTCTTTACAAGTTAGTCGAGAAAACTCGACTGTAAAACGTCTGAAGCTGTCTACTAACTGAATTTTGAGAGCTTACTTCAGGTATAATAATGACAAAATCTTAAAGCTTTCGATAGGTTTATAAACTTGTGCGAGTTATGTCATTCTTAGAAATTTTATAGATGGAACTGAGCTTTAATCTGCGCATCCGAAAGAAAATATCGAAATGTATTATACAACAGGTGTTCGCTGTGTGATTATATGAATGAGTGAGTGAGAGAGTGAGAAATAACGATTTTAATTTGACGAATTAACTTTTCATAGGTAATTCGAAATGCAAGATAGACAAACAAAAATAATTTTCACTTTGGTTCTAAAGCTCATATTGCCTGCATCACAATCATATTCCATTACATATCAGAAATAATAAACAACAAGTAAGGGATGAAGATCTATGATAAAAATATATAAAATAAATCAAGAAAATTTTTTCCTTGCATTAGTAATTTTCATATATCTTTATGTTTGATAATTTAAAGTTGGTAATATATGGTAGCAGTATATTTGTTTTGCTTCTAAAGTTACAATTCAATATGGCTGCAGAGAAGAGGAAGGCCCTTACTGGTACAGTCATAGACAGAATGGTTGCACTTTTTTTTCGATGAGTTTCGAAACTCAGTAGAGCGGTTGAACATATTATAAATGGTTGAATACATAAGTAGGACCAATCATTCGATGAACAGGCTGTACTCCGAAATCCATAAAAAAAAAATGTTGCAACCATTTTGTCTACGACTGTACATATAGTTGATTATACTACGTTCAAATTTGTGTCATACACTAAAAAGTACAATAATTGTAATTAAAATAATTATAATTGAATGTTCCATTTTTACAGTTATTACTATTATTTACAAAAATTATTTACAATTCTACAAAAAAAAAATATATATATATAATTAACAAAAAATAACTAATAATAATTTATAATTAAATTTTATAATAACTGCAATCATTTTTCCACTCAATGTAGCAATATATTCTATAATATATATCATGACGTAAGGAGACTATAACTGTAATGTTAAGTAGAAGTACGTGCCATGAAAAGAAGCTACGTACTGGACGATTTAAACTCTTCTATCAATGGATACTTCTTTCTTTGCAACATAGCAATGCTCTTTAATGGACAATCTATAATGAGAGTAATATTGTATAGTAAGAAATTGGCCAATCATTGTCGATTATTCTCCTCACATTCGATTGTGATTAGTCAATTTCTTACAACTCGACATCACTCCCATTATGGACGGCCCTTTATTCTTCTTAATGCATGAAAAATCGGTAATAAATTTAACTTTGATAGATCTGTTGGATTGACGAAAATTAAAAAATACTTAAATACGCACACAAACATATAATTTTATTTAATTTAACCAAAATTTGGAAATTGTGAGATGGCACATTTAAATAATCAACGATATATAGTGGAAATATCATCCTGAAGGAAAAGCTTAACGATTTCACTTTAAAATTATGATCACATTCACAACGAAGCATTTTTTTAGAAAATGCACCCTCATAGTGGTTTCACTCGTTACATCCCTGTGAAATACGTCGTGCCGACGCGTGCTTCGGCCTGTGCGAGGGCGTATTAGCAAGAGAGATGCAAAGGCCGAATGATGGAGGGGCAAAGACGCCGGGGAAGGGGAGCAGATGTGGAAGGAGTGGAGGGGGAACCGTACAAGAAAACGGAACACGACGGAACGAACGAACATAACAGGTCGAGCGACCGTTCAAGTCTGAGCTATGCTCCGTATAGCGTTCCACCAAAGTTGCTCCAAAACGAATGGACGTAAACAGTCGGAATAAATATCTCGAATATTTCCCGGTATATCTTTCGAAGTGGAGGACGTTGACAGTGCGTAAGGTGAATTTGTCGCATGCAAAAAATCAAGAATAAATCTCAATCAATTTGTGCGAAATTGTGCGAGCGAATGTGAAAGTCGAAAGAAGTTTCATGGGTGAACGTAGAATTAGAAACATAACAAATCGAATGGATATATAAATAGAAATTGGACAAGTCGAGTTGAATCGCAATTGTATTAAATGTAAGCTTTCTTTTAAAAACAAATTACAGATGATGATGTATAGATCAGAAAAGGAAGCGATGGATTCTTCATTGTAGCGTCGGTAGTTTTTTTTATGACGTGTGAGATAACAGTCTTGTTCTTGTAAACTGTTAATGTTAAGTGAATGGTGACTAGCCTATCGAGAATGTGCGTGATGATATGACACCACTGGTGCAAACAATGTCCCTATTCTATATCACTGAATCTGATAAGTGACGTGATGTTATTCACAATTGTCAGGGAATGACGCTATTCGCGTAAAAAGCGACCAATGATAATGCCATTTTACGTCGTGTAGAGTGCCATAAGAACACGAAATCAGGATTGGCTGTTTCCTCTCTGACAGGTTACGATCATTTATAATGTTGCGAGATGATGACATTTCAATCCTCTGCGCCGTGACGTTCGGTATTTTGTAAAAATTCGGTATTATGTAACGTATACAATACTGTGGCATGAAAACGAGTTTTTAAAGAGTGAAAAAGAGACGAAGATTTTAGTCGAATAATAATTTTCACAACCGGTGTTAATCCAAGAAATCAATTAAACGTATACATAAAAAAAATATATCTGTCGTTTTTTTTTATTTCTGCCGTAATGTATATATGTGATATATTTGCTACAATACAATTCAAAAATTTCTTTTTTTAGAAAATAGATTTGGATGTGCTTAATCAAAATTCTTATTTTAAATATTATAATATTATAATTTTTTAAATATTATAATTATTTTGGTGTAGCAATTAATTTATAGTAAAAAATAAAGGTATATTTTTCCTTTTTATTTTCGTTTTTTCTTTTAAATCGCAAAATATTCTCTTATAAAGATTGAAGATTACTAAATTCTCTCCAAAATTAATTTTTATGCATGCTCGTACAACCAATAGTTTCTGAGATATGATTTTAAAAAACAATTAAAAAAATGACAATTTTAAAGCTATTTTATTATAGTAAATGAACGATATAAAATTGACGAACGACGAACCTGTAGATCGGCAAAGATTCAGCGCGCGAGCGATTGTGACGTGAAGTTTGCGGCGAGCCGGGTCGCCATTGCATACGCAGAACGCGCTGTTAGGTAGATTCTCAAACGACACAATTGCGAGGTGCGACCGATTGGTACAGGGACTTTTCTCTCTCCCCCTTTAATCTCCATCTTGCGCCTGCACCCATTCCTTCGTTATTGATATGGAACGGAACCCGAAGGGCAACGTCGCGGTTTCGGGAGACCGCGACAACGTCGCAGCGGGTTTCTCTCTCTTCCTTTTCGGAAGTCTGCCCCTGCATTCTCCCTTGCCCTCGCAACGGACACAAGTTCCATGGGAAAATGAGCGCGATCGTTTCCGTACGATGGCGTTCACGTCGGTGTGTCGAATGCGAACGTTGGGTGTGATTTCGCGAATTTTACACCGCCGTGACATACGATGAGAATCGATATAAATCCGCACTGCGTCGCATACCTATTGCTAATAACGAATTCGGTCACTCGCATTACATTACATTTATGCATACTAAAAAAAACTGCTGTACTGAAAACTGAAATTAGCCGAGTAAATGTAAAAACACATAAATGTTTTAAATATCAATAATATTATGTCATGTTATTTAGCACACTGAGAAAAATGTTTGGTTTGATTAATGAGAATTCTGATTGAAAATGGATAAATCAAAATTTTCTGATTAAATCTAGTTATTAAATTCTGGTTGAGATAATCGCAATTCTAATTGGCCCAGGAAAAATAAATTTCCTGGCAAAATTTAACAAAATTGTCGATAGATTTTTTTGCAGAAAGTTGTTTAAAATGGCGTATTATGTAACATATTAGAAGTTCTGCGTACTTAGAAAACTTTGCTGTTTCAAAGAACTGGCCAAAAGTGCAGTTTTCCAACAATATCTCAGAAAGTATTGATTTTATAGAAAAGTCATTATCAAAAAGAAAACTGGCAAAATTACAAACAATTTCGTTTTTTTCTTTAAGGTCGTATCAATACTTTCGTGATAGAATTATTTTTTAATGTACTTTTGATCATTTCGAGAATGAAATGATATTTTGTATTTTTTTCATAAGCATCTTTAATCTGGTTATTTTTACGTACAAAATATTTCTTATGAAGATTGAAGGTTACTAAATTCCCTACAAAATTATTTTTTATGCATCCTTGTACGACTAATAGTTTCTGAAATTTTAAAAAAGTTTTTTTTTATTTGTTAACAAAAATTATTTTTTAACGTTTTTCAGAAGTATCTTGAATTTCTACGTAAGAAGTACTAATTATCAAAGGTTTTTAATTCTCTATAAAATAATTTGTTATTGAATCTCGTACAATAAATAGCTGCTGAAATATAAATTTTCTCATATTGTAATACAGTTTAATGAATAACTTAATTGTATTATAGTATTGGCTTATCGTAAAAAAATGTACATAAATCTTAAAACTTATGAAATTAGTTTGAAAATGATTTTTTTTAACCTCGATCAATGAATAGTTCCCGAGATATATAAATAACGATGCAGTAATTACACTTCTAATCCCTGAGGCTAAATAATGTAATGACTTTTTTTTTATTCTAATATCTTAATGAAAATGAACATTAATTCTTATGCACAACTTAAAAAAAAATGCTTATGTATATATAATAGATATTTCTAACTCAGCATTTTTTTTTTACTTGTATTTCTGGCTGTAATACACCGATTTTTTCTCTAATTGATTATGATAGTTTAAAGACTGAAAAAAAAATTTTGGGGCCAAAAAGTCGGAAAAGTTGTAGCTAACTAAACAAAAGATATTTTACAATAAATAAAGGTCCTCAACAATATATTGACAAACGCACTGATATTATTGCATTTATAAATTTCTTGCTTGTAGCGTCCTCAGTATCATATTTCATTGAAAAGGAATTAAGACAAGATCAATAAAGTGTTCCAGCATAGAAGTCAAGTCATTTAGAATGCAGTATTATTACAATATCTACATATTGCTGTACATTTGAAGTTAGCTTTTCTACATCCACATAATTCAATGTATCCCTTTTTGCAATTACAAGAAACTAGATTCAATATTGACTCTAAAGCAGCAGCAGCAGCAAAAATGAATATTGAAGATATCCCTTTTGTTTTCGCCATTTCCCAAATAAAACTCTTTTTTCATCACTTTCCATCTTCTATATATTTTTCTCAAAATTATATTAAGAAATTAACGTATCGACACGAGCAAATAGTACACAAACCATCGAAAAACAGATCGTTACTCTCTACCTGCTAAATGACTTTGACATACAAAAGCAGTTGTCTTTTTCTAACAAGTAGTGTTTGACAAAAATAAAAGCTACTTTATCTTTGTTTAGCATTTAGTAAATAATAAGGATAAAACGGCAAACCTGACTGCATCTGAATGATAATTCTGAACGTGATAGGAATGCACATACAGAAGAAGGTATATTCTGGGCCTGAAGTAATCCTTGTACTTTTCAAAAGAGAAAGCAAATTACACAAATAAATTTCGAAATATACATAAAGAAATTTCAACATTTATTAATTGTAAAATGATATTAAATATAATATCATAAATATTGTTGATAATTATTAGACTGTTATTACTTCAAAAAAATATTAATAGTTGTACTATTATTAATGTTGTTGTAATAAAAATTTATATTTGCTTGTTTATATCAAAATAATTACCAGATGCAAGTAATGTACAAATAAAAACAAAATATTCTTTTCAGATTAATTACGCAAACTTTTCTCGGACGTGTATCTCGGAAGTTACTATTGGCCGTACCAGTAAATAGAAAATGATTTTGTAGGGAATTTAATAACTTTCAATCTTCAAGAGGTATTTTGTATGTAAAATTAGCCAAATCCGAGATATTAATGAAAAAAGTACGAATTCCCGAAATACAATATTAAAAACAAATTATATTATGGAGAGAATCAATTGTGCAACCGAAAAAAAAACGGAATTGTTAATTTTGTCAACTTTCTTTTTCCTAATGACTTTTAATTATTCGATAAAATATTTTCAAAAATATTATTAAAAAATCGTATATTTTTGGCGAATTTTTTGAAGCAAAGTTTTCCAAGTATGTGGATCAAGACTTTTAGTGTGTGTTATACGTCATTTCAAATAACTCCACAAAAAAATCTTAATTGACAATTTTGTCGCCCAGAAGTAAAAAAAGACAATTAAATTTTCCTGGACTAGATCGATATAATCAGAATCTTCTGATTCGTTCATTTTTAACCAGATATTTTTTTCAGAATATGTGAATTATTTAAATGTCAAAATTGATTATATTATGTATGTATTTGGATTCTTTATACATTTAAAACATCTTTATTTCAATGTATATAATTCAGAATAATGTGAATGATCGAATTAATCATAAGAAATCACTCTTACGTTCGATTAAATGATGTTAAGAACACGCTTCATCGTTTGTATTTCAACACATATTTTTTTTTAAATTTAAATAAAACAATCAAAATTTTTACATATATTATTACCATTTTTATCTTTATTTTTAAAAGAGGAAAAGAATGGGTGTTCTAATTTTAAAATTATATCTAGAATTGTTAGGAAGTCATCATATTCTCTTGCGTAATGTAGCAATATAACCGGTGTTTAACGGCCAATCAGTTTTTTCTACTTCGAATGATTTGTTGCTACGTTGCAGAAATTCCATTCAGTGATTACAGATATTTTAACTTTTGAGAGAACTGTTCCATGATTATAATGTTACAATACATCATTAAATCAAATTGAACAAAACAATTTTGAGGAGTTGAACTTCATAGAATAAGTTAGAATGAATTACTGCAAAAAACAAAAAACTGCAACACAAAAAAAGAAATAAATACGAATTAATAAGTATCTTCAATTAATTAAAATCGTTATCTTCCTGTCAAACAAAAAAAAAATAATAAACTGTTTATTCAAAAATTCTAAAAAAATGACGCTTGCAGAGTTTGAGAAATTCGTTGGTAATATAACAGCAATATGTAGAGAAAACACGTTTCAGAAGAACCATTCGATTCGCATTCTATAGCAAGAAACGACCGCGGCGTCTCGAGTACGCGGCCTCCTAGACCTTGCAATGCCGCTGCCACTCGATCGTAGAAAACATCGTCGGCGCGGCAGCAAGAGGCACGGCTGTCTGACGTGATGGCAACACAGCGGGATTCTCCCTCTTTCCCTGCTCTATTCAGCGGCGGGACCGCGCGCGGATTCTCCCCTCCCCGCGCCGTTTGCCCCACCAACGAGCCCCCCTCCCCCAATAGGTCGCACACTCATTAGCCCAGTCGCGCGCGACTTCCTCTCCCTTCCCCCCGTCCTACCCGCGGCGTGCACGTCGCCGAGCGATCAGCTGGTCGGCCACGCGGCGTTGCCTCGTTGTCTTGGCTTGCGCCGTGTGCGCCGCACCGCCACGCGGTTTTCTGTGTACGTCGCTTCAGCGAGAGAACCGGCGCGGCGTGGCGAACGGGTGGGGAGGTGTGTGTGTGTGTGTATGTGTGTGTGTGTGTGTGTGTGTGTTGTGTACGCGCGCGCACGGTACAGTCACGAGAGGTTAGATGCAGCCCGGCGCCCCATGTAAACGGCGCGGTGCGGCGGCCGACACGGTGCAAGGACGCGCTCGCGGCCGAATTAAGCCGCATTCACACGGCGTAACTGTTAGGCATCATGTTTCACCTTCAATTAAAATTGAATGAAGACAACGTATAATTTTTATTAATATACTGTTAATTATATTAATTTATTTTCACTGATTTCAGATATTTTAGCACTTAAGAAATCCTCGTGATGAAACTTTGATGAAAGAAAAAGAAGTAGTAGGAGAATGCTACGCAATGTTTCATAGAGTTCATATTATTAATTGATGGTCTAGCGAACGGCCGAGCGAATGCGGGAAAAATGCTCATTGTGAAAGTTACGACATAATCGCGCAGACTAGTTGCAGGTCAACGGCACGACGATAGCTTCGACTAGCGAAGGAAAAACGTTCGTGCGTAAAAATATTAATCATAGTAATCTGAGGAATGATAAATTGATCGGATAAAAGTTTCATCAACCTTGGATACTGATTTATCGATCTCGTAACTATATTCCTTGTTTCATATCCTTTCGTGAACACGATTAAATAATTTACAATGGCAACAATTTCTCGCATTCTCGGCGAGCCAATATGGCTACCGCCTTCAATCAAGCCAAAGATCTTTCATTTTCAGTTCTCCTGCACTTCAAATCAATTAAATGTTATAAATGTATCTCTAAGCTTTCTATAAATAAAAATTTCACAATGTAATAGAACTGAGAATTCTGACTATGAATCATCCTAATTCCAATCTTAAATTTTATTTTATACGTAAAGGATGATTTTGTTAAATGATCTAAAGTTTTGCTGTACGGATACATATTAAAAATAATTTTGTTAGACCATCTAAATAATTATACTAGGAATTAAAAAATGAGCAATACTTTACAAACAAATCTTTTGATGGTTCAGCAAAATTATTTTTAAATCTGTATTTAGCAAAAACATCTGAGATTTTCTAGGAAAATATTCTGTCTATAGAATAAAATTTAAGATCAGAATAAAATTTTGATATTTTAATTTTCAATAAAATTATTTTGAAATATATGTATTCACACATAGAGTAAAATTAGATTTTTCAAATAAAATCATTCTTTCCACCTCTAGCATAAGCAATTAAAAATTTCAAATTGGTCTTTTACGTGACACAGGCAGTTAGCCTTTCGCTCAGCAAAATCACGGATCCAAATCCGAAATAAATAGTCTTGTCACAATGAAACGGTGCCTATTCTGAGAACAATAGCGACCGCCTTTAGCAACGCTTTAGAGGCGCGAATAAGGTCGTGCGAGAACATTATCAAGTCGTCGTATGTGTTAAAAAGGAAATTCGCAGGAAGCGATGAGCAGAGGAACAAAATATCGACACCTCGATACTATCAGAGTATCGTAAGCATTCCTACTTACGACGAGCGGATGTCTACCGAGAGCAGCCGATCCTTGTAACCGAGCGTACGAAGATCGCCGATCATGTACGCCGAGCCCCGCCGACCATCGCCGATGACGGTCGGCACTGGCGGGTGCGACGACGAACACGCCCATTGTGAAAGTTACGACATAACCGCGCGGACTACTCCCGCAGGTCAACAGCGTGCGGGCGATACGATCTCTCCTTCTCTTTCCCTCTCTTTCTCGCGTTCTTCGTCTCGGGACGGTGCGCATTAAGCTGATCGCGAGGCGTAGCGCAGATTTCTGGCTCTCCGTTAAGGCTGGTTTACACCACTCGCGGATTCGCACACGGTGACTTTTGACTTCTTTTCACGGATGGAATGTAATGAGTAACGAGAATGCTATTCCAAGATTCGCGATGCATAACGTTATAGAATTGACATAAATTGTTCATCCTAAAAATTCCGTAACTTTTCCGGACAAAATTTTACGACTTTTCCTGACTTTCAATAATATCTTGAAATTTTTTGTGTTTTTGTGCCGATTTGGAAACAGTTAAATGTTTGAAAGAGCAATTCAATGTAGTAGTGTAAATTACTATTAATGTTGCTGACACACCGCTTGTATTTAATCGTTACGTTGGTAATATTCCAAAACTGCGTAGGTGTGACGTATGCATATCGAAATTCTTTAAAATCAAAAATTTCAATTTTCTAGAAAATCTTGCAATATTCCTGACTTTTTTCTTTGATTTCCTTGAAATTCCTTTACTCTCCAATTTCTGGTTTTGTGGCAACCCTGTGTTACATGCCGTGCTAAAAAAAATCAATAAGTTATATATAACTCACGATAAAACATTAAGAGGACAAACAGCAACGTGAGTACAACGCGGTAATTGCGGAAATAAAATAATTAAGCAATTGGACGTAGAAAAATAGAAATCATTAAATATTAAGAAAAAAAACCATAAATATGATAAAATTTAGAGGGCGATTTTTAAAACGAATCTAACTGATATGTAATTGAAATGTAAGATTGGATTCACTTCAATAGAGTAAAAAAAAGAAACTTACTGCAGTATTTTACCGCAGAAAAGGAAAAAGCGCATAATTGCATACATCATTTTCGCTTTCGTTCTTTAATCTCCTGCGTCGAAATTAAATTCTAAATTCTAATTTTAGCAATAATTTCCGTGGACTAACACGGACAAGTAAATAATGTCGACAGGTGGAGCCCGCATGGGAGTCTCCGGACACGTCGCTCATCTAGAAATCGTAGCGTCCGACGGCGGCGCTACGGTTAGCCTTTATAACACACATTACATCGCCTTTGTGACCGCGTTTAAAGCCCCGTATCGCGCGCAAGACGAATCTCCCGACGGCGCGGCAACGGTAACGGCGCGTGTTGTCCATGTTGAATATTTCCATAAGTCTCGCAATTCTTATGCAATGGCGTCGCGTGACGCGGTCGGGTGTCTGTTTCGTTCTGTCACGGTATCACCATCTCTTAAGTGTTCCGTTAATACTTTGTATCTAGAAATATGGCAGCATCACTATAAGAATCCATGATCCCTCCCTTCTTTCCTCACAATCGCTTTCCTACCGAAATACGATTCGCTTGGAATCGAGCCGTCAAGAGCCTAGCCGGGGAGAGAGCTCTCGTACGAACTCGTATATGAAATTATACGGTCCCCGATGCAATCCGTCATGCCTTGAGACGAAGAAATATACGGAAGGAAATATTCTCTTACCAATTGTATACATGTACGAGGATATGTCGGAGTAAATCTTATGTAAAGGCGACCGTTCTCGTAAATAAAGCGAAACTTGAGAGACACGAGGGACTATTTCGAGACCCGACCTCTTATCGGCGCGGTCGCGTATTTGCCGCGGGCGACTGGAATCGCCGCTGACTGTAAGATAAGGCTTATCGTCGCCGCGATGCAACATTGTCGGCCGCGTATTATGACAGAGACCAGCGTACATCGCGTACGATTTGTCGACGCATACACAACGGTCCGCGCGCAGACGCACGTTGAAGAAAAGAAGGTAGGAAGCGGAGAGATGCGATCTTCTCGCGTTCGACGATGCGTCCATGAAATATGCAGCCGCCTAGAGAACCTGGAATAACGTTTCTCAATCCGTCTCTCCATCCGCGAATAGAAAGGAGATACCATCGAAAAATCTTTCGCCGTGATCCTATCCTTTCATAAACATTCTACATTTAAACGCCTTCTCTTCGTTTCGTCTATTTTAGAGATTCCATGTCAGAGTCTGGCCGTGAGCGATTTTGTCAAAATCCTACAAGAAACAAAGGAATATAATTTCTCTCTGTATATAATCTCACTCTAATTTATACTCAGGGTTGCCATAAAATTGGAAATCAGAAAAAGTCAGGAAGTTTCACAGAATTTTTTGGAAAATTAAAATTT
>Ga0157362_1000483_pt1 | contig 13643 bp, 13 predicted proteins | sample AttlaeALBM3_FD_111480 | JGI IMG/M metagenome (GOLD analysis project Ga0157362, IMG submission 111480) | Fungus gardens microbial communities from leaf cutter ant in Ribeirão Preto, State of São Paulo, Brazil - Atta laevigata ALBM3 | ecosystem: Host-associated > Fungi > Mycelium > Unclassified ... | reverse complement strand
GGTTTGTATAAATGTCACTACATGAATGAGTATGAATTGATATCACTATATGAATAGTTTGTTTTTCATATCACTTATAAAAACTTGAAACTGAATTGTGTACATAATCTTCTGTCCCATCAATGTACGATACATTGAACGGTTTGATAAAATTAATTATAATTCTAAATATTTGAATGACATTTATTATTTAACAGATAGATGTGTATGATTAAAAATTTATGTGTATATGTGTATATTAAAAATTATAATAAAAAAAATACACTTAAATTGGGAATTAAACACTTAAACAAGAACTACTTAAAGATTAAAGCTGAAATTGTACTTCTTTTGTAAAGGTATTATGCAGTTGAGAAAGAAAGATAAAGCTTTTGCGGATTATTTCACGATAGATAATTAAATCTATTTTAATGCAGTTGAATTCGAATTTATCGGCAGGACTAGCATGACCAACATGACTGGTAAAGTAATCTATTTTAATAAAAAAAATTCATCATTTCACAGAAGAAAAGTAAATCGATTTTATGTGAATTGAATTTGCTATTGTTATGAGTCATAATCAAGCATGGCAAAATCCATTTTTATTCCAAAATTAATTTTAATTATATGTAGATACATGCATTTTATTATAATAAGAATGAAATGTCACTTTTAGTATCATCAACGTCATATTTATTGTTTCCTTCTGCAGTGCTTTATAAGTCTTTCTTATATAGCGAATATTGCGTGATACGTTTCTTCCTTTGTTCGCTCGCATTCTCACATACATTACGATTAACATCGGCAAAGGAAAATAGAATAGCACAAGACTACAGCATTGGCAAGAACGATTATTTTTACAATAATTATCTTTCATAATAATACAGAATAAAATAAATTAAAAGTTAATGTAGTGTGCTAAGATTTTATAAACATACAAGTATTTATAGGCACTAGAATAATAAATTATTGCTAAATTATTTGTTGTTTAATCGACAGCCCCTAGTCGCGTTATCCTTAGAACCGCGAAAAATTCAAATACCATGATGGAGCCAGGATTATATTTATATGTACATACATATGTATTATATATATATATATGTGTATATAAATATATATAAATATATATATATATATATATATATATATATATATATGGTTTATAATTGCCTATTTAGATTTTAGAATACATTGAACTCCATAATGAGATCGTGTAATGAGCGATTCATTCGGTCTAACAGAGCAGAGATCACACTTTGTAGCTTAGAATATCTGTTGTTTTTCAATATTCGAATTTCAAGAAATTATTTCTTCTTTTGCTAAGGACTAATTTCAGCAATATTCTATTCTCTAGCTTAACGGATTTCTTGCGAGAACTAAAAAAAATACGAGGAGCAAAGTTAAAAGTAAAAATATAAAATTGTTTAAAGTACTGATACTCAATGATACTCGATTTAATTATAGATATATTATATATTACGATATCAAGAGGAGATAATTCTCCAATTAATTCAATTAATTCTCATAAACTTTAATCGTGTGTTCTCTAAATAGCGTGTTTCGATAATTATATATGCTTCCAGGAGAACGATTTTATATGGTCTGCTTGAAAACTCACACACACACACACGCGCGCGCGCGCGCGCGTACACACACAGTGTGTTCCAAGCAGATCATATAAAATCGTCCTTCTGGAAGCACATATAATTATATATGCGCGCGCGCACGCGCGTATCTGTGTGTGTGTGTGTGTGTGTGTGTGTGTGTGTGTGTAAACACACACACACACATATATATCCGAATTAATTATTATTTTATCCTCAACTGTATTAATGTTCCAATGTTTCAAGAATTCGCGCAGTCTTCGATGCATACATTGTAAATTATAACACAGTCTTCGATGCATACAATATAATACAATTTCAATAATAATTATAAATAATTTATGTTAGTATGTATTAATGCAAAATTTATTTAAACGAAGATTATTTAACATAGAGACAACATATGTTCAATTTTTGAAGATTATATTGCATTAAATTATAGTTATAATAGCGTTGAAACGCATTCGTAATTTCTAATTCTTTGTTCGGTATTAAAAAAATTGGACATTCATTGTGATTGTCAAATGTAACATACGTAAAACAACTAATTTCTACATATTCTATTTTTAATTCTTTATTTCATCATATGAATTTCATCAAAAATTATGAATTTTGAAAATTTTTGCTATGCTACAAATATTTAATAAAGCGAAACGATATTTTTAATATAAAATTAGAGTACTTTATATATAAAATTAGAGCATTTTTCATTATCTAAATGTTAAATTTGTAATTTCATCCGATAAAATCACAATGGAACAAAGAGTTAAGAAATAATGAAATTTGTATTATGGGAAGTAAATGTATACATCTATCTTATATATTGCTCTTAGCAGGTAAATCCTACTTTTTACTATTCTGTTTTACGGAGCAATTGTGCTCAAAAATGTACTTTTTATCACAATATGTGTCAATAATTTTATATTTGTAGCAATTATAAAAGACGATAATTATTTATTCTGTCATTTAAAACGTTCCAAACGGAACAACGAATGTAATAAACATTCGTTATAATTTCTTGCCCTCGAGATCCGTTAAGCCAAAAATTTTTTGAGCGAATTTATCAAGAATTTATTATATTTTTTTTTCTTTACTATTGTTAGTCAAAACATTTAAATATAATGCACCATTTTGTTATAAAAAGTTATAGCCAACATAATATTCTTATTACACGCAGATATATGATACCACATATAAGAATTAGTCTTAGTAAAAATTAATCTTATTACGGTTTCTTTTTAAAATCTCATACCGTCAATAAGATTAGCGAATTTGTTTTTAACGCATTTGTACAAATTCGTCAAATAGGATGTAAAAAGTATATCAATTCGTTCGTATGGCACAAATAGAGTACATGCGAATGCTCGATGAGAACAACTGATGCAAATACGAAAACTATAGCCACGCGTTCCACTTTCCGCAATAGTTTCACAATTAATTTTCCGTGAATCGATTTGGATCGATAATTACGAAATACATTTACTAAATTACTCTTCATATCTCTCGTATGTTCTTGCGTAACAACCTGCTTTAATTTTCTTTGGCTTTCCGATATTAAATCTCTTAGCAATTAAGTCTCAAAATAATTTTTCACATAAATCAAATGTCTAAAATTCATTCGCATAAAAGAACTGCATTTAATTTATACTTTCTTGAATCAGCTACTAATTTATATATGTAAACAAAATCTTTTAAAATATATAACACTAAGTAGCTCCCGTAATTAGATCTTGAATCTTGCTAAAATATATTTTTATCTAATTTGCATTCTTTTCGAACTTCTTTGCATTTGCGTTCATTTTTATTTTATTCGAGGAAGAAAAAGTATATCTCTTTTCATCTACTTACTGATTCGTAAACTGTTTTGCATGATTCCGTATTCCATAGTTACATATCATGTCATATACTTGCACACAGTCGCAACTATTAACGCGCAACATTTCACTTGAAGCATAAAATGCTTCATTACATTATATAATCGATATTATGCTCGATAATATACAAAAAACCATTTATATCTAATAATTCGAGTGTCTAAGTTTAATTGTGTTTTTTCTTTCGTCGTGAATCGACGAACTTATATTAAAAACAAAAGAAATGGAAAAATTTGTTTGCTCTATCTTTTGATGAAGTAATCTATAATGCATAATAAAAAAATAAGTCTCTAAAAATAACCTGTTTGTAAACCATGAAAGTTCACACTTGATTCTTCAACATCTAATTTTGTCGACTTTTTGACAACTTCACAACAACATGGGTCATGCCTGAAATGTAAAAAATCGTATTTTTGTATATTATTTCTTATAAAAAATTTTTTGAAAAATAGAAGACGCGATATATAAATAAAAAAAAGCTTAATATAAATTGTCCTTTATTAACAATTATCTGTTAATCAGAAAATTTATTAATATCTATTTTTCAGAAAGTTTATTAATAAAAATAGTAAATTTAATAAAACAGAGATAAAAAAATTTAATTTAAAATTTATTTAACAAAATAAATTAGAATTAATGAAAAAGTAAATAAAATGTGAATGGAAATCTTATGCAAATAATAAATTGGATTGTATTAATTATTCATTTTTCCATTTTTCAAAATATGTTATGTAATATAAACAATTTACCTTCATAATAGTTCTGGGAAAAACACGATAAATAATTAACTTTTCATTGCACAACGCAATTTTTATTTCGTTGAGCTAGTCCAGCGCGAGATAAATCACGCTCTATTTCGTCATCATCTTCAATACTAAAAATTATTCGGGAAAGAAAAATTTAATAATTTTAGACAAATAATAGCGCGCAAGTCATATCTATTTATTATACACTTACGCTCTCTCTTGTGTATCGAGATGATGCACCAATTCATCCCTTTTGTTTACAATAGATACTAATTCCTCCAACAATAAATTTTCACGCATTTTTTGCTCTGGTGTCTTTTGCCAATCTTCCACTGCAAGGATGCTTCTTAATTCGTGATTCAAGAGCTCAAATCTTCGCTCTAAATCATCTTCTTTCTCCCTAAAGATAAAAAATTCCATTCTCATTAAATTAAGATTATTGTAATATCATCCTATTCCATTTTTAATAAAAATTAAAAATACATAATAACATGCCTGAATCAATGAATCGCTTACAGTATGTTTAGTTGCATTTGTCTTCTTAAGAGAGCATTTTTTTTGTTAACAAGAGTAAACCATAGAGACATCAGTCTTTCCGTTTCGTCTTCGTTATCGCTTTCCATGGCTGCTCTCAATTGCTTTTCAAGTTTGCCAGCTTGAATGTCAATCTGATTTTGCTCTCTTTCAAGTGCTTCAAGCTCATTTTGAATATACGATGTCATGTCTTTACCCAACTAGAACATCAAATTAAAAATAAATCGTCATTATAAAATACTTTTGTTTCACAATTTCTTTCCTTATATTAAAATTAAATTAATAATATTCATTTCCTAGTAAAATTGCAATGCAAATATAATAAAATTAATACCCAATCAAAATTAAATTAATAATGCAAGTTAACATACCCCGCGAAGTGTATACGGAGTTCTATCGGGACTTCCTTTATCGGGCGAGATTCTTTCAATAATTTTGGAGAAAGAATACAAAGGAGAGCCAGTTTTCTTTTCTCCATCTATCATACTTGAATTTCCCAGTATATTTCCATTGTACTCAGACTAAAAAATTAGTTATATTAGGTATGAGAGATTAGGGAAAAAAAGTTCGTTTTTCCTGTTAGATGGCATTAAAAAAACGCCACGAACTTTTTCCCACACCTAATAATTTATCGTTTTATTACATAATTGTGTAAAAAAGTAAATTATATCGCAGTACCTTTATACTGATTCGATCACTGGGTGTCGATGGCGTAATGCTGCGTCTAGGACTATTATTCTGGTCGTCTATCGATCGTCTGTCACTATTGTTATCATCATTCAATTGATTTGGAGTCACAGCAACGCCCATTTTAACTTCCGCAATCAAGCGTCTCGCCCTTTCTCGCAAATTCTGTTGCCTCTCGTCATCATTCTGTGTCTACAATATATTACAAAATATATTACATACACATAGACGTTCATTCCTTGAGAAATACTCGATTAATTCTTTAATGTGAATAAAACTGTAGAACCTCAACAGGACTGATAGCAGCAGAAACAAATCCGGATGACTTCGTTTGATTCCTGGCTTGTTCCAAGAGTTGTCTTGCTCGCTCTCGCAATTCATCGTGCCGATTAACTAACGGCTAATACAAAAGAGATAAGAAATATGAACGATTGTGCAACATTGAGTATTCGTAATAAAATTTTCGTTTATTTTGAATGACTTTAGTTTCGTTGCTACTGGGGTACATTGATATGATATAACATTAAAAGCGACATAATATTAATAGCAGATATATTGTTAATTACATGTGATCGTTGTTCTCCATATGGCGGCGATGCACCTTGACATTCGAAACTACCTCGACTTCCTCTATCGTCAGAGTTTACCGAGTCCTACAAAAGATCGTCCTATACGTATAGCCTTGTTACGTCATAATATTGTTGCAAAGCTTCTTTATAATATACGATTGAGATCAGTATTTTCAGGGTAAAAAAATGTCATGGTAAAAAATAAATAAATGCAGATTGTTAAACCAACAATATAATTATGTCACATAAAATTGTCAAATTTACAAGTTTGTAATTAAATATTATCATCATATAATAATTTTTATATTATTCCTAGCGTTATATTAAAAAAAAGTGTGAAATCCGCAAAAAAAAAACTAAATATTACTAAAACAAGTTATGACTTTTCCTGATATTATTATTTGACACTCTGTTAGAAGTGCAAGGTTTTGTGAGATTCCTATCTCTTAGAGATACTTCTTTTTACAGAATTTTCAAACATATTGATAATTTAAAAAGTTACACATTAAAATTTATTGAAAAATTAAATTAAATATACACTAAAGAAATTTTAAAGCCAAAGCTTATGGAACAGCCGTATAAGTCTACGTGCATTGCGGAATTATTATGCGCGAATTCTCATGCATATTTACATGCAGTTATATGTGTGTATTATATAGGCGTAATTCCGTCACAAAGCGCAATCTGTTCGCTTATGATAAATAAAAAGTAAAAGAACAGACCTTGAGACAATGCATTTTGATATAATTCGCCGAATGGAAAGAAACAACAGAAGGAGAATGTAACAGTGCGCGTTATGGATTTATTGTTAATGCAGCGAGAAGATATAACAGAAGAAATGCATAAAAAGCGACAGTCTGCGCAATCTCGTATATACTGACATCACGGACCGGACTTTGCGATTTGGTAAGTGAGATCGATTGCGACCATTTGTCGTCGATTATCTGTATGTTCTCCTCTTCGTCATCGGAGCCGAACGGATCGGTTAATTGTCGGCGTGTCATAAGTATCGGACGTTGCTGCGCTTGTTGCACTCTCGGCGGAGACTTGCTCTGCGGTAAATTGGTATTTCATTTCCTCACAACGAAAAAAAATTTGCGCGCAAATTCCGTCGGATATTATACGCGACGTTTGTCTAGACAATTCTCGGGAATAATCGCAACGATCGAAATTGACTCGAACTCAATCCGTGTAATTTCTACGTACCTTCTCTCTCGACAAGTATTTTTCTTTGGTCGGCGATAACACCTTGCCTAGAATGCTCTTTGAGCTGGCTAATATAATGTCCTTGACCTCCTTTACGCTGGATGGCGATTTATCTTTGTTGCATTGATCGTGATCCTGATTGTCCGTGTTCAGACTCAAATGCAGCTTGTTTTTTAACGAATCGATGCATATGTCATCCTTCTTGTTATCAAACGGATTCGACCTATGAGAGTGAATCACAATTTCTAATCTTGTTTTTGATAAATTGTTGTTGTAGAAATGTACTTTGGCTTGATAATTTGATAGATTATAAAATGTCATATATTTACCGTCTGTTATTCTCCGCTTTATTGTTTTTTTGCTCGATCTGTTCTTTCTTCCGTAAATTAATAATCTCTTGACCAAACAGTTGAACACTCACGTCAGTGTTGTTGTCCGTATTAAATCTGCCGATCATGTAAGAGGACTCGTCCGTTGTTTTACCTATTTGATGTACCTAAATTTTGGTAAAACAGTAATATATTATTAATTATATGCTATCTATATTACGCAAAAAGGAAAAAAATGACCACAATAATTGGATAAAGCCATTACATAAAAAAATTTTCGTTAAATTACCTCTAATTCGTGGCCGGTAAAATGTGCTCTCAATTGATATAAATAAGTCATCACAGCTAATTTATCAGGTACCGTTAATATATCCATGTCAGCCGGTTCAATAACTCTGGGTATGCCTAGAGTTTCACCTGCGTCGAACGCTTTCTTACAGTTGCCTTTTACATCATGCGGCAATAGGGAATCGATGTCTCTATAAGTTTTTATTTCGTATATTATTCAATTTGATCAAGAAACTCGCAATCAAACGTCTGTTGCATGTGCAACTATAAATACACAAATGCGTCGACCTTTCCAGTATCAAAAATAATCGTCAAAGTGTTGGCACGAGTTGATTCGACGTAAGACAATGGCGATTTCAAAGTGTTTATTAATGGAATACGCGAATAAAATAATTGGCATATCGCCAAGAATGTCTATTGACATTTTATTCCCAGAAAAAGTAGCGCGAAGAATGAAACACTTTAGTATAATTACGACATTCGATCAACCTTATAAGAGTACTTACAACAGATCAGGTCTAAAATGATGAATAATTGCACAAAACGCCATTCCGTTTCTCCAAGATGTCGTTAGATTAGTGACTTTGACACCGGAATAATCCTTTGTAACTTCTTTGCACCATTCTAATAAATCTTGGCCGGGAGTAATTTCTTTCAGTCTTGGAACGTTTGCGTCATTCTTTTTAAGATCCAATGGTTGCAGCGGCAATCTCAATATGCTGTGTTCAATGTTTTTGCTACAAGATATTGAATTCGCAATTACATTATTTACTACATTGTATAGAATAATAACAAAGTAATCATTCTTGTTTCTTATAAAAAAAAATAAGTGCCTTTTTGCATAATAAACTATTTGTGAAAACAATATTTAAAGTTATTGTACCAATTATATATTGTACCAATTATATATTGTACCAATTCTAATATCGTATTTCACACACGTACGCTATTTTGTAAAATATAATACTGTAATTGTACATACTCATTTTCAACGGCAACATTGTCTTTTACGGGTGATTTTTCCTTTAGAGAGTCTCCAATTCCTGTTAGACTAATGTCGCGTATAAAATGCTCGCCATCATTTACAGGAGTTGTATCATCCTTTGATAAACTTGCCACTATTGTATACACATTATATATTCTATTAGTAAATTTGATTCCATAAATTATAATAAAATTAATAAAGCAACTAATTAGAGAATTAAGATAGCAATTACATATTTTATATTCAATGTATATACTTGTGGACACAGTTTTAATAAAAAGCAAGGATCAACACTCACCACTTATAGGAGTGCTGGGTAATTCACTTTCAGTAAGACTGCTCGTCATTAGATCAAGTTGAGCGGAGATATCTAAAAACTCGTCCAAATTTTTTACCGACACTTCCTCAACATCTTCAGGTATATCTTCATTATCAAAATCATCTAATGGCGCAATGTCGCTGTTATTATTAACCGACATTAAACTAGCCATACTTTGCATATCTTCATCCCTAGAAAAATAAAGATAATTATTCAATAAGTATTTATCAATAAATTCAAATATAATAAACTGGAACTTCAATGACATTTTCAGATTAAAATAATCTATTGACAGATTCAGCATCTGTTGAATCTGCCTCTAAAATTTATTTAATTACTTACATTACTTAATTGCATAGGATAAACATTACTTAATGTTTATCCTATTTAAAATACATTTAGCTACATAAAGAACAAGTATTATTACCTAGCTTATGAAATTAATTAGCAGTATGTCAATGAAATTAAACTACACACTTACGTTGCCTTGCCCTCTCGTAAAAATACACATGACAAAGTACATTCTAGTGTAGCGCTAACAATCTTTTTAGAAGTTGGCTTCAAGTCCAATTTGAGTTGTTGCTGACTAGATTCTAAAGTTGCATATTTTTTCATATTTATATTAGTGGCAGCCACATGACGTCTCTTTCCTGTCGACGACACCTGTTCGAGAGTAGAATAATATACCATTGTGCTACGTCCTTCTGCGAATGTATCAGTATGCTGTACTCACATCTTCGATAACAAATGTCCAATCTTTATCTTCCAGTTCATGTGTCCGTGGATCTTTAAACAGTGTTACGGAAACTGTATGATTGTCAGGGACTGCCCAGCTAATGACACCCTTCAAAGGATCACTTAAACATGGCTCCCAGTCTAAGGGTTCTGAACTGACTCTTCTACTACGTCTTGTCCAAACAATGCTCAATTTGTTTGGCTTCCTAGAAAATGTTATTATCTTTGTATATTTATTCTCTGCTAGAACACATATATGCTAATATAATATTTCTAAAAAATTATATTTTTAATCTTATTAAATTAACAGTTATTTTACACATATATTTTTTCAAAATGTACACATATAATTAAAAGATATAAATCTAAATTGTGTCATAAACATAAACATATTTTCTACAACACAACACAATGCGTATAAAAATCTAAACGCAAGACAGTAATTTACATTTGCATATATATCGCTTAATTTTTTTTCCAAAATATTTATTCAAAGAGACAAAAATGTCCATCACTTTCTTGTAAAATACAACAACTGTTCCTTTTTCAAGAGCAGACGACGTTATGAGATTTTCGTATAGATGAAAAGATATTGATATTAATTCCTGTTCGAACGACAGATTTCAGACACTTGAGAAAGCCGCGGCGAAAGGAAGTTCTCGCTCGGCCAGGAATGAATCGGCGTCACTCACCACTTTGTCGTCGTTTCTAACGTGACCTCGTGGTAAGAAACGGTGAACTGAAACTTGGCTGCTCTCTTGTTCACCCGTTGCAAGCGTTTCCAGACGGAACTCATGTTTGCAGCCGCGTTCCGCTTTTTTTCGCTCGGGACTTTTTCGTCCGGGATTTATTTGTCCGCGAACGAATTCTCTTCCTCACTGCTGACGCGCGAGCGAGGCGCGCTTTGTCATTTCCGCGAGGACCGTGAGTCGAACGGATCGTGGACTAAGGTCGGCCGCGGTGGGGTATGGAAGACTAACGATCACGCTTCCCGGAAACCGACGACGTTCACGTTCCACGACGTGCGCCCTCGGCAGGGCTACAATCATATGTTCGGACGGACGGACGGATGAGTCTTCCTCTCGGTTCACCACGGCTCACGCTCGAACGCTTTCAACATTCCTGGAACGAATCGACTGTCATTGTCCACGCGTGTACATTCATACACAACATGCACGAATGCATGCACGCACACGCGTCGGAAGTCGAAATACGTCAAGACAGCTGACGAGCTGACCTCGGACTTACGAAAGTTCTCACTGGTTCTCACTCTCACCAGATCGTTTCTAAATCGCGTCCCCTTTGGATGAGAAGTCAAGCGAGAGTGAGAGACTCGAGATACTTGAATCTTGACGACTGATGAGCTTCTCTCTTGGAAAAGAGGAGATCGTTGTTAACGTTGTCTGTCAGGTCTATCTTCGAAATTTACATTTGTCGGTCTTATAGAAACCCGCGTGGCTTTGAAAAATTCACGCGCTAAAACACGAAAACATTGGCTGCGTTCAACAAAAAAGATTCTTTAATATTATTGATTCTTGCCGGTAATTTCTTGCCGGATCTAAATATATAACCAATCATAATTAAAGAATTTTATAACATCTTGCAAATTTATTTTTCTTTGCTGAACACAGCAATTGCGGTGAAAGTGAGAGATAGGAAAAATTTGATTAGAAGATTAGATCATGGACGATAATGATAAAATTATCGATATTTCAAAAACATTTAATTCTTCTATTTTACTCATAATTTTTACTCAAATTACTATATAACATATTTACATACAGTTATTATAAATATTTTTAAAAATGTAAAAAATCTACTTAATAATCTTTGCAACGCTTTTACACTGCTGCATATTTCACATAGCAAATAGCATTTAATTAACATTTGAGATAAGTATAAAATATTGAATAACTAATAATTGTATAATACATGCGAAAGATTTGAAAAAAAAAAAAAAAAATTTATTTATAAAATTTTTTACAAAATAAAAATCACTAGATATTTATATTTATACAATATTTATTTCAACTATTTCTGCTTCTTTTTACTTATGCATATAAATAATATTTCTGTAAAAATTATTCCAATTTATAATTCGTCTCTATCTATGTCAAAACTTGAATCATAATTATCATTATCTACTTCATTATCACTATAATCATCGTCTTCCTCATCGGCATAATTTTCATTGCAAATGTTTGAGATCTTTGTGCAAAGTTCTTTTTTCTTATTGGATATGCCATCAACATACAATGACACTATATCTTCTTCAAATTCTTCCACTACAGTGCTGCACTGAAAATGATTAATTCAAATTAATGACAAAGTACTTTCAATAAATATAAAATGTAATAAATAGCACTCACATAATGCTCGAGGCTCTTATTTAAATCACCATCTTGAATTATATCTACTTCGCTCATAATAGGATTCATACCACCTGATGGAGACATAAGATTAAAAATCATTAATTGATTATCAGACTTTCTTGTTGCTCTAACGTAATCCGACAGTTTTTCACAAATATTGTCCAGCAAAATCGAAATATGTGTTTCAGATCGACCTAACGGCACCTTAAAATAATAAATATCGAATTTTATATTAAAAATCTATACAACACAATTCTCCAAAAGATATCCAAAAAAGAACTCTGTTGTAAATTGAAACTAGGGAATGGATTTATAAGTGCATAAAAGCAGCAAAAATATTCTTAATAAATTTAATACTAATGATCTATCTTTTCTTGATATTTATTTTCATCTTTTTACCTTTTTATGTATAGTATTCCCATCAGCATCCATTCTAAAATTGCCTACATCAACTAATTTATTTGGATTGGCTTTTAGAATCTCGTTTTCCAATTCATTCATAGCTGCCCTACAAACTATAAGGTATAATAATTTATAATAATATAGTATATATAATTTATAATAGATATAATAATTATTATAATTTATGATTATTATTAAAATAGAATTATCATAGAAATTAACATTGATTTTCACCTAAACATTTCAAATGCTTTAAATCAACCTCTTTAGGTTCCACTGCAACAATTATAAAAAATAGACCCAAAAATAGTAAAGTTCTCATCTGTAAATGTAAATTTTCAATTGTATGAAATCCTTCACAAAAAGTAAACATGCTTATACTGTGCAACTTTTCTTACATAAAGAATTTCAAATAGAATATCTTACCTTGTGCATTGAACAGGTTACAATAATTGTTTAATTATATTTTTTCCACAATAATATATCTAAAATTTTTCGTATCGCAGCACGCAACACGTGTAATGTACATCTTCTAGTCTCGCGTTTGATGATGTGTAAAATATTTATATCGTAAGCTTTGTACAAACGAATGACAGTTCGCAACGTGTAATTCCGGTAATACCAACTGTTTAACCTTAAATGATTTTATTAAAAATCACTTTTACATCGAAATAATCGAAATAATAAATATAATACTTGCAATTCAGTCCTAATAATATTACAGACAATATTTATTAATGTTATTATTATATAAAGATACAAAAACGATATTTCAAAGTGCTGACAGATATATATGTACGACTTAACCTTACCTCAATCTCGCTGTGTATGTGATCATTTTCTGAAAAATGAATCGATTGTTAAAAATCGAGTTATATCGAACTCTCGTTATTGTTGAAAAAAAAAAAACAAGAGAAGCATATATTTTTTCAAAAAAAGAATAATATATTAGGGAAAAAGTTCGTGGCGTTTTTCCCATTAGATGGCATTAAAAAAACGCCACGAACTTTTTCT
>Ga0157362_1000482_pt1 | contig 13643 bp, 6 predicted proteins | sample AttlaeALBM3_FD_111480 | JGI IMG/M metagenome (GOLD analysis project Ga0157362, IMG submission 111480) | Fungus gardens microbial communities from leaf cutter ant in Ribeirão Preto, State of São Paulo, Brazil - Atta laevigata ALBM3 | ecosystem: Host-associated > Fungi > Mycelium > Unclassified ... | reverse complement strand
CGATGGCCAAATTGGACCAATTACGATTCGAATTGGTTGCTCACCCACCGTATTCTCCAGACTTGGCCCCCAGCGACTATTATCTGTTCCCAAACCTCAAGCGATGGCTCTAGGGAAAGAGATTCACATCGAATGAGGAAGTCATCGCGGAAACTGAGACGTATTTCAAAGGCTTGGACGTTTCGTATTACAGAAAGGGCATCGAAATGTTGGAAAATCGCTATACCAAGTGTATCGCCCTCGAAGGCAACTATGTTGAGGAATAAATATAACTTTGCCCAAAAAACGCTTGTTTTCATTAAAAATCCCGGGACTTTTCAGTATATCGTCAGATACTGGTTCAGCCTGATGATCGAAATTTATAACGTATTTTCTGGTATGATTCAAACGGATAAATATTCCATATCAGTTAACAACCGTAACTTACGGATTAAATTGTGCTTCATTTCTTGCTCTTCGCGTGCTGCAGCACTTATTTTTAATGAGGATCATTGGTTTCCTAAGGTGATAGTTTCATTGTCTAAAGGAAGATATGTTGACGATATTTTCGGCGATGCCGAATCAATGGATAAAGAGGTTATCACCCAAATATGTCAACTTTGCTTGGCAGACGGATTTCCGTTAAAAAAGTGGAATAATGATTGTCAGGCTCTACTAAATCATTTGTCATTATCAAATGATAATGTATCGAACTAGATCCCTCGCGTGTTAAAGTGTTAGGTCTATGTTGGAAATTTAAAAATGATACTCTATTTTTCTTCCGTACTAGCCACAAACCGAGGCATCACGAAGAGATCTATCCTGTCCGAAATAGCTCAATTATACAACTTTAGGTTTGCACCTGTTATAGTTCGTGCTAAGATCTTTATTCAGGAGCTCTGGTTAGCTAAGGTTAGCTAAGGCATTGGGATAACCGTTTATCGCCTGAGCTGCAAAACCGATAGATTACTTTTAAGTAGCAATTACTCGCGCTAAATAGCTTGAATATCTCACGATGGCTTTACATTACAATGGCTGGTCGATTGTACTATTGAGCTACATGAGTTTTCTGATGCTTCACAGCTCGCTATGGCGGCTATAGTATATATTAGAGTCGAAACGCAAGATCTCAAAGTTCAAGTCAATATCATGCCAAGACTAAAGTGGCGCCACTAAAAAAATTTACAATACCCCAGCTCGAGTTAAACACCGCGTTAATGCTATCACGACTAGTGCAAAACATCTTAAATTTGCAAAACTGTTCGATTTTTCTTTGGACTCAACCGTCGCTCTTACTTGGATCTCATCGCACCCTACGAGATGGAAAGATTAGGTATGTAATAGAGCAGCTATTTATATATAGAGGAAGCTTTGCCCTCTGCTGATGTTATATTCCTAGTAAAATCCCGCTAACTGCGCATCTAGAGGATTAAGTGCATCTGAAATTGAGTGATACTTGTTATGATTGTCTGGACTATCATGGCTATGCCAAGCATCTGACATCTAGTCTAAATTGAATCCCAATTTTTCCGTCGCTAATGATTTAGAAGAACGTTCGAGTCACATATTTGCATCTGCCCGAGTTGAGGCATATCCTTGGGATCTCATAGAACGTTACTTCTCGCTTAAAAGATTTACATAAATCGCAATTGGCAAACGTGCCGTAAAACATTTTCGGCGATTGTTGACAGAGTCGAGAACGTCTCAGCTGAACTCCAAGAGAGTTGTAAATTTTGGATTCATCAGGTACAAAGTCTCCTTTTCAGCTTAAAATTCTCAACAATCTCATTTTCAGCATGAAGATCTTGGCGAGAGGAGGATCCTTACCAGCATCAAATCCCTTAATCAGGCTTACTCTATTCATAAACAAGTTCAGACTCATTCATTATAGGGTGGCTTCAACACGCAAATTTGGAATTCGATATCAAACATCTGTTTATTTTACCTAAGCAATCTACGCTTACGATTTAATAATCGCGGATGCTCATTTACAAACATTGCATGGAGGAACGTAGCTAACATTGATTATATTCGCCAGAAGTATTGGATTATGGGCGGCCGAGTCCCGGTCCGATCTTTTATCTTAAAATGCGTAAAATATGCTCGGTATCGCGTCAGATTCACGCTCAGCAATTGATGGGTCAGCTTCCAGAGTCGAAGATATCTCCTTTTCGTCTCTTCCTAAATGCAAGAGTTGATTATATCTTTTGTTATCAAGATTTAGCGAAAGCTAGAGAGTGAGCGATTAAAACCTGGGCAGAAAAAAACCTAGTCATTTTCGTCTGTCTTTCCACTTCCGCTATGCATAAAGAGATTATTATGGATTATACGATTGAAGTCTTTATTTCAGCTTATAATACGGTTTACAGTCCGACGCGGAATCTGTGCAAAACTATTAGGTTGTCCGGAAAGTTCGTGTCGATTTTGAAAGAAAATTGAAACGCAGAAGATTTAAATTTTAGTATATATTTATTAAATTATATAGTCGGTTAGTCGGCACGAACTTTCCGAACAATCCAATACATAGTGATTGGGCATCAATTTTATCGATGCTGATTATGAATTAAGATTCTTCAACTCAAAGGACATAAAGAAATTGGCTGAAACGTCAGTCATAGGATGAAATTGGCGCTTCATTCCGACAGTGTCTCATTTTGGAAACACACAAATGGGAAGCTGCAGTTAAATCAACAAAATTCCACCTTCGTCGAGTCATCGGCGACACAATATTGACATATGAGGAATTAACTACTCTCACGACTCAAATTGAAGCCGTTTCAACTCTAGGCCTTATTGTTTCATCGGAGAACTACACTAATAATTTCGGGATGCTTTATTCTAGGAAAATCTCCCACTGTGATTCCCAAGCCAAATCTCATCGACCAAGCTCTCGCCTCACTGGCAAATCATCCGCCAAAAGGTCGAGCATTTTTTAAAAAATTGTGGAATTTTTTTATACGAATCGGAACATTTTTTACAAGTATCGATAAAATCTACATCTTTTCTTCTAATAATTCTTTGTATCTTATTTTATTATTTTACTCCTGCTGAATAACATTACTTTTATTTGTATTGAGTTGTCCGAAAAGTTTGTGCCGATGTTGAAGGAAAATTGAAACGCAGAAAATTTAAGTATACATTTATTAAATTATATAGGTTAGTCGGCACGAACTTTCCGGACAACCCAATACTTTATATAAACTTATTACGTCACTTTTATATTGAAATTTCAGGAAATAATGTCTTTTACCATAAATGCTGACAACCTATTAGTTGTCTCTGAACAAGAAATCAAGGAAAAATGTCATCGTCTCTATCAAAGTCTAGACTTTGATTCTAACTCGAATCGATATCGAAACGATCGATTTTTAAATTAATGAAATTTAAATGTTAGTCTATCGTACAAATTTCCAATTCGGAAGTAAAGGGTCTTTCAATAAGGACGCTCGATTTTTAAATGTAAATAAAATAAGTTGTGTGTGAGATATCCACTCAATTTTTTTTTTTGAAAGAATATTTTATGGCATTAAGTATGGAATATAACGTCGCTCAAATGTCCGCCGCGGCTTCACTTGGTGACACGTATTTGGGCGGTCCAATTTTCGATGACTTTTTCGCATAAATCTGGCTGAATTTGCTGGATGGCGTTTGTTATGTTGACTTTGAGAGCATCAATTGATTGCGGTTTATTCGTATAGATCTGCGATTTAAGATAGTCCCAAAGGAAGAAGTCTAAAGGTGTTAAATCGCACGATCTCGGTGGCTAGTTCACGTCGCCGCGGCGCGAGATAACCATGCCCTCAAATCGTTCGTGCAGAATGTCGTGGCATGCGGTGTGTGGCACGTAGCGCCATCCTGTTGGAACCACATGTTATTGGTATCCATATCATCCATTTTAGACCACAAGAAATTGCTTATCATCGATCTGTAGTGCTCGCCGTTGACGGTTATGGCAACGCTTCGTTTTGGAAGAAATACGGATCGATGATTCCGCCAGACCAAAATCCGCACCAAACAGTGACTTTCTCGGGATACATTTGGAGCTGGTGTATCTCGCGTGGATTGGTACCAAATTCGACAATTTTGCTTGTTCACATATCCATTCATCCAAAAATGGGTCTCATTGCTAAAGATAATTTGTTTGGCGAAATTTGGGTTAACTTCCAACTGCTCCAGAACCCAGCGAACACACGGCGTTGTCTACCCTGGTCGTTTATCTTAAGTTCCTGGGTCAGTTGAATTTTATAGGAGTACAGACCCAAGTCCCGACGCAAAATTCACCAAGTTGAAGTCGCAGAAAGGCCAAGTTGTGAACGACGAGAAATTAACCGCCTCGGGTTTTCCCGTACACTCTCACGCACAGCAGCGATGTTTTCAGCAGATCTTGCGTTTCGGCGACGTACTGGTTTGGCTGATTATTTATCGAACCGATTGACTCGAATTTGGCCACCAAACATCGAATAGTCGACTCGGCAGAACGGTGAGGATAAAAATCACGTAATGCGCGGAACGTTTCTCGAACGGAGCACTGATTTTGATAATAAAATTTTATGATTTGCACACGTTGCTCAACACTGACCTTCCATAGTGATTTGCCATACACTACTAAACAATTCACAACAAATTTGACAGATGTCACTTTAACAACATGGCTACTATCTAACAAATTTCGAGCGTCCCTATTGAAAGATCCTATATTTTAATAATTTCATTAATTTTTTTCGCCTCAGATAAACTGTCGACAACCAGGATTTCACACTAGTTGACCACGCGTTGCGCTCTCTGATGCAGCCCTAAGAAATAGCCGCTATTTTTTATATTTCGAAAAAATTATTTGTACGTGTGAAATATATAAAAATTTATGCCAAAACATTATTTTGATATCATCTTCCTTTTTTTTATGAAAAAAATTTTTTATGGAAAAAGATAAATTTTAAAGTAGAGTAGAATCTCCTCTTAACGAGACATTAATTACTAAAAATTGCCGAATATTGGTCTTTAATAATTTTTTACTCAAATACTATCAATTTTACAGAAAAACAGTAAAAGACAAAAATTGTTTATTTTCTTCTTGTAGAGCTCTAAGAAATTTTTTCAGAATTTTTGATTAACTTTTTAATATGCATTTTCTTATTGGCAATTATTTTTACCAACATGAGAAAATACGGTATTAAAAAATTCTGAAAAAAATTTTCAGAACTTTACGAGAAGAAAATAAGCAATTTTTATTTTTTGTTACTTTTCTGTAAAGTTGGTAGTATTCGAATAAAAAATTATTGAAGACCAATATATATTTGGCAATTTTTAGTAATTAATATCTCGTTAACTATTGTAAATATTATACTATATTGTAAATATTATATTAGAAATTGCAAAATAATAGAGGACTTTTTGATTCAATTTAGTCCATTCTGTGCGAGCGAGAATTTTATCGTTAATTATCAGACTTTCTGTATATGTATTTGCGTTACTTGTATTTAAGTTTATTTTAAAATTATATTAAAAAATTCTTATCTGAAATTTTAAATAAAAATATATCTAGGAAATCTGGGAATTCTCAAAGAATTTTCATACAAGATTTCAGTAAACATATCATTTCATACAAGAATTATTATATTTTTAAGTATCTAACTTTTACTAACAGTTTTATATTCTTTATTTTAATAGGTTACATTCTTCAAAATTATGCGAGGGATGACACGAAAAAGCTGATGGATAGAATTGATAAATTTTGCACAGGACTCTGGAGAGAACGGATTTATCAGGTATGAATCATGCTTCATATAAATCTTGATAATGAATCTCTATTTTGATGTACATTCAATGTAGCTTTTCTTTTGCAGAGAATTTTTGTAACCCGAATACACCTTGATCATATAAGGAATTCATTTTTTTGCCATCATCATTCAGCTCCTGATCCACCTTTACGCATGTGTACCGCAAATCAGTTAAGGACTTATAGTCAAAGTACGTTTATTAATCCTTCTGTTTTTAGATTATTAAAATACGCAAGAATAATCAAGAATTTTATATCTATTTTGCAGTTTATTAATTTGTAAAATATACAAGTATTGCATTTGTTTTTGTTATTAGATAAAAAGCATAAATTGTTACAATTAATAATATCAAATTACACTTAGAACTTTAATTCTGAGTTTGATTTTGCAATAGCTGCAACAATGTACAGAATAAGTATACCGTCACACAGTGGAAAACAATGTTAAAAAGAAAACAATAGACACTAATTTTTTGTTTGCAGTCGCACAAGAGGTGTGGCCTGATTCATTACACCATCAAATCTGGCTTGGGATGGAGAATCGACCTCAGAACAAAGATGCTCCGTACCCAGATCAAACCTCACACGTATTCCCAGCGTTACAGTTTTCGGTATTTAATACGAATCAGGCAGCACCTGACAGCCTGTGTCTCATCGATATCGATGCATTCCTCAATGCATCGATATTCTGCTCGTCCGCTGTTCTAGAGGAGCAGCAACTTGGTAGCTTTGTGAATCCAGAAAAATTACCGACATTGCCTATTGATCTTACTACGACGCTGTCCACAAGTAATCAAGAGAAATGGTGGTCAGCAGCATATAAGATGTATTCCAAGCGAGAGAATGTAGACGGTGATATCAGCGAATTACGACAAGAATTGCAACAGGGATTGGGAATAATTCGCTGCATTGGTAATCACGGCATACATCCGGTGTTATTGGTACATTTGGCACGCATGTTTCATTATCGCGCGAAAATGATGAAGGAGAAGGATGAGGCGAATGGCTACATCCCTAGATGGGAAGCACGCTCTGAGCTGTACTGGACCGCCGCTCTACCGCTGTTAGAGAGGATACAGAATAATCAAACATTACGTATATCTCCATCGAAATTGTTCAATTATCAGGGCAAAGAAATGAACAATTTCGAGCTGACGAATGCGCTTGAGGAAGGCAAGTTACTATTGGCCCAGCGACTCGTACGTGATAAACAGTACGAGCAGGCAATCGACGCGTTGCAGGCGCTTAAATGCCCGGAGGCGTCATTTCAGCTAGCACAGATTTACAAAATCTTTGCAGACGAGATAGTGGATTCTACGCCTCGCGAAAGTCTAACGTCAGAAATGCGATCGCAACATATTATAATGCTGTCAAAAGCGAGAAACTGCTTTTATCTTACGCTCGACCGACTTCGTAGTCCGGGCACGAATCCTAAACACCCACTGAACTCCGAGCTCAGCACTCACATCACTGATATTGAGAATGAGTTAAAGAGAATAGATCCAGATCTAGGAAGGGGCGATTTGAGTAGAAATGATATCGATGGTATATCCGACGAGAGTTATTCGCCCACTCACAGCGCTGTGGATCAGGCGGTCACGAATCCGACTTTGCCGATGTTGACGACGTTGACTGGTTCGAACATGTTAAGCACTCCTCAGAGGAATATTCATCGGACACCAAAACACGCTAGCACACCGTGCAGATTGCAGGATTACTTGAATTTATCAAAAAATCGTACGGAGGCACGTCCGAGTCCAGAGCGCCTTGATGCTCAAATACGTCAAATTATGCAGTCCCGGGACAACGAAATACAGGAAATGATGGAGCAAATGAAAAACATGATGACACAAATGAAAACGTTGACCGAGAAAATGGACAATCTGACGAAGGAGGTTGTGGAATCACGCAAAGAAAATCAAAAGCATCAGCAACAGCAGCAGCAGCAGCGTGTACAGCAGCAACAGAATATAAATCCCGCTGTCGATCCTGAAGACTTCTACGTTCTTGACGATGATGAGTATGTCGATTTAAACTATCAGAACCAACCGACTGGGCCAGCGTCTTCGATTTCCGGTAACATATTTACACCGCAGCATGCTCGGCATCCTTATTCATCGCTGATGTATCCTTCAGCAGCAACCGCATTTCAGTATTATCAGGGAGGATTACCATTCCCCGATCCAAACACTCAGGCAGCCATATCATCCCTTTACCCACACACCGTTTATCCTATGCCCATGCTATATCCTAATCAGACGAAAGTGCCGGATAATCCGCTGCAACAAGGCCTCTTCGCATCGACGCTTTCCTCGCAGCTGCCTGATCTCATGTCGGCAACGAATCCATCGTTACAAATGTCGTTGAAGCAGAAAATCGAAACTCCATCACGAACTAAGCCCGAAGCTACAACAATGACGGCGACAACTACGACAACTACGACGACAACGACAATTATCAAAGATGCACTGGTAAACAAAGCACTTCCTGTGAATGTGGTCATTACGACATCTGACACGCTACCAACCACGGTGCCATCTACTCAACCGACCCTGAGTGTCACCATACCACCGCAATATCGATTAGGAGGTGGAGTAGCTGTCACTTTCTCTACTACGCCTATAATGACAATGACAATGACGACAACAAAATCGTCATCTTCCAATGTACCGCATTGCTATCAGATTCCCATGCCTCTACAAGCCACTATACCGACCACTGTCAACTTACCATCAACTTCTACTTATGTAACTCCAGCCAACATCAATGTGCCGCCGATCTATGTCAATCTAACAACATCGTCGTCTATTGTCACTGTGACTCATACAACTAGCAGTAGTACTTTACAAAATGCTCATAATAATGCTAATAGTAGTAAGATACATGACAAAACCGACAATATCTATGAGTCAATTGAATCGCCGAATACATCCACAGAGGTGTGCGAGCAGGAGCATGATCCGATACCGAACTTTATACCCGTCATACCATTGCCTGCAAAGGTGAAAGTCACCACTGGTGAAGAGAACGAGGATACTCTATATTGCGGTCGGGCAAAACTGTTTCGCTTTGTTGATAAAGAATGGAAGGAACGCGGCGTCGGTGACGTGAAATTGTTGCGCAACACAGAAGGTAAAGTGCGTCTGCTTATGCGTCGCGATCAGATCTTAAAGATCTGTGCGAATCACATGCTGAGGCCCGACATGGAGTTGAGTCCAATGACGAACAACAACAAGGCTTGGTTTTGGGTCGCTAACGATTTCGCTGATGAGGAAGTGAAGCTGGAGAAATTTTGCATCAGATTCAAAACTGCAGAGGAAGCGATGACATTTAAGGAGGCTTTCGATCAGGCCAGATTTAATTTATCGGCAATATCTCCGGAAAAGGCGTACAAAATCAGTGAGAAAGTTTTCACTGCTTCTTCTAGCGACAAAGACTCGTTCAAGACTCAAAAATTACAATTAACACAACAAGATAAGATAAGCTCAACGGAAATGATTTTCTCTGACAAATCGAAATCCAGCACGACAACATTAGGAGGATTTTCCTTCAGTTCTAAACCTATTATTCAAGAAGTCAGCGACATAAAAGCAGATGACTTTAAGAAAATCGACGAACCATCGAAGGTCAGTCCATTCAGCGGATTTTCATTTACCAAATCAATCAATACATCCGAAACGACTACAACTGCAACAAGCGCCATCTCGATGCCATCTGCGAGCTTTATCCTCGCTACGATTTCAACAACAAATTCGCAGTCGACTGTTGTGAACACAACTTCCAATGAGTCACCGATGTTTGCCTCATCCACAACAGCCGGTCAGAATTCTACAACCTTAAGAAGACCTCGTTTGCCACCACCCGGCGTCATTAAGCAGGGATCGTCTAACGACGAAATACGACCACAGACTGAAAATGAGCATAAGTTATTTGTCGGACCAGCGAGTCTTCAATGTCAATCTGTCAACGGTACCAATGCCATGCAGTGGAAAAATAAGGGTACAGGATCAATGATGCTATTATTGAACGCAAAATCCGGCAAACTTCGCTTGTTACTGACAGATGACGAAAGCTCTAAGATCTCTAGTTACGGAATTCCGTCGGATATGGCGTTTACATACAAGAATGGCACTACAGTTGTTAATTGGACTATTCCTGGAAACATTAAAGAACCCGGTAAAACCTGGACTTTATACGCCGCGACCTTTAACACATCGGAACTGGCGTCACAGTTTTACAATGCCGTGTCGAGCTGTCAGCAGAAGCTAGCTAAAGGCAGTAATCCGAACGAAGTCGCGAAGGCACTCGAAAAGAAAGTTCAGATGTCGGGCGAGAACAACAATCAAAACGTCACAGAAGCGAAGCCACCATTGTCGGAATTATTTAAACCACCAATTGGTTCTTGGGAATGTACTAGTTGTTACACTAGAAATAATTCCACGGATATGAAATGCTTAGCTTGCGAAGCTCCGTCATCTTCTACGACGAGTAATAAGAATGTTTCCGCAGTTGTTAGTAAGCCCGTTGATTCCAAACTACCGTTGTCAGAGCTATTTAAGTCACCGGTCGGCTCCTGGACTTGCACAGGATGTTACATTCTCAATTCCGGAACAAATGCCTATTGCATCGCCTGCGATAGTTCCAAGGATCCATCGCAACCGCCTAAGCCGCAGCAGGCTAACATCTTCCAGATGAACGCATCATCTTCCGGCATAATGCCTATGACCACATTCTCTTTCGGCATTCCCAAAAACACCGCCAAGGAAACGACCGTTACTGGTTTTAGCTTCCGGATGTCACAGGACAAGAGTGCAAGTGAGAGTGCGAAAACTCCATCTAAATCCGAGGAAACTATAGCCAATTTCATGTTCGGTATGCCGGTGAAAAGCACTACTACATTAAACACAGGCGATTCACCGTTTACGTTTGGCTCACCCGCCAAGTCCTTCGGCTTTAATTTTATGGCCAAGTCACCGGCTAAATCGCCTGGCGGCGGTGATGGCGAGATCAGCGAAGATGAAGTGGTTGAGAGTGAAGATGTTCACTTCTCGCCAGTTATACCATTGCCGGACAAAGTCGAGGTGAAAACCGGCGAGGAGGATGAAGAGATGCTCTATAGTCATCGAGCGAAACTTTTCAGATTCGACACCACGGTAAAGGAATGGAAGGAACGTGGATTGGGTGATATTAAGCTGCTGTGTCACAAAGAGACTGGGAAACTGCGGTTGATTATGCGTCGGGATCACGTATTAAAGTTATGTCTGAACCATATACTATCTAATGAGCTGGAGTTCACATCGAAGGACGAGAAAACATGGCTGTGGACTACTGCGGATTACAGCGAAGGCGAGATTGAGTACATGCAATTCGCCTGCCGCTTTAAGACATCCGAGATTGCAGCAGATTTCAAAAAAGCGATTGATGATGCCAGGAAAAATATTAAACCAGCCACTATCAGCAGTAGTGAGAAGATAAGTAAATCTATGACGAAAACGACGACAAAAACGATCAGCTCACCAGTCAAAGAAATCGAGATTGTTTACGAGACGAAGGTCACTCCGGAAGAGAAGGCAGCTGCCTTAAAGTTGCAGCTACCAGTAAACTTTTATTCTTACAAGCAAAAAGAAAACTGCCCTGGTTGCAGAGGTTGTAGGAAACCGAGTATAGTGCTATATCCAGATACCGCTGGGCAAGACACGACGAAGTTTATGCCGGAAGAAAAAAAGATGACAACGCAATCGAAAGAATTATATTCAAGCTTGAGTATAAGTTCGTTGAGCGATCCTGAGAGTACCAGTGAGATTACTCGGAACGTAACGCAATCTGCGTCTGTGAAGAATGGATTCTCTTTCGCGACATCCACTGCGACGTTCAAGTCTTCGGCTCCCAATATCGATAGTTCCACGATGAGCTTTGGTACTGGTGATCTGAAGTTGTTTAACGACAAGAAAACCACGACTTTTTCATTCGGCATGAATCCTCAGTTCGGTACTAACGAAACGATGGAGAAGACAACAGCGATGATGACATCGAGTGTCTCACTTGAAAATCTCAAGATCTGTAGTGCTTCAAATGCTCAAACGACGCAGACAACTGTTTTCAACGCGACTAACACAGTCGGAAAAAGTCCGATATTTGGTCAAGCTGCATCGACTGCATCCATATTCAAGCCATCTACTTTTTCTTTCAATTCCGACACCAACATTTTCGGCGGCGCCTCAAAAACTTCATCGAAAACGTCAAGCTTTAATAAGGACAGCGGTAATAGTTCCGTTTCTTCTTCCATTGCTACCGTAGCTATTACAAATTTTGTTCCGAAAACATCGACCGTAATCACCACGTCATCAATCGCATCCAATCAGTCCTCTAACTCGGTATTCGGCGTAAACTCCACGCCTTTCTCTAAAATGACGCTTGGTAGCAATAGTGTTTTGCCATTCAGTGATTCTATAACGACGACAAACATCTTCGGCGGAATGACCGCAACAACGACGAATTTGTTCGGTGGAACAACAGCGCCAGCAACGACAAACATCTTTGGCGGAACGACGGTACCGACGACTGATTTTTTCAGCAGGACGACGACACCAGTAACGACAAATATCTTTGGTGGGACGACGGCGGCAACAAATGCGACGAATGTTTTTAGTGCGACGGCGACAATTTTCGGTACGAAACCATTAGATGACATTCAGAAAAATGAGGATGGTCCCAGTTTCTTATTGGCAAATAACATGTCATTTTCGGCGCTTGCTGCGACGGCGGTGCAACCGGAAGCCTTTAAAGTCGGTACGTCATAACAAGCAACACATTAAAAGCATCAACTTTTCTCAAATGTTTTCTCTATTTTTTTTTGTATAAGATTTTTAGTATTTTAGTATTTTAGTATTTTAACTTTCGAATTTATACTTCTTTCAGATCCTAACTTTACGTTTGCTGGCGCGGGATCATCGGTGTTCGGTTCGAAATCTAGTACATCGCTGAATAGTTCGATGACGATTCGAAACACATCGCGCGAAGAGCAAAAGGAAGAAAACGATGAAGACGATGGCGAAGTAGATAATGAACAGGAGCATGATCCTCACTTTGAACCTATTGTACCTTTACCAGATACTATTGAAGTCCGAACTGGCGAAGAAGACGAGGAAAAAGGTAGCCTAGATATTTTTGTTTATCATTATTTTAAAGATATTTTTGTTTATCATTATTTTCAATTGAAATCTTTCAACTTGGTACAAGAGATTTGTTTGAAGAATTCTATATTTATCAATGTAGTTAATGTTTATATTAATGTAGTAAATCATTTACAATATATTAAATTAATTTAAATTAATATTAATATATGTATATGTGGTATAGACAAAAAGTTCGTGCATTGAATTTTTTTCTGCTAATGTAGCAACACTGTAGGTTTTTATGGTGGCATGGTATGTAGTAAGAAGTTTAACGAACACGTTCAGTACAAGTTTGATCACTAACGATGATTGCGCATGTAGCTTTTGTAAATAAGCTTGTAAATAATTGTGAGAACTTTTTGTGCTATCAGAATAAAGTGTGATGTTTTAACAAGACAGAATCAAATTGTTTGTGAAAACTTGGAAAAAATTGGTCAGAAATTTGTAATCAGATCTGTAGCATTTTTCTATGAATCTCTGGCCTACTCCCGAGTTAATAAACGATTAATTAATATCAATATTAAATTATATAATATATTATAGGACCGTATATGTGTGTGATAATACAAATTATAGAACGCAAAGTCTTAAACGGTCTAGCTAGATCTTAAATGCTTGTATGATTCTTGTGTGAATTTATATACTACGTATGTAGTAAAAAATATTACCTCGGCCGGAAGTCGAACCTGGACAGAATGCATGAGATCCGGGTT
>Ga0157362_1000481_pt1 | contig 13643 bp, 6 predicted proteins | sample AttlaeALBM3_FD_111480 | JGI IMG/M metagenome (GOLD analysis project Ga0157362, IMG submission 111480) | Fungus gardens microbial communities from leaf cutter ant in Ribeirão Preto, State of São Paulo, Brazil - Atta laevigata ALBM3 | ecosystem: Host-associated > Fungi > Mycelium > Unclassified ... | reverse complement strand
GCTAACCGTTGCGTAAACGAATGCACTCTATGTCTTGCAATCATCATATAATGATATATCTGTATATAATGTGTATACTAATCTATGCTGCTGTTGCGGGATCTCTAAACATTTTACCGTTATCGTTAACTAGTAACAATGAGAGTGACGCTTTTTTCCAGGATTCTCTTGCCATTGGTTGTCGCTAGTTTACGATAACGTCAGTTAATGGCGGAATCAATCAGCAATTGTTTCAGCAGTCTTTAGATCTATTATAGGGACTTTAGACTTGACTAGAACTCTCCTTCTCGCTTTCAAATATCAAACATATACCTATTTCATTTTAAGTTCTAAAAATGTACACTAATTCAGCTATAAAAAACAAATCTAATGTCAATCACCGATGTGTGTTTTTACATTTTATTTTTAAATTTACGTAATATAAAAATAAATAAACATTTAGCCATAACAAAATTTGTCGATACTTACTATAAATAGATAGCGTACAAATAGATAGCGCAAAAGAATATATGCAGCAGTTTAAAAAAAAAAAAATATTCCCCCAAAATATAAGCCACATTTTTATGTTTTACACTGGAATACCCTTTAACGTGTTGCCATTTACAATTCATACTTTTATATTTTTATATTTTTTATTTCGTATTTCATAATCTTTATGTTAACTTAACAGATTTTTTTATATTCACGCTACCTTTTAATAATTCTTGCAGACGTGCTATCGACTGTTTCTGTATCTCAGGAGATTCTCTTAATTCCTTCCTTGCTACTTCCTGCAATTCTGGAGAAAGAAACTCGTACTCGAATTCGAGCTTAAAATCGCCAAGTTTTATGAACGGCACTTCAGTGAGGTCCGATAACATGATTTCTGAAAAAGTGGTAACATGTTAGCAAGTCCCTCTCTTTTAGACAATCTTTAGTATATTTTTTTTTTAACAGATATTTTCTAACAGCAATAATAAACACTCGTCGACTTATGGTAACAATTAATTGTTAATTTGTGCTAATTTATTAATAAGACAAGTTATAAAGAATATTTATAATGTAAAAGAAAAATTTTGCAAATAATATTGTTTCAATTTTAATTAAACATAAAAAGATATAAAAATATAAAGAATTAATGAAATTTTTTAGAAGGAGAAGTGCAGGAGATTTTTTTACGGTTAAATTAGAAATGAGATTTTTATGATTAAATTAGTGACGAAATTTGTAAATTTATTTTAAGGAAGATACAAAGGGACACTTATTTGTTGAAATATTGTTTATTACTAAATTTGAGTTATAGAAAATTAATTTGTAATACAAAATTTATCAAAAATAATTTATTAAAAATATTGAAGTCTTCTGTCATTAAAAACAGACTTGAAAATTTTGAGTTTTGTAATGGAATTTTTTATATCAAGGTTTGGATTTAATTTTCCTCAGTACATTTTGGTTTGTAGATTAAAATCTAAAACAGACATTAGAAAAATGTTATTACAAAAATAGTAACAATAAATAATTATCGATTTTTGCAAAAATTAAAGTTTTATGTTTATATTGTTATCATTTTATATTGTATAATAATATGTTTCTAACATAATACGTTTATTTTAGATTCAATCTATGGAATTTCCTGAGAAGAAGTAGAAAATTTTGTTAGAAATTACGAAATCGTGATAATAAAACGCAGTAGTACTCCATAGTTTTTAGGTCTGTTTTCAATAGTAGTAGTAAATTATATTTCTAATGAGTCTTGCATTACAATTTAATTTTGTATTATAATTTAATTTTATATTATAATTTAATTTTCTACATCTTATAGAGAACTATGTCATTTATTCTTTTTCCTAAAATAAATTCACAAATTTTGCTTTCAAATTAACCATAAAAATCTCTTATCCTTTTTTAAATCATCCAGTCTTTTATCTTATATTATCTATTTGATTTGAAATATTAAATTCAAACGCAAGTCCATAACAATATATATTATACTTAGAATATATAATCACTGACAATAATCAATACGTTGACGTAATATATTTATATTCTAATATTACACAAACGGTAAGTAAGAACAATTGACGCTTGCAATGAATCAAGCAATATTGTCAACAATTGCGTAAATCAATGCAAAAAATACATTTTTATTCTTCATAAGAACGAGTTAATTAATGCAAATAATCGATCGAATCCAGAGGTCGCGGATTATAACTTCTTTTTGGCGCGTCACGTTCACATGAATTATCATTGGAAACGTGATTCAGCAACGTTATCAGAAACAAAGGATTCATTCTGTGGTCAGAGAAATATTCTGAAGTCTCAAACAACTATAACTACATTAGTATAATATTACATAATTATAATTATTCAAAAAGTTCATCTTTAAGAAAATTCAAATTATTTTAATTATTTTCTATATTATTTGTTACATATGTATAAACGAATAGAGATTATACAAAAAAAAAATCATATTATATATCACATAATATAACATATTTTACATATGTAACATATTTTATACATATATAATTATATTTATTTATATATAATTATATATAATTATATATAATTATGTATGTAAATTTTATACTGAAAAGCAAAAAAAATTTATATAATACACATTTATGTTACATAATACATAGTACATAGTACATATATCTATTAAAGTTGAAAAAATATAACAAAACATTGTTGATACTGTATAAATAGTGCCTACTAATTATTATATTAGTTTTTCTTTGTGATTGATGAACAATCGAAAAAAATGAAATTTATTCGATAGCATTGCGTTAATCACGGTATAATTTTGCCGCGTATCCTCGACCTACATTTCTTGGCCATTATATAGTTCTTATAAGACAGTTCATTGTCAGATAAATTAAAACACTTCAACAGGTTGTATTATGCTAAAAGAAAAGATTGGCTACTGCAAAAAATTAGATAATAAAATATGGCATTGATAAAATATATTTTGAACTGGCTGTTGCCAATCAATTAAAAATGCTATATTCAGCCAATCTTTTCTTTCATTGTAATAAATTTATCTGCATAAAGAAGATATGAACGTGTCAAAGAAATGACACTATTGTTTGCTGACATAATGTTTGATAATTTTAGATATCGCGTACAATAATATTATCATTAGACTTTATATAATATTATCATTACTTATAATATTATCATATAAAATATTATTCATTATTCGTGATACGAATTAAGATTGATGACTTAGAAAGACAGACCTTGAGAGAGGACTTTGACTCTGTGGAAAAAAGAAAAGTGTAAGACTTTTAGCAAGTTCTTGTGTAACTTTCCAACCTGTTTTCTCTTTATCTTTAAAGTGCAATTGAAAAGCGTAATGTAAAAGCGTAATGTAAAAAGAATGATGTATATGTAAAGAATGATTTTGCTGAAATATTTATACAGGAAATTTAAGCATGATGACCAGTGCAAAAAATTATGACGTTCTAGCAACCAGTTTAAGCGTCTTATATATCGATAATCTAATAAAATTTATTTTCAGATCTGAGGCATTCCTCAAATCGGGCACCTTTAAAACATTGTCATTTTTAATATTTTTTAAAATTTGATAATATATTCTATTGATGAAAATATGAGTTTTGCGAAAAAAATTTGAGATTTTTTTTGTTATTCATGCTTATAGTATATAAAATCATTCTATAGTATATAAGTTGTAGAAATTCATAAAAGTCGCTGATTAATCTGACATTAAAATTATGCGAATTAAAATGTATTATATCATGATGTAAGAATACAAGGTGTACTATTGCACATAATGACGATAGCAGTACTGGAAACAACCAATCAAATTTTGGTCTCTATGCACTTTCCTGCGTATAATAGCGCTAACATATTGGAATAGCCAATCAAATTTTGATTTCATTCTTCTTCTTCTATGTATTCTCGGGAAAGATACTTATATCATGATATCATCGAAATCATTAGTACTGCGCCGTTACACAACAGAATTTTTTAACTATACAATTCATTCGAGTTTTATTTTGAAATTTTCAAGATTAATTCATAATTGAAGTGGGAATATGATGATATTTTTACAAAATTTTTAAATTGAGTTTCTTAAAAAAATGTTAATGAAAAAATGTAAATACATGGAAAATGATTTATTTATATAAAAATATGATAAATTAAAAATAATCTATCTATAAAACAATTTAAGATCTTTAAAATCTTTTTCTTGTATTTTTTTTTGTACAATTAATAATTTCGATGATATAATAATTTGAATGTTCGCAAGGATGACGTTTTTTTATAAATTTCTGCAACTTAAAAGCATGAATAATTTCATAAAAAAGATTAAAATTTTTTTTTCGCTAAACATGTCTCATATTTTTATTTGTAGAACATGTCAGCGAAAAAAAATGATGATATTACAAAAGTGTCCGGTGGAATGCCTCATCATCTAAATGTCTAGTTTAATTTTTACTTTAGCAAACAGATTTTTTGTATATATGTTACAGAAACTTCTCAAAAAATTCGGTAATTTTAAAAGTAGGTACATTTTACTTTTACAAAAAATACGATATTTATTTTGACATACTTAATAAACAATCATTTGTTGGAATGTTGTATTCATGCAATTAAACGTGTTTGCAGTGTTACATTGAAGGAAATGTTTTGATATAAATAATGTACCATTTATTTTGTTGATATATGACTAATAAAACTTTCTTACTTGTTTATTTAGAAATTATATTTTTCTAATAAAAATTTGGTTAAAACAATACAATTTTTGACTAACCAATTTTTAACAAAATATATGATTATTATATATATACCAGATCTTTTTCAGTGTATGCATGTTGAAAGATAACTTCATCTTATAAAGTGTGATATATAAAGCATCATGCACCCAAAGAAAGGTTATGTTTAAATTTAAAAAATCATTTCTTTTGTTGATTTTTTTAAGTTGAAGTGAAAATATCTTTGAGGAGAAAATAAAAGTTTATTTCAAGAAATGATTTTCAAATCAAAGAAACTTTTCTTTAATCACGATGCACAAATTCTTTGATTTAAACACATTATTTTAATCAAAGAAATTTTTCTTTAAGTGTGTAAAAAACGTAACATATTAAAAATTTCTAAAAAAAATTCATAACTTTCAAAAGCAATACATTTTAGTTTACGAAGTTCTCGATATGTTTTGACACTTGTAAAAAACAATCGTGCCGAACAACCTTACAATGAAATATTTGCAACGTTGTGCCGGAAGATAATTTTATCTTTAAAGCGTGATCATCAAAAAACGTCACGTAGAAAACGTAACATGTTAGCTACATTTGTCAACAAGAACTTCCAAAAAATTCTAAATTTTCCAAAGCAAATGTACTATTTTACTACAAAGTTCACGATATGTTTGATACACTTGTAAATGAATCGTTCGCCCGAATGTTGCAATTCTGTACTAAATGTTTTGCACTCGTGTTTTGCAGCGTTGTTCTCGTTGAAAGATAACACAGTCTACTCGCGCACACAGAAAAATACACAAGTAATAATTATTTCAAGTATTTCAAAAGTTCATATTCACAAATCTATCATGAGTTCATTACAAGCATTAAATTTATTCAAAATATAAATTCTAGTAAGTTTAATACTTCAATTAAGTTTCTTAAATTAAAAGAAATTCAATTTGTTTATTATGAAAAGTTTGTTTTTTCGATCAATTTTATAGTATTCTTTAAAAGAAAATAAACTCTTGTTTCGAATATATAATAATGAGTTTTTCTGAAATTTTGTAATAAGTATATTTTAAGATTATTATCAAGAAAATATTCTTTGTTAAAGATAATTATACTTAAAGGAAAGAAAATAAATTGAGTACTCATTTTTCTTAACAGTAGATTGATTTTTTTCTGTGTTCCTCAGTACGCGTCGCTTGCTACACTCGCTGTATTCGTCGCTTACTGATATCATTTATTAATTTACTTGCGAACGAGTTAGTATACTACTGTGACTAATCAGTTTCTGTTGGTCACGCGCGCCTTATCGATAAATTTATAGACATATAGACAAGTGCAATATGCGCATGTTTTTTTATTTTAAATTTTCCCATGTAAGCTAATAAACTATTTATATGCGCATGCTACGCGTAACGATTACGAGATCAGATTCGAGATGAAGAACGATGTAAGATTGACAGAATGTGTAATGTTACGTTATGCGCCTAAACTTGCGATTTTACAGGATGCAATTATGTAACCTAAGCTGAACGTTATTATACATGATGCAGCGACATAATTTCGCGATTGCACGCGAGACGGTCTCTATTTTCTATGCGTATTATGCGATGGATTGCAAATTAGCTCTTAGATTTTTGATCGCACGATTGCGTCCATGTGGGAATTAATTATTCTTGTATTATGTAAATCGATAAATACGAGTCTCGCGGCATATACATTGCATTTATACGAAAAAAATGATCATTTGTCCGCGCGGTGGAGCATTTCAATTCAATTCTATTCCACATGCAAAATAAAATTACATAAAGATGTATATTAATCAGGAAGACGAGTTCATTTGGAATTGCGTGGAATTTTCACGTAGCTTTTTTCTATATTTTGCACTTATCTAATATATGAGGATCATAATAAGTAATTCATATTTATATATAATCTAGCTTATTCAATGTTTTAAAGATTACTGGGTTTATAAATATTCTTTTACGCTGAGAAATATCAAGAGGTAATTTCGTTATGCGCATTTAAAAAAAACTGTGCATTGATGCTTGGTCGATTTGTTTGCAGACGAAACATGTCATGACAAACTGCATTTCAAGTTCGGAATTAGGTGCTTCGTCTTCTACGAAGTCGTTTACGAAGCACTTCTGTTTTAATGGTATATCGATCTTTTATACACAATATTCGTTAATATAGAAGGACAGAAATGATTTCTCCTGAATGAAAATTTTAAGGTAATCAATTTAAGATTACTGAAGTAATCTTTAAATTATGAATCGCTAAAAAGCAATGAATTATTGCAAAGTAAATTTTAAAGATAGATGTAGAAATAAAGAAATATTTTTTTAATCAACTTTAAATATATACTAAATTAACTATGTAATATTTTACTACACAATTCTTTTGATATAATTAATAATATATTAATAATACGTTAGTTATTATATAAATAATCAATCAATAATTCAGGTATATCAAATAATAATTAAAGTATAATTGTTCATTGTATAATTGTTTTATATCATTGTATAATTGTTTTTATGTAATTAATTATCACGTATTTATGTTAAAATGTTATTTAAAAAAAAAAGAATATTGTGAGAAAATAATTTAGAAATAATTCATTAAATATATTCCGATCTCTCATAAACACAAATATGTTTAGACGATGCTTAGAAACATGTTCACCTAGAAATTCCCTTTCACTATTTTACTATTTGGCAATCGTGAATATAAGTGCACTTTACCTCGCTTTCGGGATGATTATTATGTAAACAACTGGCAGCCAACCAAACATCCTTTTACGAATTGCGAAAAGCGTATATTGGAAAACAAATTAACAATTTCCGCTAACGTTTGCTTTTTATATCGAAATAATCACGACAAGTATATTTCAATGCAAAGACGACAGAATAACTTTATTGTAAAATATATAACTTTATTATAAAAATAAAACATAGTTTTTCTCTTTCTTCGCTTTTTATACTCTAATCATTGTATTCTGTTCCATTTTACTTCATCTTCATTTTTATTTTCTACACCGATCATAACCTACTTTCTGTTATGTTTTAATTTATTTTTTGTATTCTTAAAAGGCTTTTCATAGAATTTTTATTAAGCGCTTTATCTCTCTCTCTCTCTCTCTCTCTCTCTCTCTCTCTCTCTCTCTCTCATTATTGAAATAATATTTTCAAATAAAAACCATCACATCTTATTTTATTCTTTAATGATGTAATTCAATATTTTACCGCAAAGAATATTCGAATAAAGTTATGGGAAATGCTCCTATAATTGTATCTTTTAATAACCTTCTCTATGATTAAAGCATCGTCTTACATCGAAAATCGCTCTGTAATGAATTTTCATGAAAGAAAACGATAAGTAATTGCTTAGTCTGTCAAAATACAAGTCATCAGTTGAGACTTTGAGAGTATTTATACATGCGGATGTGATTCTTGCAGATCTTCGCAAGAAATCGAGAAAGGAGAGATAGAGAAGGGAGGGGAAGAGAAACCAAAGAGGATACTTTATTTATCGTTTGATATTTATGACTTCGCGAACTATCTTGAAGATATCTGGCTTGAAAATTTCGCGTTTGTGGCGATTTATGAAAATTGTAATTACACAGGACAGGAAGTAGGAATGAATACATCCGCAAAATAAAGATGCGCCGTAAATGGAACGTCAAATATTTCTTCGCGCGTAATGTATCATGAAGCCACATCCAGCCTACGAGAAATGCGATGCTGATGACTTCTCTCGAATCAACTCGCTCTCGCAAATCTCTTAGAAATTGTCGTTTCTTTAAAAACGAAATTATCCACGGCGACTAACTGTAAGTTGCGACATCGAGATGCTCTATTGAGATTTCAGAATAAGCATACGAAGTAAGTTTATAATAAGGTACGCTTTAAATATATCATCTTTAAAAAGAAAAATAAAACTGGTATATTCATAGTTCGTTCTTATTTCAAGACCGCTTTAGTAATGTTTTAAGATGCTAAAATGATCCTCTGATTGATTCGCGATATTTTAAGAAGGTCTTAAATATAAAAATCTATTCTGAATATCGGTTTATAATTTCAAACTGCAAGTTCTTTACTTTTCCAAGTAGCATAAAAAATTATAACGTCAAGTTAAACAAATGGAAATTATTTTAGGCAAAATTATACATTTTTAACAATGATTTTGTGATGAATTCTTGAATAATTTTGATAAAACGTTTTTAAAAGTTTTTAAATTTTAAAAGCTTTTTTAATTAAGAAAATCATTTAAAAATCATTATAAAGTCAAGAATTTATCACAAAATTATCATCAAAAATGAAGTCGAGCGATCATTATAATTTTTTCTAAAATGATTTCTACTTGATGTTATGTTAATTTTAATTATTACGATATTACCTTATGCTATTGGATTATGCTCACTCTGAACTTTATATACATACTTTTTTGTAAGATTAAACAATGATAATATTTCACTGTTTAATATTTCTTTACTTAATTTTGATTTCGTGTAAATATAAGACATAAACTACGATGCAACTCCATGTCGATTGTTGCCAAATTGCATAATATTGATGAAATCGACACGTCTTGTCAATACAACATACGAATGAAAAATGACAAAACTGATATAATTAAAAGATTGCACAATTCTTTTTCTGATGATACTGATAAATAATGTATAATCTTCGTTTTCTTCTGTTTCTTCTTTTCTGTTTTTACACGTCACTTTTGTCTGTAGGTTTGTTCGCTTATTTGCACTTTTTGTATTCAGTATTTTCGTTTCCTTTTTCTTCAACATCCAAATATATATTTATCGTGTGTACAAATTTTTGAGAATTTTAAGCAACGCAAACAAACCTTATACAAACATGTGCGTATATCCAACAAAGATAAAACGTATTTTAGCTTAATTTAGAAATGACTAGCTTTTCATCATTCTTTGTGAGAGAAGTTTAATCACAAATGACTCGAGGAGATTGTAAATAAAAAACACACTACGTAAATATTTTTACATTTTTGCGTTATCATTAATAAAAGAGATCTTGCGTTTTTTCATTAATAAATTAGTAATTAAAGTAAATTTCATTTTCTATAGGATATCACCTTGAAGCGATTCAATAAAATGCTGTTTATGTACCGTATTTATGTCACGGTCATGAAGAGACGTTTCGATCAGGGATTCAGGATCAGTTATGAATCTCAAGCTGCTCTTGAAGCGCAAATATTAAAAGAACTAAATATAATCTTTACACTGAGAATAAAGTTGTCCAGAAAGATATTCCTTGCTTCTATGAAATTGATGTTTCAGGATACTAAAATATTTGTAAACAACTTGACTAATTCACAACTTTAAATCTTGATACTAATAAATTATTTTTACAATACAATAATACAATAAATATTAATAATATAATAAGCATGACATACAACGTTACAATTATAATAATGAGCTTATTGTATTGATATTTTAAATTAGAAAACCCAAAATAATTTTATGTGAAAGTGATCTATAATGAGAAAAATGTTTTAATATCAACAAGATGTGTATAATAGAATGTATTTAGTAAGAAATCTAAACAGAATTTTTGGTTATTATAATTGCTTGATATTTTATAGTAAGAATGATTATAGACTTAACTATATAAGAATTTGTTTTAGTACATTTTTGGTTGGATACTTACAAAATGTCTAGTCATATTGATTGGACTAAAAAAAGTTTCGCTGATCTAATTAAATAAATTAATATCATTATCAAAGAATTTTCTAATATATTTAATAAAAGAGGATTAATCATGTTCATTTAATAATTTCTAAAAGAAAATTTGATTTGTTTATTGCAACAGATATTGATTGAATTTATCAGATTTCAAACTTATATAGATTAAAATAAATTAAGGATGTATTTTGTAACTTTTAACAACTGTAACTGTAATACTACAGTCTCGTAGCGCAACTTTTTTACCATGTATAAAACCTACTCAATGACATTTACAAGTTACAGAATAGGCTTCTTAGAATAAGTTGCTCGTAAATTAAAAATCTTTTACTAGCATTATATAAACATCTAGCAGATTTTTTCCATTATCTTTCCATTAAGATCCTTACGTAATAAATCTCAAATAGCGAAGAAAAATATTGTAGCAATTAAAAAAAATTATATCGTTATCTGTTCAATTGCTGGAGGAAGATAATTGAGAAATGAGCGCAAAAAGTCCCGTATGTTTTTGTAGGAGAAAAATTGTAAGAATTCTCAAGAAAATAGCGAGTTGAGAAATCCGTGGTTTATAAATCATTCCAATAATTAAAATTAAATCATTCTAATAATTTATTTTGATGAATATTCGGTCTTAAACAACAATTTAAGAATTTAAGAATACTTTATAAAAAAATCATTGTGTACTATTAATTTTTTGTCGCTTTTTTCTTTGTTCTTGCAAAAAATAAATTGTAAATCGTTTTCGCGTAATGTCTTCAATATTGCATATCATCTATGCGCGTATATAAAACTTTTTCTATCTTTACGTAATGTATAATAATTGAATTGTTTGATACATATGCATGTAGAACAAAAGAAATTTCTTTGTAATTGAGATATCGTGGATAAAAAAATGCATCCATATTTCCTTTTCTTATATCTTTTTTTTTGTTTTATAAATATAGGATGTATAAGTAACAAATATGAATTCAAATATTATTTATTCAAACATTAAGTTATCTCTTTTAAAAGTTTTTAATTTACAATAGCTTTATCACATATTTCTAATTTATTATATATAAACCCAGGAAAAATATTATATATATATAAACATAGCTTGTATAAAATTATATAAAATGTCAATTTTTTATGTAATTATATATAATTTTATTTTTCCCCGGAAGGACATGATATATTTCATGATATATATCATTTTTATTTTTGTAAATTTTAAAAGATTCTGAATATATTATATATTTAATATATAACATTTTATATATATATTAAATATATACATATATAATATGACAAATAAATTATAGTATGTTGTATATTATTATAGTATATATAATTGTACATTATCTTTATATCGCTTTGCTGCAATAGCGACATAATTAAAAAAATAAAAATTTTTCAGAAAATGAGTTGGACTGTTTTGAGTAATTGAAGTTTTATAATATTAATTTTGAAATGTAATTTTGTTATAATAATAATTGTAGAATATAGAAGATTAGTATGTCAATTTTTTCTCTTTTTATTTACGTTCTCCTTCAGCAATTCTAAAATGATAATTTTTAAGTTGTACCATTATAAATGAATGCGATATTATGTATCTTATAATTATAATAAATATTATATAGTATAATAATATATAGTAGTAACTGTAATAAATTATAATATAAATATAATATATTCTTATATAAAATATTAAGATTTTTTTAATAACGAAAGAAAAAATATTAAGCGCGAAAATCATTTAAATTGCAGTCATTAGTAACACATTGTGTAATAAAGTGAGCATTATTCACGTTTGATGTTACAGCACATTGCGAGTTTGTTTTAGGTAGTGAAGAATGAGTGTGTTAAAATAAATAAATGGACAAACTATCCGTCGACGTGCACAATTAAAGCACGCGTTAAGAAGAACAGACGAAAATGTAAATAGTACTCAGCAGATCACTCTTCTACAGTGTGCCAATATATGAGCGAACTTAGAAAATTAATACAAGAGTGATATCCAGCCGCGGCTTTTCAATTCGTTCGGATGTCGATTCTGACACTATTTTTGCGCGTTTAACACACTTAACGTTGATGATGAGATATGTATCTAATACAAATTGACACTTCCCGTAAGAGTACTCGGCGGAAAATATAGTAATAGCTATAACATAGTACGACAAAAATCGATTTTTTTTCCTCCCATGAAAAAATCAAAGAGAGTCTGTAAAAAAAATACCTCTTAGCGTTTTACCAGATCAAATTGTTAACGTTTTTTATACAGTTTTTTATTTATCGTACTTTATATTGGCTTTTTATAATTATTTTAAATTATATAATAATTTTTTAAGGTAAATAATTGACGTTTTTGCATGTGAAATTATGCAAATGAGTCCGAATACAAAAAAAAACTGAGAATTATTTTTTTTTTCAAATATTTTTCAAACATTTTTTTCAAATTTTTGTTATTATTATTATTATTATTATTATTATTATAATACAAAAATTTGAAAATATATGAAAAAGAATAATTCTCATTTGTTTTTTTATTCAAACTCACTGCATAATTTCACAAGCAAAAGCAATTATTTATTTAAAAAAATTATAAAAAGCCAATATGAAGCAAATGCGATGGCTGCGTTCAGCAGAAAAAATAGCTTTGCAACTGTTGTAAAATTCTTAGATATGATTGGTCGTGCCCTCAGTTCCTCACTGGATCTAATGTATAAACCATTGGCTGCATAAAAAAAACGTTAATCTTGAACTGGTAAAACGCTGAGATACGGGTATTTTTTTTTACATCCACTTTTAGAATCTCTTTGATTTTTTATTTCATGGGAGAGAATATGTGTTGTACTATGTAATAACCTAATGCACAATTGAAGAATACAGACAATAAGAACAGGAAATAACAGATTTTAATCTGTTAGATCAGAAACTGTATACCAGAATACAGTTTTTATATTGTGTTTGAATAGACTAAAATCTGTTATTCTCTGTTATTCTCTGTTTCTATTGCCTGTGTCTTTTAATTATGCATTAGACTTAAAGATGACAAATTTTGTATGGAGAATTAATATATGCGTAAGTCAAGTTATTTTATTGAAATTAAATGCACATAAATAAGTTATTTTATAGTTGCAATAACTATAAAATAGTTTATTCAACTATATATGTATATGTATATTAATTGTATAATTATCTTTTTCTTCAAACGCAATATAACAAATTTTCCAAAAATGTTTATCAAG
>Ga0157362_1000479_pt1 | contig 13662 bp, 9 predicted proteins | sample AttlaeALBM3_FD_111480 | JGI IMG/M metagenome (GOLD analysis project Ga0157362, IMG submission 111480) | Fungus gardens microbial communities from leaf cutter ant in Ribeirão Preto, State of São Paulo, Brazil - Atta laevigata ALBM3 | ecosystem: Host-associated > Fungi > Mycelium > Unclassified ... | reverse complement strand
GATCTGAACAATGTCTTTTCATAGTCATAAATCAACATAACTGTAAAAAGATTTAATCAAATATGAAGTAAAATAAAGAAAAAAATAAAAATACATTCATACTGTCAGAGAAAAATGTACTACATTTTAATAAATATTTGTTTGAATAGTGCCAGTTAAATATGTACTAAATATAAACATATATTTATTTAGTACAAGAACAATTGATTTGGTTTAATTATTATTATTTTTTATTTAACAAATATTTCTTTCCTGTAAATAAATACATTAGTACATTTATTAAAATTTAGTACATTTTTTTCTCACTGTACGTAGTTCGCATTTATAATTTACCAATTTAAATTTCTTAATTTTCACAGCTCTCTTCGTTGTCAAATCGACTACCGAATCAATAAACGTGTATTATCAATCGTGTAGTATCTATACATTCGGAGAAGTTAACTCTTATCGAGTATTCACGATTTCAAAAAATCACATTAAAATTATAATTCTTTATTTTGATCGCTACATAATACGTAACCGCGTAGCCGAACTGAACGAGAGAAGAGTAAAGATTTCCATATAACGTGTTAAAATCTCGAGTTTTCTCCATATGGAGAATGTGCGGTCCGGCAATCGTATCGATGTCGAAGTGCGTTCGCGATGCGTCGCGCGGTTTCTCCGGAAACGTTCGTTCTCCAACGCGCGTAGGAATCGCGGCACATGGCCCCTTTTTTTTTATCGCGCGGTTCGCCGACGTGGGCGAAATGCCTCTGCAAGTGGACGAAAGAAACGAAAATGTAATTCCTTTATAATAAAAAAAAAATCGCGCCTCGACAGCTGTTATTTATTACCTTTACACATAACAACGAAGTTCGCATATCAGAGATGTTCCAATCTCTAAAAGATCAATTTTCTAAACGATAATAGTGATCTTAAATCGATCTATTTTGCGAAAAATTGATTTTTCTAATTAAAAGAAGCTACTTTAAACTGATTTCTTTGTAAAGAATTTTTCTTTTTAACAAAGAAAACTATTTTGAAGCGATCTTTTTGTAAAAAATCAATTTTTAGCAAATCGATCCGAAGATCGCACATCCCTCCAAGTTCACATATCTATTGCATGGTCCAAAACTTGATAAGGACTAATCAATATAAGCGCGGGTTCTTTATATAATAATTACAGTTAAAATTACACAATTGAATATCTAATAATACACAAGTCAGCAATGGATGCAATTCAAAGCGAAATAAAAAGTAACCTGCACGCATAAATAACTGCAGAATAATCATAAATTTTATCAATTAAAATTAAAATTAATAAAATAAATACCAAAATGCTTTTGGTTATAGTTTCTGAAAAAGAATAAATGTATTATATAAAAATAAAACAAAATAAAATAAATACTCGAGTTTCTATTGTTAAAAAGATGGCTATATGTTTGAAGTGAAACAAAATTTTCCATCGAAATATAATAATGTAGATGGAGTGCTTGTGAAAATTTTATTTTTATTTCATTTTAAATTCTATTTACTTCCTCTATTTTCTTTAAAGCAGTCACGTTACGTTTATAAAACGCCTATACATTTATCAAATCCCACAAAATTGGGAACATCATGAATGTTTTTTCGTTATTAGTCCTATGTGCCAGTTTTGTCAACGCGGAATTAAAAGTTAACTAGTTTGCCAACGAGATACTTCAGTTAAATGCGTTGATTCGATTCATCTCGTTCAATCTGCTTGTCGACGAACGGAAGTTTATGCATGACTTGATGTTATTACGAATAATAAAATGTATGGAACGCATATGTATAAATCCTAATGAAAAATTGCTCGTAAATCCGTATAATATAGGTAAAATGATTATAAAGGAATTGGATCGTAAAAGACTGTTGTAAAAATTATATGTAATACGACGATGGGAGGTAGAATTCGAGCATATGTTTTCAGAGATAGGAGTATCTTTATCTATTTTCGTTATTCTTTCTTGCTTTCCAAAGAATATTTTAGTATATTTATTCTTCTTATATGTAAGCTTATATGTAAGCGTGCGTTCATTATGGAAGAATAAGTACTAAAAAATAAATTTGCGTCTTTTTATCGATCTTAGTCTTGAACTCTCGGGATATCGTGCTGCGTAGTATGGCGACATGAGAAGAGGTCGAATGAACGGTCTACTGGAAATAACAAGTAGAGAACATCACTTCTATTTTAAGTCGCTAATAGAAAATTATTTCGTACTTTTAAGATCTGCTTTCTACAGCTAAACTAGTGTATACTTTTCGAATTTAAAGTAAAATTTGATTTTTGGCAAAAACGAGAAAGAAAGTTCTAGTGCAGAAATAAAAATATATCTGTAATTTACGCTACTCGTCGCAATTGATTTCTTTTCATTCATAACTTTGTTGGCAATTACAATAACTGATACGTAATGTAACTTTAAACATAATTTGTAGTAAATGATAGTAAGACGGTAACACATATTTTCCTTAATTTGCGCTTCAATGAATAAAGGATGTTGGATTTCCGTTCCAGAAAGGACACGATTTCCGAGAAATATATGACAAGAGATAAGTATTATAGTTGTGAGTACGCCCACTGATATAAAACGTCTATCGTATGCAGTTCTTCGTGTGCAAATGACTCACATTAATCGCTATGTGTGAAAATTAATATGGTTAAGACACTTTTATCGCGGTAATTTTATTTGGAATACATCATTTTTATCTTCTTCAGTTATTTTACTTATAAAGATACTTTCTATCTGACGATAAAAATTGATGGTGTAAACTTCGAGAGGCAGAAAGTAGTCCCATTACAAGAAGCTCAAGGAATTTGATTAAAATAAGAGAATCGCTAGAATCATTCAGATTTTTCGAAAGCTCTTTTCATATTTGAATTCTGATTGCTAGCTATTTAGTGGCAATCTCTTTATTTCCATATTTGTTATTATTACATTTCGCAACTCAGACATTCAGGTACTTACTTATTCTACAATACGATATTATTCTTCATTCATACACAAACATCTAAAAAATAATTTTGCTACTAAATTAAAAAAATTTAATGTATAAATTAGAAGTGTTAAAAAATGTGTCAATATTGTTATTACTTAGGAATAATATACACTTATAATCTACATTAAATAATATATTCGTAAAAAAATGTAATTTATTTAGAATAATTATTATTTAGAATAATTATTTTAATTATTTTAGTGTAGAATTAATATACTTTTAAAACGTATTAAGATTAATAAGACGCACAAGATAGTTTTAACATAATCAATTTTCTACAATATAATGATATATATTTGGATAGATAATTAAATGGATTAATTAATGGATTATTTATATAGTACATTCGATAAAAATAGTGAATAGTGTTCGGAAATATTTTAAAGATAGAAACTAGTTTTCTGAATGATATTTTGGCAAAGCAGTATGAAATGAAAAATCATAAGGTTACCGTACCTCGCGTTGGCCTTTTTCGCAAACCACTTCTGTCGTTCTCTTCTTCGGCAAGAAAGATTGAGAAAAGAACAGCCCTCCAAATCGGTCGCTGGACCGGTACAGACTGCGTTCGCGAGGCACATTGCGACGCGGTGCCGCGCCGCGTCGAGCGGAGAGATGATCTCATCTGCGTTTTTCTCTCTTCCTATACCCTCATCTGATCTTTCTGTCGTACGCGTATGCGTATGCCCCGCAGTCACATTCTTACGCAATACACGCAACCGATCACCTCGACGACATCTCAAACGTTCTCATTCGTCTCGACGAATTTCGACATTGGCACCTTCGAAGGGTTACTTGGATGACTTGCAAAAATTCAAATAAAAAACACTCTAATGAAGGGTGATGTCAGTCTGAGCAAATATAATGAATCTTAATGTAATAATCAATCTGTAACTTGTTAGTCTTAGTTATAAATTTGCTTTGAAAATAATATGGTACTCTAAAACTTTTTGAGTGAATCAAAACTGGCTCAATTTTCTCTAGAATGGAATTCTACACGAAAGAATTTAGAGAGTAAATATTTCAATTGAAGTTAGGAAAATAATTAAAATGTAACGAAAATTGAATAATCATAGGGGGAATGCATTTTTAATCACAGTTCTAATACATCATACAAGCGATAGTCGGTTAAAAAAATTAATAAAATAAAGAAAAAATGAAAAACTTGTATAGTATTTGTTTTTGCCAAGATTTGTATTTTATGGAAAATTAGAAATTCTGTGTGCAGATAATATCGACATTATTTTCGTCATACATTTTTAAACCGCCATCAAATGTTGATGAATCCACAGAGTGCTTAGCAGTTTCGGCAAAGCCGATTATAGAGGAAACGTGACTCTATGCGCGAGACCAGCTAATAAAGTTCATACCAAACAGGTAAGCATGTTGTGATAAATAAAGAGATGCTATAATAGGGATTGGTAGTATAAGGTAAGTATATATATATATATATTATACTAAATGCAAAAAGTTACAATACATTTGATGTTCGTTTTTTTCACTTTTTTTTCTCCTTTAACATTATTCTCTCATCCGTCTTTTATCGCAGTAACGTTTCAATTGGTTATACACACAAACTGGCCTGGCAGACCAAAATAATAATGTATACTACAAAAATTCATAACCGCCGTCCTTTAATTATTACAGTTATTTGTGTTTTCTTCATATCCTCTGTCTCTTTTCTTCGTTCATTATTACATTTATCTTTATTATTAATATTAATAGTTACTTAAAAACGAAAACATTCACACTAAAAATTTGCAGAGCTCTCTTTCAAATTATGTAAAGCGATGATCTCGCGTAACTGCGGCTTTGAACACGTTGTACTTGAACACACGGATATGCACATGGATAAGGACGTAGTGAAGTCAAATGGCGCGCGTATGGTATGTAATATTTTATATTAGGTGGCACGCGAAAATCGGAAGTCAATTTGCGATTTCAAATATTAAACAACTATGTCGCTCAGCTTAAAATATTCTCTCTCTCTCTCTCTCTCTCTCTCTATGTCTGCACGATTGCGCTGACTGATAAACAAGTATCGAATATATAATCGATTTTAAGTTGGGATAAAAATGATGGAGACGGTTTACCGTTTAATGTACAAGAGGATCTAGAATGACAATTCTCTCTTAGCCATACAAATATTCGTTTAAATATATGCTCTACATATGTATACAAAGTTGTGAAGCTGCTGGCGCTTCAATATCTCAAAATCTCTCTAGTGTTACATTTATCTCTCACATACCATGAAAAGAGAAACATTTTACCATTGCAGTATTAATTTAAACCTTGTTTTTTTTAAAGCGATAAATATATTTGCTAAACAAAGTGCAGGTCACTGCAAAAATTTTGCCTTAACTGAGCATGAATTGTATCTAATATCACCATACTATATTCAAATTTAATTTCTTCTTTAACACTTTGACTGCTATATTTTACAGTTATGTGCACAATACTCAGTTTTCTTGGGAATTATGGCACTTATGTATACGAATGACTCTTATTTTAATTCGTATTTGTCAATGTGACTAAAGCGAGGGAGGTAAGATTCAGAATCTTTATAGGAATGCCATGGTTTCCAAGAAATTGCGGGTGAAATTTCAGTCGAAGTGTTAAGAATTTGTAACGAATAACGTGATTACACCGTGCTTCAATTGGTATGTTTTACTTGATGTTAAAGAGGATGTCATGTAAAAATATAAATATGTTTCTGTACAATAATTTTTTTAAAAATATAAAAAAAAATATTCTTGAAAATGATTGTTTAATAGCTCAAGTAGATCAAAATTTTCATATTAGAATAAAATGATTATAACTGAATGAAAGGAAACATGAAAGTGACCTATCTTAATTTTGCGATCCTCTCTTTCATAATCACATACGCAACATTCTGCCGCAAGGAAGAGAGAAGTGATAAAGTTGAGTGCTCCATCCTGTATATTTCTAGTTCAAATTTAATGATAAATTTTTCTTTCTTTTTTCGTTTTTTTTTTAACAATATTAAAGTATGCCAATTACGTGATAATTACTGACAAAATTCCGGAAATACGTTTCCACGCGTTACTAAACTAACTTATAAAGAAGTAGGATAAAAATGGGTCGAACCTTCATTACTTCCTACGTAGCGCTTTTTTTATAATACCTATAACGGAAAGATAGGCTTAAGAATTGCGAGATATTGTATACCTAACGAGAATGTTTGAGATGCTCGTTGGTTTTACTCGTCCTTTTTTATTTATTTTTAATTACTTTCCGAAAAAAAGCAAATCGCAGCTACGCGAAACCTATCCCTTTGTCCGCGTCTGCGTCAGAGCGGCCGCGTTATCATCGCCGCCATTGTCATTATATCATTGTCACTTATTATTAGTCTGTCATCGTCATCGTTATGTCGTCATTATCCCAAGTCTTGTTAAAAGAGACACTAACATCGCGTATAATACTACATGACGAATATTAATCCCCTAGAGTGTATGCTTAAAAAAATGTAACGTTAAACGAGGCGAGACCCTCGAAGAGGAGGCGCGGTCGCCGTGTCCCAGACGCGGGGCATTGCGACGAGTTTTTTACTTTTTTCTTTTCAATTACAAACTACAGCGGATGTATCGCGCTCGTGCGTGATCTACGTTAACAATCTCCACGATGATCTTGATCACGACGACGAAGAATACAACTAACAAACTTTCTTTCTCTCATGCTCTCTCTCTCTCTCTCTCTCTCTCTCTCTCTCTCTCTCTCTCCATCTCTTTCTCTTTTTCACTACTTATTGTCAAATGCAAATTTTTAATATCCTTTTTTCATCAAAACATAAAAAGGGAAAATTAAAAATTTGCTTGACGTTACTTTCTACTACAGTATCGCGCGAATTTCAGACCATTCGCTTCCAAAATTCCGTTAGTTTCATAAAGGAATGAAGGCTGATAGGCCAGGAGAGACACATCGCCCAATCTCTAATAATCACAGGATTCTTCTCATGCATTGTTTGTGAGCGTTGCTGACTAGAACTCTTGTTTCACTTCATACTCTAAGCAGTCTACGACATATGAATGTACTTCGTCAAAAAAATGTGAACAGATAATATTGTCCCGAGAGAAATTGGTGCATCATATTCCGAAAAAGTTGTTACTCACATAGCACGAAAATGTTCTGTCGCTACGTTGGACGCATTTCCGCACTGTGTGTATAGTTTTAATGCTCACATTTAATGCTTGGCGTAATATGAATTCTGTGATTACCAGAAGACATTATTGACCCTCGTGAAAACGCTGCCATGCAACTGATAATTAGCGATCGAGCGATACAACGTCAGACCATGCGCGTGCGCGATCCTTATTAATTTTACCTAAACGAAAGTAATAAGTATGTACGTGAAGGGAAAGGGAGGTAGATGCTAGATAAAAAGAGTCTAGGAGAGAGGACAGAGTAGCGCAGAAAGGTGTGTTTCTAGAAGAAAAGGGATAGGGAAGGAAGATAAGACCAGGAATAAGATAGGCACGAACAAAAAGTTCCGAACTGCAACGAGACGCGACCAGGACAGGTTGTTTACTTATATGCGGATGGAGCAAGGGAAAACGGCGAAACCAGTTATTGCAGTTTAAAAGCATTGTCCTGTCTACGATCGATACCGATCAATCGATGATCGGCAATATAAATAAAGGAGAAGATCGTAGAAGAAAAGAAACTGTCGCCTTTCCTTTTATTTTTTTTTTTCTGCCGCGTGCAACCGGGACACAGTCTTGGGATCCTGTAATCGTTTCGTCGGGATTTGTTCCGTGCGATTTTTATCTACGTTGATTCTTCATTTGGAGCAACGGGACGTTTTCGTTAGCGGTTGATGAGTCGACTCAAAAGCGTATGAGATTTATGCATGTCACAGCGACACTCCTTCATTCGTTTCGCTCTCGCTTGGTTGCCCCTCGCTTAGTTATGTGTGTGTGTGTGTGTGTGTGTGTGTGTGTGTGTGGTGTGTGTGTGTGTGTGTGCACCGGAATTCGCTCCGCTGCCTTTTCGTCCTGCGATTTGGCGAGCCGGAGGAAACGCGCGGAGTGACGAATGTTGCGCACTACTCTGAAACCGCCTCACAAAGAGTTCCGACACAATTTCTCCGATTTCAGATCACGTTCCGTTGCCTTTTTCCATTTGCACTAAAATTTGCCACACTCCGACAACGTTCTCCTATATGCTCTTCTTGTCGCACGGTTGCACGTGTATGTGTATGTATGTGTCTATGATTGCGTACGAGTACTTCGCGTCGCAAAGTCCTACGGGATTGCCCGATTGTCGATGTACGAAGGACGAATTCGAACCAATGATCATCGCCTGACCGATGATTTCAGATACACACACCACTAAGCTCAAAGTCTCGTGTGAGAAGTGATCTTCGGTCGAGATTTCAATTGGCACGCCATCCATGTTCGAGCTCATATTTCATACGTTTCTTTTTTGAGCTACGTCAACTAATATCGGTTGTTGCCGTTGCTTGACGAACGTTGCAAGCGACGTTTAAGCATGAGATTGGCGTCAGTGATGAGGTCGTGCGACATACGAAATAGTCCTGGATTCCGCTTCTTGAAATGAAGATGGCAGATGTGTGATGGTACCGGTGACTTTATTCAGTATAGACGAAATTAGAAAGAGGCTGTTGCGTAGTATGGCCGGTATTAGCGACGATTTTGGTAGCCGGGATTACTCGGATTGCCTGGCTGTCGCATGCCGCCACCCCTACCGCCGTCACCGCCTCGTGAAAAACCTCCACGGCCACCTCGTGCACCGTGCTGTCCACCTCTCATTACGCCTCCAGGTCCGCCTGAATTAAGTCAATAATGAATTGGTAAATAAAAAAATTTTATTTAAAAAATTAATAAATTGAAAAAGAATAATTTAGAAATTACCTGGTCCACGTTGCTGTTGCTGTTGTTGCTGTTGACCACCCATGGAGCGCATGCCACCATCGCCAGAGTTCAATCTGCCACCACTACCATCCAACATGGGCCTGGGTCTCACCTTCTTTTCCTCTACATTCAATTTTTGTCCACTCTCGTCAGGATAATAAATGGGCTGAAATGATTATAATAAAAGCAACAAGTTCTATCTTTATTAAACGAGATGATATGTATGTATATTTAGGAGACAAAACTTACCAAGGAATTTAACACCTTGGTCACAACCTGTTGATCCTCGAACGTGATAAATCCATAATTAGGTACTCGTGCGGTATTATTTCCTTGCGGTTTACATCTGTCATTCGATTTACTGTGCACGCGTAACTCAGCAACTCTACCATAACGTTCGAATACTTGACGCAAATCATTTTCAGAGGCATTGTGTGGTAAGTTGCCCAGGAAAAGTTGATGAGCATCACTGTACTGTCCCGGTCTTGTGCCACGACGTTCTCCATCTAAGATAGATAATTACACGTAATGTAATATACATGTGCAAAACGAAAAAAGAAAATGAGAAATTAAGTAATTAAAATAATTAAAAAATAATTAATATAAAAATAATCAAGATTTATAGGAATATGCGGCTAAAAGGACTCATTTCCATATTACTTTAAATATGGAAGTTTATATTCTGCCTTCTAAGTTATCTTATCTTCTTTTTTTTTACCTTGTCCCCTTTGTATTAGTCCCCTTTGTACTAGTTCCCAGTTCTTTTTACCTCTTTGAACTAATCCCCCTCTCGGAACGCGTTGCTGCTGAGGATGCTGCTGTTGTTGCGGTGGTTGATTTCCGCCCACTCGATGCGCCTGTTGCTGAACTGTAGATACATTATTGGATACAGACATAGACGTCGGTCCGTTATTTGTAGGATGTAATGGCGACCTATCGTCCAGACGTAGATTCGTCATAGGTGGCTGTAAAGAAAAAGAAATTTATTCTCTTCTTCATATTGCACATGACATTGTGCCAAATGAAACTTACCGGAGACATGGATAATTTAGGAGCTTGAGGACTAGTAGCACCAGTAGGACCGCTTGGGAAAGACTTTACCAAATTAGCATACGTTTTGGGTCCGCTGCTGTTGACAGTAGCGCTGGATACCTGATGTTCGGGTTCTGTCTCTTGTGCGGATACAGTAAATGCTTCTGTCTCAGGCTGCTCATTCCTCTCCTCTGTCTGGGCCTGTGGCTCATTCTCACTTTGCTGTTGTGGCTGCTCGCCATTGCTTAGCTCTGCCTCCTGTACAAACTGAGATTGAGCAGCTGGTTCGGCTATATATGGATGTTGCTGTGCAGGAGGTGGTGGTGGCGGTTGTTGTTGCTGTTGCTGCTGTTGTTGTTGTTGTTGTTGCTGCTGCTGCTGCTGCTGCTGCTGCTGCTGTTGCTGCTGCTGCTGTGGTGCTTGTTGATTGATCACCTCCTCGTGCACTGTTCCGTTCAACACTTGCTGTATCACCGGATGAACCTTAGTTCCAGTAAAAACAAAAAATAGAAAATTGCATAACCCATGGTAAATTATAAAATCTGAAAAATTTAATTCTTTAGTAATTTAAATCTGAGCTTATAGAAAAAACTGTTTGCATTATACAATACGTTTGTAACTTTAACTTTTAACCGGGCGCGCTGCGGCACTGAGTGTCGCAAAACTTTTCTGAAAAATCATTGATAATGCAGGTCTTTTTTTATTACCGACTTTCGGTATTCCTCATTTAACGTTAAATTTTATTATTATATTTTATTAAATTTTATTATTATACTTTATTATAAATATATTTTACTTGCTTTTATGAAGATTGTCCAATTATTTGATTCCTAAATAATAAATTTGTGGCACGACATTGCCGCGCGCGCCCACTAACATTTGGCCAGGAGGCGCTCCTAGTAAAAAACCTTAATTTTTCAATAATAGCAATAGAAGATCAAATGGATAAGAATGTTCATAATTTTAGACACGTATGGCAGCATTTTCAAGACACTGATAAATCAATTTATATGTGAGAGCCAAGATCTCTCCATATTAAGAATAGGGGTAATATTATTCGTGAGTTATTTTGTATTTTATTGTGTAGCTGTTGTTTATACCGGCACAAAGTTAACTTTAACAATCAGTCACATTACATTGCAAGTCAAATTTCATTTTTAATTCACAATATAAGAATATTCTTTAAATTGTGTATTTAAAATCTTTCTTGTTTTATTTTATTTTATAAATTGTTTTTTCAGTGAATGTAATTTAGATGATATCAGATAGACTTAGACTTGTCTTTGACAAACTTTGTTTTTATTCTAGATGAATATGGAGAAGATACGGGACAAAGGGAAGAAGAAAAGTTATTAAGAAAAAGATAAGGAAATCATAATAGAGACGAGGAAGCGATTTTCTATTCCGAAAAGTATATTAGAGATAGATTAAATTATAGATTATAGAGATAGATTAAAAGCTATTAAAGCAAGAAATAGCATTAAAACTACTGCACAGATAATATTATAGGAACTTTTTAATAAGTTTACTAGTTTAATAAGTTAACTTTTAATAAGTTTTTATTTTTTTTATAAATATTTCAATGCCATCTTCTAATTTATAAAAAAAAATCAAGAAAATATGATATTTAAAAAATATAAAAATTTAGATACATTAAGAAAAAAACAATTATAATGTTTTGATACAAGAATAACGTTTCATATACTTTTATGTATACTATATGTAATTTTTTTCGTCCAAAAAAATAAAATTTTGGAAAAACATAAACTGTCCAATATCATCTGACTTCCTTTTATGTCTTTATATTTGTTATACTAACGTGTGGTTGAGGTGGCGCAGCGTAATACATCGGCTGCTGTTGCTGCAACGGAGGTTGCTGAGTCGGAATGAGAGGCGGTTGAGCTTGCTGCTCAGTAGCTTGAGCAGGAGCCGACAGTTGCTGCGCCTGAGTTTGATGTTCATCTTCCTCAGGTTCAGATCGACCAATTTCCTCTACTTCTCTTTCGCCGCTCTCACCACTATCCCCAGCACTCACGTCAGCCTCATCCTCATCGGGGAATATCAAATCTTGATAACGGAAGATATCATTGTGCACGTAGTAAGTTTTGGGTGCTTGCACAGCCAATACGAAAGTCTGAGTAAATCGACGCATTGGTTGCCCGGCGTTAGACAGTTCTCCGGATACCTACATGATAATAAAACATGAATATGTAACTACATGTAAGTAATAATTATATGTTTATTAAATTCATCAACATATGCTAGATTTCATAAAAATATGATGTTTTAAGTCAATTAAAGACTATATAAATATTATTTAAAAAGTGAGCGTTAAAAAAATTAATGCTTCGTGAAGATGATATATGCAATATTTTAATACATATTAAATTTCTACTATTATATTCTATTAAAAAATAAAATACAAATCATATCGTTTTTGGTGCTAATGTTAAATTCTCATCTTAAAGTTGATGTAATTTACCTGGACAACAACTCCATTTTCAAGAGTAAGCTGAGAATCAACTTGGCTTATTTTGGCATGGCAATCGCGAAAGTTCAGTTGTTGAATCTTCTGATGTATTTGTTTTTGACCGATCGCCGGGGTACACTCTCGATTAGAATCCAATCCGCCGTGCACGAAGGAAGAATGCTGATTGTAGAACCTAATCGTAAAATTTACAATAATTATTGCGGCATTCGAAAAATATTCCTGCAGGGAATAACGCGTTGTTCAGTGAGGAGCAATTGACTTAAAACATTTGTTCGCATTACTTGCACTTTTTGCGTTCAAGATCTTCGCTTTCTCTCTCAACAATCGAATATATATTTATCTCATTTAAAGTTTTTGTGATTTCAAGCAACGCGAATAGATCTATATAGCAGGCAGATCCCGAGTTTGAGTCTGACCCTTAGAATACTTCTCCATAACAATCGGAATTTCGGAAAACAGAATCTCAGAAGATTATACGATCAATCAATCATTTAAATTTTGCATTTAAATTTTGTACAAACGAATGATTATGATTGGTCTTATTATTTTTTCGAGATTCCGTTTTCCGAAATTCCGATGCAAATATATGATATATCATATATGATCAGTCATAAGAGATTGAAATACAAATACTAAACACACATGTTTATTGCGACGCGTGTTTTATATAGTCAAAAAAACTTCAAATATTATGAAAGAAAACGTTAGAGGAGACTTATGTGCAACAGTTGAAAGATACCAATGTCTGTTTACTATTATTTATTTTTATTTTGTTTTTTGTTATTTATTTATTTATTTTTATTTTGTTTTTATTTATTTATTTTTATTATTGTTTATTATTAAATTATTGTTATTCCTTGAATAAAATTTGAGCTTGTTACAACAGACAAAAAATTTACGGCCTAAATTAAATTGGAAAAATATAACTTAGACAACATTACCTGTGGAGATGGGCAGGCGCCTGATTCAGCAATGTATAATACTGTCGGACGAACTCACGACCGACACTTTGTGGAGAGGGAGATGCCTCCATGACCATCTTCTTACTTTTAACTTCTAGAATATTTTTTCGCTGGAAACAGCAAACTAAACGTTCAAATGTAAAATCTTAAAATTATTAAGGCAGATATCTGAAACAAAGAAAAATACATCTTTATTAGAGAGAGAGAGAGAGAGAGAGCACCGTGGTATAATTATAACATAAAATTGTGGATCAAAAAAAAATTATTAGGTTTGTGAACAGGATATTTTTTT
>Ga0157362_1000478_pt1 | contig 13668 bp, 14 predicted proteins | sample AttlaeALBM3_FD_111480 | JGI IMG/M metagenome (GOLD analysis project Ga0157362, IMG submission 111480) | Fungus gardens microbial communities from leaf cutter ant in Ribeirão Preto, State of São Paulo, Brazil - Atta laevigata ALBM3 | ecosystem: Host-associated > Fungi > Mycelium > Unclassified ... | reverse complement strand
TGATGCCTAAAAGCAAAGCTTAGATTGTGGCGGTTTCCGAGATATTGGCAATTTAATAAACAGTACCATGGTGGTTACCAGTTGATCTGCCTAATATCTCGGCCATTATTGATTGCTTTGAGACGTGACTGGTATCTATTGAAAGGTCTTTTTAAGGGCTTTAAGCTGGCTTTGAGACCGTGGAAACTTCGAAGAATTGGTGGAGATATGGCCAAATGAAGTTTGTAACAGGGATCAAGTATAGAAGCTGCATGGGCTTCCAGAAAGTATTGTGTCAGACAGAGGGGTGCAGTTTGCAGCAGGAATGATGAAGGAGTTGAATAACTTGCTGGGGATTCAAACAAAACTTTCGACGGCTTACCACCCGCAAACAGATGGGCAGACAGAAAGAGTGAACCAGGAGTTAGAACAGTACCTGAGGGTTTTTATCGACCACAGACAAGAACAATAGCCGGATTTGCTAGGAATAGTAGAATTTGCATACAACAACAAAATTCACGCAGCAACAAAAGTATCGCCATTCAAAGCAAACTACGGTCAAGACTCAAGGATGGGATTTGAGGGAAGAAGGAAGGGAAAGTATGAAGTGGCAGAGAAGTTCATAGAAAAAATGAAAAAGATCCAGGAAGAGGCAAAAGCAGCACTAGAAAAAGTACAGGAGGAAATGAAGAAGTTCGCAGACAGGAAACAAGGGGAGGGAGAGGAATATAAAGTAAGGGACTTAGTACTGTTAAGTACAAAGGACTTGAAATGGCAGATGAAGGGCAAAAGATCAGAGAAATTGATGGAACACTTTGTAGGGCCCTATAAAATCAAAGGGATCATCTCTAGTAATGTAGTAGAGTTAGAATTACCCAAGACCATTAAAATACACCCTGTAGTAAATGTAAGTAGAGTATGACTCTACAAACCACAGGTAGAAGGGCAGAAGAAGACACTGCCAAAACCGGTTATTATCAAAGGAGAAGAGGAAATTAAAGTGGAGAAAATTTTAAACAAACGAGTGGTGCGAGGAAAGGAAAAGTTCCTAGTACGATAGAAGGGGTATACAGTGGAAGGAGATATATGGGAAGGAAGGGAAAACCTGGGAAACGCAAAAGAGTTGGTAGAAGAGTTTGAGAGAGAGTATGGGGAAGAGGCAGAAGAACTCAGGCAACAGGAGCTGAAAGAAGAAGAAAAGAAATTTAGCCAGGAATTACCAAGGGAATTCACAGCCAAATTACTATACGGTTGGGGAAGAAAAAGATATGAAAGGGAAAGAGAGAAAAGGTGGGATGAGAATTGGAGTCAATAGAAAAATTCCTTGGGACGAGGAATCTTGAAGGGGGGGGCCGTGTTATGAGAACCCCAGGGAGGAAAGAGTTTCCCATACATTCACACATTTGATCTTCAACATCAAGTCATATAACAGGGTCAAGATATAAATAGCATGGGAGATTAGGTAGTCATATCACGTGACAAGATCATGTGATCATAGAATGTTCTGGAAGAGCATGTGATCGTGTAGTAATAGAGGTACAGCTACTTGTAAAATAGTATAAGTAGGTAGTTGAATTCAACAGAGAACTCCATTGAGTTCTTCCTAAACACTCACCTAGAGTGATCCCTAAGTTGTCAAGACTCTGTGATAACAAGCAACTTGTAAGAAAGCTAAACTCCAAGCTGGAATAAAGCCAACTGCTCTTTGTTCAGTAATTGACAAAGAGAACTCAATAGAGTCCCCATTAGATTTGCTACACTATATATACAATTACTATTGTGGCTATGCATCTTGTCTCCCACAGTCCTCATGTCTATCAGCTAACTTCTTCATCACATGTTATGACCATGACTTGTGACTATGTGTGATATGACCATTCTGTGACTCTATGACTATCACATAATATTTCCCACACTCTACCTTAGTAATAATCTAAAGGAAAAGAAAAGAAATATAAATATTGACTTAGCTGTTTTGCCAAGTCATGACACAACTTAGTCAGAGAAAGAAAGCCTTATGTGAAAAAGTCTAGAGAGATGCCTATCACAAGGAACAGGACCAGCAGCCTGGCAGAAAATAAGAATAGCCACAACATCACTCGATCAGTGATGGCTAAGAATAGGAGTGCATCAAAAACTGATCTACTATGATTAGAAATAAAGGAGTAACAAAGTGCCTCAGAAAGCAGTAGAAATAACTCCTAAAACTCCCTAGGCAGGAAAGGAAAGAGTCAGGTCCTGAGTCACTAAGATAAACCAAAGAGAGGGGGAGATTGCCACAGGATTGGTGGTAGGCAACCCAGTAACTCAGCAAGGGTGGAGCAGACCTAGCAAAACTAAAAGGAAATAATCAAGAAAAGACAAGGAGGCACGGGATTCCCTATTACTACTGGAACAATCATTGTAATAATAGATTATGACTGGGTTTATTATTTTCTCTATTTTTCATATATTTCTTTTTGTATTTCTCTAAACCTATAAAAACCCCACTTAGTAGGAAGAGGGCAAGTAATCTCAGTTGTTTCTTTTCTCTATTTGGGTTTTTGTCACAGAAAAGTGACTACTAAATAGTATCATGGAGGTATAACAAAATACCTGTTCAAATGAACTACATAAATAACTAGACCCTCGTTAGCAAGTAGCCTTGCTAACGTCACCCTTTTGGTGTAGTGGTAAACCATATAGTATGTGACTACTGGTCCATGGCACAACTGTGACAGTTTTCAAAGTGGAAATCTATTTTTAGAGTGATCAGATCAGTAATTCAGTTGCTTCGACTCAAGACTGAGTCAAACCAAAGAGACTACAGGACAGAGTGACTTAGCTGCAGAGGCAATGTCATAGAAGCTCTAAGACAGAGTTTAGTATTGCTAGGGAGTCAAGTTATACAGGGAAGATTCAAAGTCTCATATCTGATCACATAGTCAAGAGTACTACTATGAGGATAGTCTAATCACATAGCCAGAGAGTGCTACTGTGAGGACAACTTTGAAACAGGGCGTTAGGGCGACACTAGATAGGCAGAACTCAGGCACAAGACCAACACAGTAGTCTAGAATCAAGTTTTGAGTTTTGAACATCACCATTACCACGGTACACTGGCAGAACTTTAATTTCACAACTTCTTTTCACCTTCAACTTCCAAATTTATTTTCCCACGAATTTGCACAAGAGACACTATGCTGATATACAGTGTCAACTAGGGTGCTTTCCTTAGGAGATTACACATTTTATCTTTATTTAAACTTTTATCTTCACTACTACTTAGACAGTAGTTGGGGAACTTCTATATAAAAAGAAAACAGGAAAACCCCTAGCACAAACAGCCTCTTCACCAAGGCTTCTATGGCAGAATTTCTTACCAAGACCAGCCTTTCTGGCTTAAAGTCCCAGTCTTTTATTTGTTTTTCTTGTATTAGTTTAGCTGCTCTAGTCATTTTCTCCTTATGAGCTTTTGACCTCATTGCTTCAACATGTTGTACATGTTTTGCTAGTGCCATAGCTCTTAATCCTATTAGCTCTGTTGTAGAACTAATCTTGCTAGGGTAACTAACTAGCCATGTTGCCTCCTGTATATCTAATGGCAATATTGGTTGTGTGTCTATTACCATAAAGTACAGAGAGCACCCTGTTCCTTTTCTAACTATGATCCTGTCTGCCTACATCACATGGTACAAGAACCAGTACCACTTACTGACATCCCCATTGGTAGCCTTATACAATATTTGCCAGACATCCCAATATGGTCTTTCTATTGCTCTGTTAGCTTTCAAATTATATGGGGAGATTGTGACTCCTTTAATACTATACTTTTCTTCTAGCCATCTTAGCACTTTCTTAAATAGTGTGTTATGAGAGCCCCAAGAAGAAAGTAATTTCCTGTGCATTTGAACATTTGATCCATAACATCAAGACACACAATGGGGTCAAGATATAAATAGTGTGGGAGCTTAAGTAAGCAGACTATGTGACCATAGAACATTCTGGAAAGACTTGTGACCATAGGACTTTAGGGTACAGCTACTTGTAAAGTAGTATAAAGTAGTAGCTCAATCCAATAGAGAACTCCATCGAGTTCTTCCTGAATATCTACCTAGGGTGATTACTAAAAACTATCATAGTCCTTTGATAACATAGTGCTCCATTGTCTGTTACTATTTTTACTAGAGATCCCCATCTACAAATGACATTCTCGAACAGCCATTGTCCGATGGATCTCCTATTTTTCTTCCTAAGTGCTCTTTCTTCTATCCAGGAGAATAACCTACACCTTCCATGAACAAGGTAGCTGCAACCATTAGATGGTGGACTTATGTGTAAGATATCCACATACAGTACCTGGAAAATTGATGGCATATGTGTTACTACTAGCAGTAGTTCCAGTGCTGTCTTTTGTCTTATCTGATATACATGACAGCTTCTTATGAACTAGGCTATGTCCTTTTTGATGTCTGGCCACCAGAACCTCTCAGTTACTATCTTGGTAGTCGCAAAGATTTCTTGGTGTCCTAGACAATTGTGTGCCGCTATCATCATGTACATCCTATGCTTCTTTCCTACTACTAGTTGAGGAGACCCATTTCCATTTCTTCTGTAGAACCTCCCTTCTTTGTCCAGATAAAAGTGGGAAGCTGTCCTTGTGAGCTTTCTTTCTTCTGAGCTACTAATACTTGTGGCATTGTAGCTACCACACAACCCTAACCACTTCTTGATTTCTGGTAAGTTTTCATCTTGTCTCCTGGCTTCCAGAGATCTCAGTTTCTCATCATATTGGTTTTCTTCCAAAGTCATGTCCCATCCTTCTAAGTCTGGAATCATCCTTTGTCCTAGCTTTAGACCTAGAAACATTTTATGCTCCAAAGTATAACCTTCTTCTTTTATTAGTTTTCTTGTGGCTAGTGTAAGGGCGACTGGAGTGGAAGGCTCCAAGAGATTCCTCAGTTAATTATAATTTATGAAATATGGTTACAACCTACCTCCAGGAGATTCCTCAGAGAATTAGATGAGGCTCCTGGAGAGAATAATCTACATTATACTACAGTGTCTTCGCATTCCTGCATTGGTAACCAGGGTCTGAACAAGGAAAGTGCATTGGGTGGCAATGGAGTGCTCTCAGAATGATGGGAGTAAGACCCAATATTACATAGTAATATTGGATCGGCTACAGGGTCGCTCTGGAGGACTAGAACAGGCTCCGGAGTCATGGATTAGAGGTCCCCTTACAGCTAGTTCCTCTGCCTTTGTTTCTTCTAGTACTTCCTATAACTCTTGCTCAAATATAAGCAAGTCATCTTCCTTAATTTCTTGGCTGAATCCTGTTCTTGTATCTATTTCTTCCTAGAACTCTTCCAGAGGTAGCAGATCAGACAGTTCTGGGGTCTTCTTTTGAAAAGCTAATTCTTCTCCCTCATCATCTGTTCCATCATTAAACCTTCTGGTCTTTTTATCTCCTGAATATCCTTTTCTTCTTGATAGTCTATCTGGCCCAAAGGTCTTTTCTTCTTTATGTACCAAGGTAAACTGATAATGTCTTATTTCTGATACCCAACAATTTATTGTGGTATTAGGTAGCCTTCCTGGATTATTTAGCATACCGAACAAATATTTTGCATCAGTTTTTATTATTAAATTCCTACATCTATATAATAAATAATTTTCCTCATCCAGTACTATTTTTAAGCTGCACAACTCTCTTTTTGGCTGAGAATAGCATTGCTGTCTCTCATCCATGAGAATTGAGCTGAATTTTACATAATTAATGGCTTTAGGATCTGTCATATCTTGCTGTCAAATATAGTACTCTACAGCTTGCCAAGAGCTGTCTACGGATACTACCAATGGTTGACTACTAGGGAACTGGGGTCTTCTGATGGGTACACAGTTCTTAATTAATTCTTTTAATTCATCCTATGTAGCCTATTGTTTAGGTCTCCATCAAAAATCCTGTCCTTTTCTCAACATGTTGTAGAGTGGACTAGCTACCTTGGAAAATCCTGGTATGTGGTTCCTACATCTTACTACTGTCCCTAAGAATACTCTTATATCTGTGAGGTCTTTACAGGGCCCCCATCTCAAAATAATTCCTATGGCATCTGTAGTTGGCATTCTTCTGCAAGACTTTAACCAAGATGACTTAAATCCACTCCAAGTCCGAGTTGACAAGAAGAACTTGATAGAGTTCCCATTTGATTTTGTACACTACTTATACATTTTACTACAGTAGCTATGCAATATCCTTCTATAGTCCTTATATTATTCCCATCATGTGTCTACCTCATCACATGTTGTGATCATGACCATGACCATGACCAATGTGTGACCAATGTCATGCTTTGTGACTATGTGACCATCATGTGACATTTCCCACACTCCACCTTAGTAATAGTCTAAAAGAAAAGAAAAGAGAAAGAAAAGAAATATAAATATTGACTTAGCCATTTTGCCAAGTCATGATACCTTCCTTGATATGAACACTCAAAACCTACAATTGTGATTTTATCTGCACAAATTGTTGTTTTAGGTCCTGAGAATGTTCCTCCCACATATCTCATGTACTGTAATATCCTATTCACATTTATCATATGTTCATACACAAATCTCCACATTCCTTGGTTTCCCAGCACAGTTTTGTAGCTACCATCCAGTTGCTCATACCTGGTTGCTGGTCCTCTCAGAGGTATGTCATCTATATACAGTATAGTAAACTCTGGTTTCTCATCTTTTAAGATCTCCGTTATATCGTCATGGAAGATAGGCACCGAATTCATCTATCCCATAGGTAGCATTACTAGCCTCAGTGCTCTGAATGGTGTCTGAAACGTAGTAAGGTCCCTTGACTTTTCTGAGAGTTTTCTTTTATCATATTCTACATACAGGTCAAGAATCCCATTGCAAGTATGTCTTGCAAAGTGCATTGTCAGTTTCTCAGTTGCTGGTGGCAAACCTGAATGTGTAATGGTAACTTTGTTTAAGGGTTCCAGACTGTGTACTATTCTTAGACTTTTTCTATCTTTCTTTACTATGGTAAACCATCTTGATCTATAAGAAGAATTTGATGGCTCATATACTCCTGCAGCAATTTTTCTTTTAATCATTTTACATACTTCATCATAAATTGCAGGAGGGATAGGTCTATTCTTTTCCATCTATGGTGTATGCAGTACGGTTGGAATTTCTATAGGTGGGAAAAATTCCTTGTTGAAGCTTCCCCTTTCCAAATCATCCCATGCAAATGCTTTATTCTGTATTCCAATCATGTAGTGTATTAACTTTCTTTCTTCCAGCTATAGGAAACCTTCTTTGTGGGTATTATCCATAGTCCTGATTCTTTCTTCTGTATACCTTCTGCAAGGCTTACTTGGTGGTGGCTTTACTGGCATGTCCAGTAACCCTTGCAGGGGATTCCCAGTTATGTTTCTTACTATCCTGAATTCTTGTGGTAATTCTTCTAGCACAGGTCTGACCTTCAGCACTACAGGCTTGTATTTCTTTCCTGCAAACTAACTAACTATGTCTTCCTGACCAGGCACTTCTTCCACTGCTGTGACTCTTTTTTGATGGGTTAACGGCATAGCTACTTCTCCTAGGTAGCAGCTCAAGAGCTCCTGGTCTATTACTGCCACTTTTTAACTTTTGGTCAGGGACTTTACCAAGTACATTTGTCAAGGATGGAATTCTGGAGGAAGGAGATATAGAGTGATAGATAGGAACCACACTCTGTTCTGGAGTAATGTACAATATCAGAGAGGAATATACTTAGTGATAATAAAAAGAAGACTCTGGCTACGAGACAAGGACATCGGGGCGGAGAGCGACTTATTGAACGATCTTGGCTTCAACTTATATGTTGCGCCCCAGTCTCCAGTCGTGAGGTTGGTTGTGTATTTCGGAGTGAAGGAAGTTGCCAAGACAGAGGTCCTAAGGAGTCGAGTGAAGGAGTCGGAGTGGACAAGATGAGATTAGGACCAGATGATGTTAATATACAGACTGAGGAATTACATGGTAGCTACTCAGTACTTATAGTAGGTACGGAATAGGAGGAGAGTAGTCTACTATGCTATCCTACTATTATTAATTTTAGGAGGATTATTAGGAGAAAGAAATTACATAATTATCATATTTCCAAAATATGACAACATTAAGTTTACCTCTTCTCCTTGTTCTATTATTAGAGCTACCTCTTCCTATTCTCCTATTAGATCCTTGAGGTTGTCTAAAAATTTCCCACTGGTCTAGTATTTTTCTTTATTATCCTAGGACCTTCTCTCTTTGGATAGGTTGGTAACATTATGTGAGCTCCAGAGTTTGGGTCAGTAAGTGTTAAGGTTTGTCCTCTATCACTACTGTTCTGTATCTGACTCTTAGTTAGCGCATTGAATGGCCTTCCTAGTAATACTCAGTACAGTGGATTTGGCAAAACATGAACTTGCAAATAGATGACTATTCCTCCCATTCAGAAGGGTACATGTAAGGGCAACTGGGGCACACAAGACTCTAGGATAATCCTCAGAGATTAGAATGAGGCTCCTGAAGGGATTTTCTACATTATATACTAGGTTTACATTCTTTTAGTATCAGGGTTAGTGTGTTTGGAGTGTGTTTAAGTATTACTTTGGTAATACTTGAACAGGCTTAGGCTGCTCTGGAGTGTCACTGTGCAGTTTAGGGGTGGAAATAGAGCTGTCCTCTTACATTCACCCCCTCTTCAAGATTGCTATGTCTTGAAGCAATGGACTCAGAATGAAAAATGTTGTCGAACTCTACCTGCTGGATGTGTCTTGGAGCTCCAGGGTATTTACAATGGAACTCTGCTATTAGTTCTGGAGTGGAGACTTTGGAGGCTGACTCCCAGGAATTATGTTTATGGTTATATCCTTTCTACTTGATGAGGTACTGGAATTTTCTCCAGTGCCAACAACTGTTGAGTATCCCTTTTACTTCCCATTCTGTCTCTCCATTGATGACTATGGGTAGTGGGTGGTCTTCCATTTTCTGTCCTGTAATCGGGTCGTCTGGAGCCAGAGTAAGCTTCACTACGTTGAACACTGAATGAAGTTGTTTTATCTGGTGTGGCAGTTTTAAGCGATAGGCCATAGGTCCAATCTGCTGTTCCACTACAAAGGGGCCTAGCCATTGATGTGAGAGTTTCTGCGAGGGGTGCGTAGTCTGGATATCTGATGCGTCAAGGAAGACTTTGTTGCCAAGGTTGAACATCAGAGCTGGAGTTCTTTGTCAGTCATAGTATCTTTTTATGTTGTTCTGTGCCTTGCAGATCATAGATTTTGCTTCTTCAATTGCCGTTCTTATCTTTTCCATGAATTTGTTGACTGTCTCTAAACCAGAAGAGTTCTGCTGGGGTTCAAAGCCCATGTGGGAAAGCTGTCCGGTGTCAAGCAGGAATAGAAGCTGTTGAGTAGTGGAGTGGATGTAATTGTTGTGCTAGAACTCCACCAGGGGTAGGAGGTTGTACTAATCATCTTGCTGCTCATTCACAAAGAGCCAGAGGTACTGGTCCAACTCTTGGTTGACACGCTCCATCTGTCCATCAGTTTGAGAGTGTCAGGCTGTGGAAGATGCCAACTTTATTCTTAGCAGACAGTAAAGTTCTTTGGTGAAATAAGCTACGAACTAAGGTCCATGGTCCAAGATTATGCACTTCAAAAGACTGTGGAGCTTCCAGACTTGATGCAAGAAAAGCCTGGCTGCTCCTTCTGCTGTTACCATCATGTGCATTAGAATAAAGTGTACCCATTTTGACACTGAATCCACCACTGTCATCACTGTATCATGTCTGGAGGAGAGAGAGAGTTCTACGATGAAATCCACGCTAAGTGTCATGACTTGGCAAAATGGCTAAGTTATTATTTATATTTCTTTTCTTTTCTTTTTCTTTTCTTCTATCTTGGACTTACTACACAGAAGGAAGTGCAGGAAAAGTGTCATGTCACAAGTGTCACATAGTCACAGTCACATGACAGGAAGTCACAGCATCACATCACATGATAGGTGTGGGAAAATAGTGCACAGACCATGTAGTAGTTGTATAAGTAGTATAGGAAATCTAATGAGAACTCTATCGAGTTCTCCTTGTCAAACACTGATAAAGGAGCAGTTGGCTTAATTCTGGCTTTGGAGTTAGCTAGTCTGACACTAAGTGTATCCTATTGCAAGTCCGGGATCTGGAGAGGGTGCAATTCACCTACCGGAGCCTGCCTTATCAGCTTTGTTCTGAGACAGAGGTCATAGGTGCTGACATACTGTCTGATGTACCTAGACATTTGAGGCCACCAGTAGTCCCTAGAGACCAACTCCAGTGTTTTCCAGTATCTGGGGTGTCCAGCAATCTTTATGTCATGACACAGAGAGATCACTGGCCTTCGTAAGTCCATATTCCAGGGAACATAGATCTTGCCTCTGAACTAGAGTAGTCCTTTGTCTTCTAACCATTCCACGGAGTGGACCATCTTACTCGATGCTTGCCAGAGTTCTCTTGCTACCTTTGCTACTGGCTCTTCCTGGTCTCCTTTCTGGTTCCCTTGATGAATTTCTCTAAGAATGTCTCTCTCTGGTCCCTCCAACTGAACTCCTTTGAGAGCTCAGATTGCTAAGAGCTCCAGTCATAGGAGGACCACATCTTTGTTGTCAGAGGCTCCATTGCCATAGTCTGATCTCCATGATAATGCGTTTGGCTTCCCTATGCAATGTCCTGGGCAGTGGATCAATTTGAAGTCAAAGTGGGCTAAGTACAGAGACCAGTGAGCCTGGCAACGGTTGAGTTTCTTAACCGTCATGAAGTATTCTAGGTTCTTGTGGTCTATCCAGATCTCTACTGGATGTCAGGCTCTCTTTAGGAAGTGCCTCCACTCTTCCAGTATACGGATGATAGCAAGCATCTCCTTGTTATGGATCTTGTAATTCCACTCCACTGGAGACAGAGATTTGCTGTAGAAGGCCACTGGGTGCCATTTTTCTTCTCCAGGTAGTTGTTAAGAAAGGATGGCTCCAGAGGCGAAGTCTAAACTGTCAGCCTCAATGTGGAAGGGTTTCAAGTCCTAGGATGATACCAGGACTGGAGCAGTAGTTACTGCCATCTTGAGACATTTGAAGGTTTCCCATTCCTTGGCATCCCAGTTCCAGGCCTTGTTGGAATGAGTGAGGTCAAAAAGGGGTCTGGCTATGGTTGAGAAATCCTGGATGAAGTGATGGTAGAAGTTGAAAAAGTCTATGAAAGCCTGCACATTAGTCCGGTTCTCCAGGATAGGCCAATCATGTAAGGGGACACCCTAAAGGTGCGCTTAGTAAGTTAGGTAGGCTCCCACCTAAGGGCCATTATCTTTCTGATCATGTTCTCACTCTCTCCTTTCTTTCCCTTCTGTGACATACTGTGTGATTCCTTTGTAACTAATATTGGACTTCATATGATTATCTGTCAGGTACTATGTGAACTGTGCCTTGACGATCTAGTAGTATAAGTACTAGTATCCTGTTGTAGATATACCTCAGTTGAATCTCACCTTAGCTTTTGGGACTACTCATTAAAGCTTAAGGGTCTTCGCCTTGTGTGTGACTGTGCTCTAACAAATCGCGGACTCTGGCAACTTTAACAGGGTCCATCTTGACCTTATTCTCTGAGATAACCAGTCCGAGGTACTCAATCTGCTTCCGATAGAACTTACACTTCTCCAGGCAAAGGGACAACTTGTGTTCTGCCAGTACTTCCAAGACCCTCTGAACTGCTTGTTCATGTTCCTCTTCCGTCTTTATAAAGATCAAAATGTGGTCCAAGTATACTACTACAATCCCTTCAGCTATGAGGGTTCTGAAGATGTCATTCATCATAGTTTGGAAGATGACAGAACTGTTGGTCATTCCAAAGAACATTATAAGAGATTCAAAGAGATCATGGTTGGTGTGGAAAGCCACTTTCTATTCATTACTGGGCTTGATGTGTATATTATTGAAATCCCACCAGACGTCAAGTTTTGTGAAGTACCTGGCTCTGCAGAGCTGGAAGATAAGTTCAGAGATGAGAGGGAGAGAGTATCTGTTCTTGATGGTTACAGCATTCAGTATGTGATAGTCTTAGACCAGTTAGAGCAAGCCATCTTTCTTTTTAATGAAGAACACAGGGGCTGCTATGAGGGATTTGGAAGGTCAGATTCATCCGGTATGCAGGTTCTCCTCCAGGAAGGTGTCCAACTCAGCTTGTTCTAATGGGGACAGGGAATAGACTTTCGATAACTTAGGCTTCGCTCCGGAGATCAGTTCGATAGCATAATTCCATTTGCAGTGCTCTGGCAGTATGTCAAAGTCCTCTTTGGCAAACACAGATTGGAACTCTGCAATGTAGGCAGGCAGCGGTGTCACGCCGGACAGCTGTTTAGGCAATAAAAGTGATATCTTTCACCATAATAACGAGAATAACCAGCTCGAGAGATAAGTTTGGTTCCCCAGAGATGTTTCTTAGATGTCCAGTCATGGACTCGAGCACCCCACTTGAGTAGTAGAGTAGTGGCTGTGACCACCACTACAGAGACCTCATAAAGATTATCCAGAGAATTTCATAACAGATTTATAACAGAACTTTTCTCTAGAGTACTCTCAAGAGCAGAAAGGATCTTAGAAGATGGTTTTCTAACAGAATGATGTCATATCTCAACAGCAGGGACTTATTTATAAAATCTAGGTTACCATCAGAGCAAGACCATCATCACCAATGGCTAATTATAGCAAGAACTAACAAGACGAGTCCTCTTGAGGACTGCATTGCAAGCCTAACAAAAGAAGACTGAGACTCAAAAATGTGATGAGGTATAGAGAAGTAGTAGAAGGACTAGAGAGATCAGGAAAAGAGGTCAAATAGAGAGATAGAAGAAGAGGTATTTGATGAAGACAACGTGCTCGAGAGCAAGACGACTCAAGATCTCTGCCTCTCTCTACGGCCCAGCAAAAGGCTCAAGAGCCATCCATTGTTTAGAGAAGAACCCCCAGAGTAGGATTAGAGGAGTGGGGAGTAGTAGCCAAGTGATCGGGAGAGGTGTCATCTCATCATTTTACTCTTACTATTTTTGGGAATTTGGAAGTTTTTCTTTGTTTCTTTTCTTTTGTTGTATTATTGCTTTGTAATCCTAATAAAATAATCTAGGGCACAGAGAGGAAAAAGACTTTCCCCCCATCATCTCTCCCTCTGTTGCTCTAGAGCTGAAAGGCTATTTGAGTGATTTGAGGTTTTCTTTTGTGTCTGCTTTATGAAAACTCTATAAAACTTCGCTCGAAGGGAGACTCAAGCTCTACGGACTCAGGCATTTGCTTACACTAGGAGCTAACCACTTACTACAGATCATTAGAGTCGGCTTTCAGTTATACGGTCAGCTGAAGAAGAGCCCACACGATGGCATAGGAGTTCTAGATAGTACTGCTATATTGACGGCGAGCCAGGCTACTAGACTAGGTAAGGGCAGTAGTGTTATGGCACGAGATGAATGTGTGCCTTAGAGATTCTATTACGGTAAGGGTTCTCTCGAGTAGATACTAAAAACAGTTCTTTTCTTCTGAGGTTTCTATTTGATATGTTTTGGTTATTCTTTGGACATTTACCTTCAGTAAGCTCTCTATTATTTGATTTATCTCCCCAGTGCCTACTTGTTTAGTACACAATTGTGAAGCAGTTTGGAGATTTTGCCTCTCTGA
>Ga0157362_1000477_pt1 | contig 13672 bp, 4 predicted proteins | sample AttlaeALBM3_FD_111480 | JGI IMG/M metagenome (GOLD analysis project Ga0157362, IMG submission 111480) | Fungus gardens microbial communities from leaf cutter ant in Ribeirão Preto, State of São Paulo, Brazil - Atta laevigata ALBM3 | ecosystem: Host-associated > Fungi > Mycelium > Unclassified ... | reverse complement strand
GTTGTTCTTCATGCGAGATATTTTTGCGGAGAGTGAAATCTAAGATTTCGCATCGTCGAAGTGTATTGTGCGGAGAAATCTGGCAACTCCGAGCACATTTTTACTCATAACTATTGTAGCAGCTCATATACCCGCTGACGAGAGAACTCGGGGGATCATCGTCGAGGAGTGTCGTATTTCCGTCGGCCGGAAAAACGCATACCGGTTTGCCCCGGGCGGAGGTTCGGTGCACGTGCAAATACAACACCATGCTGGGCCCTCAGCATATTCCATGTGCCCCTGTAGGATATGGGGCCCCGTATCGCGGACGAATGATTTTATCGCATATGCGACGTCTTCCTTTTAATTCTATTCTTCTTTGTCGAAACGTCAAGCTTTTAATATTAAACTTTCCGTTTTACAAATTTATAAAAAGAAATATGTTAAAATAATTTCTTTGAAATAAATTTGTAAAATTAAAAGTAGTTTGATATTAAAAACTCGACGCAGTTTGACAAAGAGGAATAAAATTGAAAATTATTTCAAAAAAATAAATTTGTTAAATAAAAAATAATTTCTTTGAAATAAAATTTGTAAAATAAAAAAATGGAAATTCTCAGAAATCATTATAATTCTTTTATATTTCGGCATTAGTAGAATTTTGTAAAAATTTAACGTTTTCTAATATGTTCTCCTAATTATGTTTAGTAATCTATCAGTCTAGAAGTTGGAATTATAATAGACATAAACAGATTCATGTCTCAGTCGCGTGTCTAAAGTTGACTTTGTCTTATTCTGATTTCTTATACTTACAAATTGTTCTGATAAATTTCGAGAAGCGAACCAGCATTAGTCATGTAACGATATCATAAATACTTTTACGACTGACGCATCGATAATAACTAAATACGGCCGATAGCAATATGTATGTGCCTGTCATTCGACCATCTAGCAAGCAGTAAACAGTTAGGTTTGATGTTTCGAGCATGCCATTCCTATATACTCCCTCGGCGAGCTCCAATAAAAATTTCTTTGTTCTCCTCGTCCAGATACAGTTACGAGTACTCATCGAAGCGAAACTACATTGCCTACGTGCATAATACAAGTGCATAAAATACATGTAAATTTAGATATTTTTATTTTTAGTAGGTTTGGAAAACAGATTGATTAAATTGAGATGCCTGCATCTATAGAATACAAAACTGGAAATCAGAAAAATCAGGGAATTGACAAGGAAATTGAAAACGATCAGGAAAATTTAAAAAATCAGAGAATTTTATAAAATTTCTTAGAAAATTAAAATTCTTGACTCTTTTAAATTTCTCTGGCTTTAAAGAAGTTCAATATATGTACGTTACATCTACGCAATAGCTGTTTTGTATTTTGGAATATCATCAACTTAATAATTAAAAATGCAAGCAATGTCAGTAACATTAATAATAATTTACATTGCTGTATTAAATTGATCTCTTAACAAAATATTTAACGGTTTCCAAATCAGGACGGATAAAAAATTTCATTATTGAAAGTCAGAGACAATTATGAAATTTCGTCTATAAATCAGAGAACAGCAGAGAACAGAAAATGAGGATTTATCACAACCTTGATTTAGTCTGCAAATAATGAAGAATGTAGCTATAGAATGACAAGAAAAGATTTATCTATTTCACGTCTCGCATTGTGAAGGCAAGAAGACCTTTTGGCCACCGGGTACATACCATATGTCGACCGTATGAGAAAACTGGTCGACCGGTGAGACGTCTGCGGATTCCGTGTGGCCTCCTTAAGCAGCTCCTCCGCTTCTCTCTTCCCTTCCCTTTTCTTCCCCGATATCGTGCCATCCTCGACGACGATGAGGCGCGTACCCGTTCCCAAGAGTTCGACGGCTATCCCTCTCTTCCCACCAGCCTACCCGGGCAATTATCTCTCCCACTCTCCTTCTTCTTTGATTGAAAATCGACGCGATTCCGAGTGATCGAAGCGCGTCAAAGGGCAATCGACCGTGTATAGCAGCCACTCGGAGATTGCTAATCCACGATTGCTACGATCAGCTCTTACCTCTAACCCTTTCTTCATGTTATGTACGCACACAGCTCACACGGTGTTGGCGATTAGTTTAACGAATCCGTTAATTGACATTTCGCAAATGCATTTACTTAAGACGTCGGTCTCGCTAAAGATATGACACACAAAAAACTTAAGCAGTAGAACGTAAATGCAATAAACAATTAAATTAACATTTCGAATTTGTTACTGTCTTACGTTACTGTCTTACGTTCTTTATTATGATTAGCTGCTTACGTTTTATTATCGTTTTTTGTGTACAATAGCATGTAAATCATGAAACATAGTTCACAACTGAAGATTTAAAAAATTTTCAGACTTAAGAGTTAACAGGTCAATATGAGGCATTGAATTTTCCAAAAACTGTAAAAAGTCAATTGCTGCGCGAAAACTAAAAATATTCTGAAGAAAAAAGAATTTGTTTGGCAAAGAGATAATTGCTTAATGACTCGATAATGTAAATAATAAATTAAAGATATAATTGGTGATGAGAATTCGGCGCGATAAATGATGCACAAATTTTTCAGTATTCAGGGAAGATTTTTTCGTTAAAATTTTAGTCTGTATAGTCTATACGAAACTCTATTGTTAAATGTAAGAATATGCAAACTAGTATGTATATATAGAAAAAACGACTTTGCTGAAATATGTAAAAACTTAGATAGATACAGATCTGAATATAATTTTGATAGACCATGAAAATAATTATAAAGGAAACTCAAGCATGACGAGCAATAATGCAAAAAGTTTTTGATATTCTAACAACCCACTTAAGCGTTCTACATATGATTAGTCTAATAAAATTAATTCAGATCTGTGTTTAGTTAAATTTTTAAAGTTCAGCAAAATTGTTCTGTGTTTATTTCACATTCATTTCTATTAATGTAGAATAACTTTAATCTCAGTTTAATTTCTTTATCTATTTTTGCTTATCAGGAAAAGAACGATTACTCTGAGATATCTAAAAATTTAGATAAATAAAATCTGAAAAGAATTTTGTTGGATCAAAATAATTATGTAGGAAACTCAAACAGGATGAGCAATATTGCAAAAAATTTTGACATTCTAGCAACCTAACCAGTTTGAGTGTCCTACATAATTAATTTGATAGTTCAACAAAATTATTTTTAGATCTAGCTATAAATTTTTAGATACTTCGACAAAATCCATTTTCGTGTAAGAACAAGAAAAAGATAAAAACGTAGATTAAACCAAGATTATAATCAATCTATATTGATAGAAATGGACATCAAAGATTTATATTATAGCCACGTGTGGCTTAATTTGTGACACTATCCAGTGTTATTACATTTGAATTTCACGCATCCCACGTGCGTCTATAATCTCTCGATCTGGACAAGCCTATTTCGCAAGTGGTCCGCAATTGCGCTCTTTAAAAGGCGACGCGCAGATCACGAGGGAATTCGCGAGAAGAATTCCTCAATGGCCGACGAATGCGGCGATCCAAGTACGACCTCTGGCTGCATTTACAACTCGTTGGCCCTTCGTATAGTCCGGCGAGGCGGCCGCCTAAGAAAAGCCTTGGTCGCAACTCACAACTTGAGAGTGGAAAGGAGAGAAGCGGGACGGGGTAGAATTATACGGGAGGGGACGATTGTCGGCTCGTGTATTCAGTACTCGATGCACCGTCGTCCGGTATGCGTCGTCGTTGGTGCTCCACAACCGATTAAATTGAATCTTGAATCGAGAAATTCCTCAAACGTCGTTCGGAACATCGTCGTGATATCTGAAAATTATTAATATAATTAATTACATCAAAAATATTATCCAAGAAACATTTTAAAAGAGAAACGACGACCCCCCCCTCACTTCGTTAAATTCCAATCGTTCTCGAGGAACCATCTCGTCGACCGTCCTCGACTCGCACGAGCGTCGTCCTTGGGGATCCTTGAGAGGCCCGCGCCACCGCAAGGACACTCGGCCGTCCTTCCGCGGCGTGCATAGTGAAACATCTCGGCGGTCGTTGGCCGAATCCAAGAGCAACAAGTGGTCACCACGCAACGTCGTTGGTCACCAGGATCATTTCATTCCTCCTGACGACAGAGGATTCTCAAAAGAGAAGAGGAGGAGGAAGCTGCGAGAATTCTTCGGTGGATCGAGGAAGAAAGTGGCTCGAAGCTGCTCGCTTCACGCACGAATATCGAAATTCCTTGGCGAGTACGCGTCACACGATGCGGCGATCGCTTGTCCGTGTCGTGTAACGTCGCCGTCGCCATCGGCGCGTCCTGAAACGGAAGGATAACGAGAGAAAGCCGGCTCCTGGGGGGATCGTACCAACAGTCACCGCGGCCTGAAACACAAAGATGCTGGTCGAAACAACGGTCCTTGTGCGACGAAACGCGCTGGAGGCTCAACGCATTGGAAGACGCACCTGGATGCGTTCGGAGGTGGGACCGATGTCGCGCGATGGACTTGGGAATCTGATTAATGTGCTCTGATGCTTGACGCGTAAATCGAGTAGCCTGGAAACTGTTCTTTAACGAGAATAAAAGTTTTTCTGCGCTTGTGAGAATTGACGCAGTTCAAATCGATTGTCCGTGGATTCGGTCGCAGATTTGATAACTTTCGCGGAAATGACTGAGTGATCAGTTGATGATTCCGTTCTCTCAAACGTGTTGAAATTCGGGATTTTATAAGCGATTGAGGAATTCTTGAATTTCAGAATTGCTTTTTAGAGAAACTAATTGTAGAAGTATAAATTATTTGTTTTTTTTTTAAATTGATAATGGATCGCTTTTGAGCGTAAAGTAATTTCGAGACTGAAGTACTCCGATTTTGCAATTGTCCTCCAAGTGACACTAATCGTGTGGATTAAGTGATCTCTATGTGGATCGACAATAAAAGTTTTAAGCAGACTATCGGAGTGCATTCTGAATTCGAAGGAATCTCATTGCGGAAGTGATAATCTAGATTTTCTATTTTTTTCACATGAATTAATATGAATAGATTTCTATATTGATCGATAATAAAAGTTCTGTGGATTGTCGAAGTGCATTCGAAGAGATCTCATTGTAGAAGTGCTAATTTAAATCTTCTGTTTTTATTTGTATCATCGCGTATAAATATGGATTAAATAATCCTTATATAGATTAACAATAAGAGTTCTAAATAGGCTGTCGGAGTGCATTTTAAATTCGAAAGAATCTTGTTGTGGAAGTGATCTAAATCTTCTGTTTTTTTTTACGTAAATGTGACATCGGAAACCTATATATTGATTTAAGGAATATTTTTTAAAAGGAATTGACATCCCTGGCGGCATACGTGCATTTAGTCGTCTCATCACACGCCGACACATCGCGTCCTTCCAGGGAATCTAATCAGGAGACAGCATTGTCTATCGAACGCCTCCGCGCTCGCGATAGTCGCCAGGAACTCGTATCCGTGACCTAGGGACGAATTACATTCGTTACGTCGTAATCGAAGGAGAAAGACAATAGGATGACAGTCGTGCCGATTCGCGATTTTTCTCTTTGTCCGAGTTCTGGAAACGCTTAAAATTTAAACCGTTGACGAGAACGATCGACGATGTCATTGTTCATTGACGGCAAGGGCCGTTCCAGATCGTAAGATTTCTTGTCGACAAAACTTGGCTCGTAAAAGAAAGTCATCTTGTTTCGCGCTTTCCTCTCCTCTCTCGAACTCTCCCCGGAGTGTTTTTCTCGTGTTACGAGAAACAGGATTATTTGAATTACGCGGTGATCAGTCGAGTGACCATGATGAGGTTAAAATCGCTGTTTCGCAGAGGACAGCCCAGCCAGCAGCAATCGGCGCAGCAACAGCAACAGCAGCAATCGGCGTCGCTGTGCCAGGCGCCGAGCGCCTCCTCATTGGAGGCAAAGAGCGACGTTTCACCGACTGGAAACAGCTGGGCCGGCTCCCTGGGCAAGGAGCCGGCCAGGCCCAAGGCAACGACAACGACAAAGGGCCCTGCCAAGGCCTCCAAGATGCAGGAGTTGGAGCGCGAGGTCGAGGCCCTGCGTAAGGATCGCGCGCGTCTCGAAACGAATCTGCGTGACGCGGTTTCTGATGGTCAGAAGCTGCGTGAACTGCGTGTTGAGTTGGCTACTCTCAAGGTAAGCATCTGAAAAATCGAATCGACAAATAATTTCTAATTATTTGGGAGCGACTGTTATGGCCGGAGCACAGATCTTTGCATAATGCGTAATACATAAAACATAAAAAAAAAAGACAGTCTTTTTTTTTCATGAAAAGTAAGGAAATGAAGGACTTTGTTTAATTCATTTTTTCTTATGCATTATGCATTATGTATGCAAGATAATAGATACGTATGCATAGATTCATAGTTCAAGCACTTTGTGCTCTCGCACTTATTACTTATTCTAAGTGATAAATATTAAGTACTCTAAAAGATTTTAATAATAATTCATCACACAAATTTAAGATGAAAACAACTTACAAAAAAATTATGTAAACTCAAGATGTACAATGCAAAAAGTTTTGAATTCTAGCAACCAGTTTGAGCATCCTATATAATTATTTTGATAGTTCAACAAAATTATTTTCAGATTTGTATCTAACTAAATTTTTAGATACTTCAGCAAAATCGTTTTTTCCCTGTAATATCTGTAAGTTGCGTGACGATTATTCATAAAAGTTGTATCTGATGTTTCTGCTAATTTGTGATTTTTTTGAAAAGCTTTACTACATCCAAATTTGTCTATTATATAATATTGATTGTATTTTTGTCTCAATATCAAAATATCTAAATAACATCGATTTATTTAAAAAGAAGAATGTTTTATTGGATTTTTATTGGATCTTTATATTGGATTAAATTAGCAACTATTCGGAAAGGTCAATCGCACGATTTTTATATTTTAGACCTTACGAAATATATTTTTGATGTATATTTTATGTTATCTTGATTATTCTCTTAATTACTTTTTAACTTTCCTTTCGATGTGTTTATAACATTTTATTAAAATTAAAACTTATCATTATTTTTCAAGCATCATTTTTCTTATGCAATCTGAAACATTTAAATGCGAATAATTTTATTTTATTCTTGTATTCTCTCATCTTCATGATTCCACATTTAAGTAGGTCAACGGCAATTTAAAATCGTCCTGAAGGCAAAAGGGTTTAAAGAAGTTCTTTCCTTATCAGAAGCGAAAAGTCAACTGATATAAATAAAAACGTGTTGTCACGGACATCCTCCATATGATTCAGTATTATTCTGTAATAATATCTCGCGTTTGTCCTTCTTCTCATTTCGCATTGCTCCTCTGAAACCAACTTTAGCACGCTATTTTGGACGTTTATTTTTATATACAAGAGGTGGAATTTCTTATTGTTTATTTTATACGCTATGCATAAAGCGCTTTGTTTCGCTTTAAATAAAAAATTTTAATACTTGTAATATCTTTTTATTAAAATTCTGCATCGTCTCCTTTCCTCAGAGAAAAAGACATAATATATAAAGATGACAACTATATAAGTTTTATATATAGAATTAATGCACGAGGACAAAACATTTTTGCTGAAGTATCCACAAATTTAGATACAAATCTGAAAATAATTTTGTTGGATCATCAAAAGAATTATATAAGAATCCCAAGCAATGTTGCAAAATATTTGACATTCTAGTAATCAATTTGAATATTATCTTATTTTAATAGGCCAGTAAAATTATTTTCAAATCTTTATAGCTAAATTATTTTCAAATCTATTTAGCTACATTTTTTAATATTTTTAATATTTTTAGCAAAATTGTTCTTTCATCATCAATATATCAAGGAATATACCTTATAGTTGAATAAACTATTTTACAACTATTGCAACCATATTGCGTTTATTCAACTGTGTACTTTAATTCTACATATAAAACTTATATAGTTATCACCTTTATAGTTGTCATCATTATATTTTTCTTTGAATTTCGAATTATAATAGATATATAGAATATTTTAGGTATAAAGTTGATTGATCTTTCCAAATAATTTGCCAAAATTAAACCAATCCGACATAATTTAAAATTCAGCTTATTAATTCATTATTTGTAGTTGCTTTACTCAAGGAAAATATTATCTTCGAGCAGTTGAAACGCAATGTATCGTCGATACTCCATTTCTGTCGGTTGAGAAATAATAATGTGTGGAATGCAAAGCACATTTAGCGAGTGCGTCGCAAAATACGGTCGATGAATGAATTATACCGCGTTGTAGCGCCGCTCTGATTCATCTGCCGTTGACGTCCCGCATTAATTTCTTCCCTTCCCCCTTTGCGTCATACCTAACGTGTCCCTTACGCACGTGCATACCTGCATCCCTCCCTTTCGCGTTTTCGCGACCATACAAGGAAGACAACATAAGGCACGGTCGAGGACGACCAGCCGACTGTAAAAATATCCGCTTTGCATTTAAATTGCAGTTAAATAGATCGATCCAGTAAAAGATATCTCGCTATTATGATTTTATGCTACAGGATGTTCTAAATATTTCGTTTCCTGGTGTAATTGGTTTTTATATCTCGATCAATTTTGAATCGATAGTCCTAAATTTATTCGAATTATTCTTTTCCATTTAATATTAATAAAAATATTAATAAAATATTAATAATATCAGTAATATTCAAATTCATTAGAATGGAATCTCACTCTAAACAGTATATCATTTACTATTTAAAATTTAAATGCTAAGAATGTCCGAATAATTTACTTACTTAACGCAATCGACGCTTTTACATCTTCGGAATCGATAGCTCTAAAATTTATTCAAATTATTTTCTGTTAAGAAAATTGCACTTTTCTCGTCTACAATTTAATCTATAAAAAGTTTATTATTTTTAATCTTAAAAATTTTTCTAAAAATATCGACTCCAAAAAATTCCTCGAAGAATCCTTGCTAAAATATTCTACGACATTATATTCACAAAGTGTTAACATTGCATGAAAAATAAAATTAATGATTCTATTATTCCCCCAGTTTCCTTTATACTTGCAAATCTTTACATTTTTTTCGCCAACCTTTCTTTTGCTTGTTTCATTCTAATCGCATGAATGAAACAAGCATCACATGTAAATATCTACAGCTATTATATTCTTTCAAAGACTACAAAACTGTTCCGCAGGAGGCACGCTCCTGTGTGATTCCTCTCCCCAATGATCGTTGCTAGGATCATTGTAGAACCTTTTCCGTTAACACAATGAACGGAACGCGAATTGCATTTTTGACGCTGCGGATAAACAGAAAATTCGCAATTCAATGAATCCGCGTTCCCGTCCATTGCGAGCGACCGCAGGGATAATTTTTGACCAGCCGCAGCGTCAGAAATCTGAATCAATCTGAACTCGGCGGAAATTATACCAGTTTCAGTCTCAGGCTCATGTAACCGACGTAACCGTTAGAACATTAGAGAGTGACAGAGAGATGGGAGGAGGCGAGGGAGAGAGAGAGAAAGGGCATGAAGAGTCGTTTTTGCGTACTCGAAAACTAAGCCAGAGGGCGTAGAACGCGGCAGCGGGGATGTTTACGCAGGAAGAGAGCCGGGGAGGCCGAGCGGATTCGATATGAAAAAGCGTTGCTTCTCGTCGCCTACGGTAAACCCCTCGCCCATCCCGGAGAGCTGTGAGCTGTCGCGATCACCGTGTAAACCGCGAATTCCAACTCTACCGGCGTGTATCGTCCTCGTCGAATGCTCGCATGTCGTTTGACTCTAACCTCGAATCCGGATTGGCTCTCTTCCCCCTCCGGCCCCTCGGTGCTTAATATTTACGAAGCGTCGTTTATTCGCGGCATCGTTTCTTATATTTTCCCAAACAGAGGCGAGGCCGCGAATGTTATGATCACGAACGTCGTCGCTTTTACGATTATTTTTCGAGCTTTTTATGAGCCTTTTTTCCCCTGAGTGTCGCAGACTATTGGCCTATAGAATATTGCCCTATTTGCAAAAAGACCAACTGTTAAACGTTGATTTACAGCTGTAATTAAATAATTAGTGTGGACAGAGATATTGTTTTGATGTAGATGCTTTAGAACTTGATTTTGCTTGAGGTTGCATTTGTATCTTAAAATTGTTTTATTCTGTCATTTTATATGAGTTGTCGAGCAAGAGTTTATATTTGTTATTTTGATGAACAGGAGCAGCATAGTCTGGAGCTAGAACATCTTACTGAAGAAAACGAAGCTCTTCGTGCTCGTCTCAGGGATGTGGCACACTCTCCACTGTCAGATTCAGAGAAACAGCAACTGTTGTTAGATGCCTCGAGGCTCCACAACTCTGCACCAGCCTCTATCGCCATTCCCCAGGACGATGGATCTGTACACAACATCAGTACATCTCAGGAAGGAGCTCAGTGCACCACGCCGGACTGGGACAAGCATTCCTCCAGCTCAATGTCTGAGATTTCGGTTGCGTGCTTGCAGGATAGGATCTTACAAATGGAGGAAACCCATTATTCTACAAATGAAGAATTGCAAGCAACTATTCAAGAATTAAGCGATTTGCAGGTATGACTCTTATCTGTTGATATCAAAAAAGACATGTATGGAGATGAGAAAAATTCTTTAACGAATTAATTACGCAGGCACAACTGACAGAATTGCAAGCAGATAATGAAAGGCTAACCGAGGAGAAGGGAGTTCTTTTAGAGTCACTATGCCGTCAGACAGAGAAGCTAGAAGACTCCCGTTCCAAGGTTGACACCTTACAAGGATTACTTTTAAGAGAGGAACAACCACAGGAAGCATCTAAGGGTTATAATACAGAAAGAGAACAAAAACTTGTAGATCTCTTGAAAGTAAGTGCATTAAATTTATATTTATTTATGCGTAAAAGTTCAAAGCTATTAACTACTGATTACTTGTTATGATTACAGAGTGCGCAAGAAGAACGAGAGACTTTACTTCAAAAGCAGGAAGAATTGACCAGTGAATTGAAGAATCTAAGAGCTACCTCTGATGCTAGTGCAGCAGAGACTGAGCGTCTGACGAAATGTGTCGAGTTACTGGAAGCGTCGGTAGACGCAGCGAATGTCGAACGAAAACAGTTGGACATGGAATTGGCGGAAGCCAGACAGGAAGGCGCGAATCGGAGTATAGAAATCAGTAGATTAGCGACTCTGTTGGAGAACGCGCGAGCTAAGATCGAGGAGTTGGAGCAATCAAGGCAGCTAGAGAATAAGAGCGAAGCGGACGAATTATTAGACGCGGCCAGAAGGGAGAAGGATACGCTCGAAACACAGGCAGCAGCATTGCAGGAACAATTGGCACGCTCACATTGCGACCACGATCGACTGAGAGATCAATATTCGCAGCTTCAGGAAGAATATAAAGTACGCTTGTTTTGTATGTAGAATAAATATGACGACTGGTTTTTCTTATAACTGTGAGAGAAATAGAAGCAAATTTTTCATTTATGGAAATAATGAATAAAAAAGATAGCTTATGTATATAAAATTTTAGGTGGCTCGGAATAACGCGAAATCCGCCATAGACGACTTGGAGTACAGACTGAATCAGTTGAAGGATGAACGGCTGTCTGTGAGCACGGAATTACAGCTCGTCCGAGACTCCCTGGCGGAATTGCAGACGCAGTGTCAACGGCACCTAGAGGATAAACGGGAATTGAAAGCCGCGCTGAGCGAAGCACAACGCAGGGAGCGCGATGCGCAAACGCGTCAGTATGAGTCGGAGCGCGCATTAGCTGACGAGCGTAAGCTGAGACAGGAGGAGAGCGCGGAGTGGGAGCAGTTCCAGACAGATTTGCTGATGACTGTGCGAGTTGCCAACGACTTCAAGACCGAAGCTCAAAGCGAGTTGGAACGCGTGGTCATGGAGAACAAGGCACAGAGAGATAAACTGAGAGCGCTGGAGGCACAACTTGATAAACTTAACAAAGGTAAACAAGCGGAAATTGTGGACTTCTCTTAACACAGAAACTGTTATGTGATAGTATATTGTGATACGAACGTCCAGGATTATGAAGACATAATGTTAACAAAATAAAAAAATGTATTATATAAGATGATATACTAACACATAATACTCTATGAAAAAGAAGACATACGAAAGGATTTTTGTAATAGTTGGAAAAAAGGATATTCTTTAATAGAACGAAATTATTTTAATGCGAATATTAATTTTTTTTTTAATTTATTTTATATACACATAACTATTTTGTGAGAGTTTTATTAATTTTGTAATTGTTCCTTTTTTCCTTAATCGGACTGCGTACTAGATAGCACTGTAGCGAGTTGCAAAACACTCGATGTCACTAACGGGAATAAAGAAAAAATGGCGAGTGTTTTGCTAAAGCGTGGTCGGATGATTCTAAAGAAGCGGTACGACGCGAGAAAGCACGCGTTACGAAATAGCTTATTCAAAGCAACGATGAGCGATTGGGATTCACATAAAGCGAGGATTGAAGACCTCAATACTGCGAATCAAAACGAACACAATTTATCGAATAATAACCTGGCTATCACAATGGGCGCGCCAGCACACAAGGAAACTATCAAATTGGAGGACAAATTAATTTCTGGCGAGAAGATTGACGTCAGTTCTACGAATGGCATCGACAGCAAGCATATTGATTGCACTACGGATGGAGCAGTCGAACATTTAGCGAATGAAAATTCGAGACAATTAAAAGTCTTGAATAACGAATCGTCAAAGTTCTATTTGAACGACCTTGAATTTGATAAAACTCATAATTCATTTGATAAATTTCCAATTATCGCGGAAGATTATCCGAAACTATACATTACCGTTACGGACACATCCGATAAAAACGCGGTGACCAAAAGTTCCTTATTGAAAAGCATTCGTAGTATTCAAAACGCTAATGGAGGCTTGTACGGCATTAACATTTCCAATAGTCAATTCTTCGTACCAAAAGATTATATATTTTCTGGCGTGGAGAGCTCGATGAATGACCTGAAGTTCGAGGTCGATCCGGAAATGGGAAGGCTATTGCAGAGAAGTTACAGTAATCCGCAAGTCAGCACGAGTTTGCCTTCTTTAGTCAATATCGAAAAGAATCCGTCATCTCTAAATAATACAATAGCAACAGCGAGCAACTCAACGAAACTACGTGTAGATCCAGACCTTAGGAGTATAAAGTCACTTTCAGACTCCGTGTGTGTAATATCAAAAGAAAGTGATAGAGTTGAGCAAAGACAAAAGCTGTTTTTTAAAAGACCTGAATTAAAATCGAGCTGCAAAATAATTGACTCTATCTTGACTGAAACAACTTCGAAATCAAAAACGATCGCAGAATCACAAATTAAAAATCATGCTGAATCATTAGATGAACTTGACAATCATCATAGAACACACGAAAACGAAAAAAAATTACAAGGAATGAAATATGAAGATCATGAATCTTTTTTATCAAAAAGATCTTGTGTAAAAAATGAAACAATAGAAGGAGAAACATTCAATAATAATGACCAAACTGCGACAAAATTTTTGTCTCTTGATGATACGTCAGAGGATAAAAAAGTTCTTGACACGCTTGAAGAATCAAAAATACCAAACTCATCTGATAAAAATATCGAAATAAAATTAACGAAGAATACAAATAATGAATGGGGGAAAATAAAAAGTTCTCATGATATATTAAGCGCTCCTCTAATGAGATGGAAATC
>Ga0157362_1000476_pt1 | contig 13675 bp, 4 predicted proteins | sample AttlaeALBM3_FD_111480 | JGI IMG/M metagenome (GOLD analysis project Ga0157362, IMG submission 111480) | Fungus gardens microbial communities from leaf cutter ant in Ribeirão Preto, State of São Paulo, Brazil - Atta laevigata ALBM3 | ecosystem: Host-associated > Fungi > Mycelium > Unclassified ... | reverse complement strand
ATTAGCCTGAATCTATCCAAAGTCATGATCGCGACCGAACCTCGAAAGTACTCTAAATATAACAAGTACGTAGTAGCCGAAACCAAAACGTTTTGCGATATTTGCTTCTCCCCGTCCTTTACCCAGACTGCCATGCCGAAGTTTATATTTGGCGGAGGAGGCTGCACACATTCCCTGTATTTCTCTCTACTTTTATTGTCTTTTTCGAACGCTTCCATCTTCAGATTTTTTTTCTTCTGTTCACACACTCGAAATTAGAGATGCTTAAAATTAGGCGAAAGGGGAGTTTCTCTTTTTCTTTCTTTAGCTTTTCCACTTTTTCCAGAGACATGTGGCGGCTGGAAATGCTCTCGCAAGAGGAAGAATACAGAAAAGTCGAGACGAGGAAGAAACGTAATCCGAGAGGCCACATCCGCATTACTTTTAAACCACGTTTCATGCCATTACGCCGTTTTTCCTCTTTGCCTCACCTCGCCTCGTTACAATCGTGTTCATTCTATATATGCCATTCAAACGGAACAAAACTCGAAATAGAATGGTTCCATTGAGATAAATCAGCGAACTGAATTTTCTTAGGCTTGACTTCGATGTATCCATATCATCTGAGGATAATAAATGTGACAAAAAGATATATGTATACACATATAATAAAGTAAGGAAAGCTTTATTCCAATCTATTATGACATGTTGATTGTTGTAATGATTATTGATATATGTTAATATCGATTTGCGACTTGATTACGATTAGCGCGATTGCAGTAATTGCGACGATCTTTCAGGCGGTGCTATAAAAATCTATAACGCTTATAAAAACGCTATCTAATATAAAATTTTGAACATATAATCAAGTAACAATGTGAAGTAAAAGTAAGTAAAAAGTATACACTGAAGTATATATTGAAAGAAAAGATTGCAGCAAATTAGATGATAAAATATAGCATAGCATTTTTAATTGGCTGCAATCAATTAAAAATGCTATGCTATATTCAACCAATCTTTTCTTTCAGTGTATACTGAAAAAATGATCTGGTTGGACTAAATAGTAATTCTGATGGAAAATGGACGAATTTTCTGGTTAAATCTATTAGAATTCTAGTTGAGATAACTAGAATTCTGATTCAGACAATTATTTTGGTTAAAATAAGAATTCTAGTAGATTTTACCAGAAATATTGTATTGTCAATCAAAATTCCGATTATTTCAACTAGAATTCTAATAAATTTAACTAGAAAATTCTGATTCGTTCATTTTCAACCAGAAATTTTTTTCAATGTACTATTTAAAGATATCTACAAAGGTGCGGTCTTATTTTACACAGTCATATTACATATACAATATTTTATCATATACACTTATTATAATATTTTATATATATAATATTTTATCACGTATACTATTTTATCATGTATAACAGGCCTGTTCAATTTGAGCTCCGGAGCTAAAATGCAAAGCTATTGACGCAAAAAAAAAAATTCAATATGAGTAAGATTTCACTGTAAAGTGTTGATGCGATTGTGAGTGACGCTTATCAACATTTTATATAGTTTCTAAAATCTTACTCTTGTTGAATTTTTTTGCATCGATGACTTTGCGTTTTGAGTCGGAAGCTCAAATTTTGGGCAGGCCTGACTTATAACAATTCAAATTTTACTATAGCATTTTACAATAAAACTCGCTGGATAGAATAATTAAGAAATTAGTCAACTTTTTCTTTGAAAAGTCATACATGAAAAAGTTACATTAAAGTATCTTCAATATTATTAGAATTAATATATACTTGGAATCGGTTGCGAATTGACTATTAATATGACGCCCGAAAGATCGTCGCAATTACCGCAATATCGCGCGAATCGTAATCAACTCGCAATCGGCATTAATAATCCTCAATTTGATTGTTTGATTGAGGTCAGTTACAGTCGTGTTGTTTTGTATAGTTGTACATTTAATAACTAAATCGTGCCAATATGCGTCCAATGTCGCGGATCGATCGTATGCGATACACGTGCATTAAACGGAGCGAACGAGGCGCGTGGTAATGTAATCCCATTCGTTGATCGATAAAGCTATTGCGGGTTGTACCTCCATAAGAATGGAGTATTATTCCGTCGAGAGGTCATAATGTATGTATATCGATCTGGCGACCGATCGCGTGCGCGTCTCTAAACTCCATCAAATTCTCCCGCTCGAATGTTTGCAGAAACTTACGAAGTGGCAAATTTTTTCAGTATATTTCTTCCTATCTTTTTGTTCAAAAAAAAGCACAAAAAGTTTCCGTAGTTTTCTGTGCGCTGATTCGAATTACATTTCAATTAACAAATTGCTACATACAATTTTGAGAAATTTGAAGTGAAGTTGCAAAAAGGACTATCTTAGTTTACGTTATTACAATATATTATTGTAAAATATATTATTAATTATATGATATTTAACATATTGGAAAAATTTTTATCAAAATGAAATAGAATTTTCAATCCTTAAAAGGAATTTGTTGTTTCGATCAGCAGTTAAAATATTTGTGATTAATATAAGATTATTGCATCAAAGTTGTGACTTACATATACTTAAGGATCCCAATATTTTTAATAATCAAATACGCACGCTCACAATTAATAATCATATACACACACTTTAAGATTTTTTAATTTTTTGAGCATTTTTTCTTACATACGCATTCTTTGAAAATTAATATATAAGAGATTTTTGAGATTATTGATTACGGATAGTTCGGAGGATTCATCATAGCCGGGATCCATTGAATCAATCGAAAGAAATCGGATTGTGCCTTCTAGAAGAAGTACTCTCTACAGTGATCCCTGATCGAATTGATCCCTGATACTCTACAATGGTGATACTCTATAATGCCCTTAACATTTGGATTCAGACGACAAATCAAGAATGCGCTCCATTAACACTTTTTCTATTATAATCTTTGTAAAAGCTTGTTATTGCTAATTATTCTAATTATTCTGATTTGTCAACATGATCTTGAGTACTTTATCCATATTTCTTCCAATGATACAAATTCAATTCTTCTCTGAGTCCGAAACAGGACAATCTTCCAACATATGCTGAGCAGTATCCTTAGTCATCAAACAATGAGAACAAACTGAGAATAATATTTTTGTTATTTAGTGTAAGTAGTAATTAAAGCATTTATGCCTAAGGCACTCGTATGATCTCGTTACACAATTTCCAACTTTGGTACTATTAGCCGTTTTAAGTCGAACTCCAACCATATTCGATCTATTCAATTTTCCACTTGGTGATGGCGTACTCATTACCTGAATACAAAATGCTTTATAAGTCTTGTTAAGATTAGGTTTTTTCATCTTCTTAACAATTTTATCCACATAGGAGCTGACATAATAATAATCGAATGTACAAGATTTCTATTCAATGCCGTTTTCATTTCACCAGGACTTTGAAAATTAGATCTGATATCGCGTTCCGCGGTTATGCGTTTGACTTTAGGCATACATTAAGAAATTGAAATGCTTAAATGTCCAGACACTATCAATTATCAAGATCCAAGTACTTTACAAGAGTCTTGATATGAAGATTATCTCTTCCGATTAGAATTGTAGTACTTAGATGATGTTTCTCTTGAAAAAGGCTATCGATCATGCGAAACGACTCTTAATCCTAGTTGCTTAATTCCATGAACTACAATTACCAGACTCAGCTAAAGTTACAGTCTCTCTTCGTATATCCGTATTAGCTATTATTATCCGTAGCACAGGTTAGTGCAACGTTCTGATGATTACATTTACGTGAACACGTCATAAGCAATAATTCAGAGCAGTGGGTTCAGAACAGAGTCTTGAATTCCACACATTACTTGGATTCTTATCAGATAGTCGTTCCTATCCGTGTATGCCGTTTATCACGAAGATAGTTGCAACCTTAAAGTGACTCAGCAATTCCTTCGTGATCATGACCTCGTTAATATGGTGGCCATGGGAGCATGACTCATCATTATCGAAATTTCTTGCGGCGACAACTATTTTCTTCCTTCTTTTATTGCAGATTATGTTCTTAAGCCGAAGAATTATGTCGTATGTACTCGGAAAACATACTGGTTAGATGACATACTCTCCTGGATCTTACTCTAAGAAAAATTCGATTTGCAATTATCCTCTCCAAGATTTTCATTGGTTTCATCCAGGAGAAAATATTCAATAATCTGAATCTTTAAGTTTGAATGATATAAATAAAAAGGTATTTAGTAAATCCTATATAATCGCAATAAATCTTGCGATGATCATAAATATCTTTTTAATTATAATTGATACAAAAATTCTTTTGAGGGACTTAAAGTCCTAACAACATTTAATATTGATTACAATAAAAGTCCTTTAACACATCATATATTATCATAGTAATATAATACGCCAAAATACATTAAAATAGGTTTTTGTAACTTTACTAATTGCAAATTCCTCTTTGTGACATGATCACATGATAGAGCAATTTAATAAACGTAATTGTATATAACATTTGAAAAGCTGTAGCAAAAACGATTACTTTACCTTACACTTGAAAAGAAATCATTTTTGTTAAACAGTATAATAAATTAATAATTGTACATTTGTGATTGTACATTTACAGTTTGCGCTCAAGTTATATCAGAGAGGAAAGTACGTAAAAGAAGTAGTCGATTTAATAAACCTCGTGCTAATGAGAGATTCGGATTACTAAATAACCGATTATGCTCGATATTAGTGGGCCACGATCTTATCTAATGAAAACCTGAGAGAAAACGCACTTTTATATTCGACCGCGTTTACGCAGCTGGAGAAATCTGCAGATGTTCGATGCGCGTTAACTTTGTAAAAGCACTTAACTGCACGTGGCTAATCGCGGGTGGAGAACGCTACTTTTCTTCTTCTATTAAAATAATCGAAGAGTGTTATATATGTTTAAGAAAAAAAAGAAAGTATAAAAACAAACGACCAAAATAAATCATGACTATCGTCATGAGTGTCACCGACATTATGCAGACATTAATCCCTTGACGAATAAACTATTACCATAATTATCCAGTCGAGGTGTTTCCGCTCGCGTGGGCGAGATGCTTAGAGTTACACATATTATCGCATGCTGTACTTCGTCGCGGGACGAATATGGAGTACTCGTATCGAATCATAGTCGACATCTGATCGGTTGGTATCCGCAGGAACTCTACGTGGGTGCGATTGGTGTACAGTGACACGTGGACATATATCGTTTCTTCAGTTTCGCCGCCAGCGTAGGATCGTCGTAACGTTCGACCTACTCGCCTCAATCTCTCTACGACATTTACGATACGCGCGGTTCCTTTTTGGTCGCGCTGCATCCTCCCAGGGCGATCGATCGTGTTTGCTTCGGAGAAGAGAGAGAAAGAGAGATATATGACAGCAATATAGAGCAATCAATGTTGCCAGCCACGAAAACGAACAATTGAACACCTACACTGCAACTGATAAACAAGTAACCAATAACACTCGGTGACATCAATGTGAGGAAGTTGATGTGAGAGTATCGACGTTCTGTATTATTACGCTTCTGCCTCGGATTCATGATTATATATAATATTAATAATAATATTGGATATCGATATTGAGGGAATTTAATTAACAAAATTAAATTAAGAAAATCCATTGTTATTTTGATAAATGATGTTTTATATAGCTGCGCATACTAGAAAAATAAAATTACTCAGTCTATAATTACATGAAATAATATTTCTTCTTTTCTGTTAATTATTAATTTCTGTTAATTATTACGTTATATTATTGCATTATATGCGATTATTGATTATTGATCTTGTACCTTTACAATGAAGTCACAATATCTTTTTATTAGAATGTCACTTTGGCATTACATAAAACTTTTAATGGGAATAACTAGCGTTTATATGTCACTTGGTTTATTTGTCACTTAACCACTGTCAACATTTCGTTTTTGGTAGGATTGGAAAAAGCCCAGATTTTTCTTAAAAAAATTCAGCCCAGTGAATATTTTTATTAAGTTTTATTGGAGAGTTTTTATTGAGAAATTTTATTAGATTTTTTGGATTTTTTTATAACATTGATTATTTGATATTTTTTACTTAATATTTAATTACATATTTAAATAATAAATAAAAATTTATTATATAAAAATAATATTTTGTGAAGATATTAATGAGTTTCAGATATTAAAAAAAAATACTTGTGAGACAAAGGAAAAATAATGACACTACGAATTAGAATCTAATTATTTTTAGATTCTAACATACTAAGTTAAGAAAATAAAATTACTCAATCTAATAATTATATGCTCGATTAATGCTTTTTCATTCTTTTATATATGTCAATATTTACCTGAATACTTCGCAGGAATAATTAATCCCGGATGAATTAATGAATGTTTTGCAATTTTGTTGCAGACACCGAGAGATGACAGGACAACGTCGAGTCCCGGTGGTGCGCCTAGCAATCACACATCAGCGTTATCGTCATCACCGATGGGCGATGCGCCCTTGGGGAGAGCACTAATGGAAGCAGCTCTGCAACAGCAAGCTGTGTCCGGTGTCCAGCCACCCTTAGTTGTTACGCCATCCGGGTATTGGGTCGACGGTACCGATCATCGACATACTCTCGATTCCGCCGGCAAAGCATTACTACCGGCGCAGCCAGCCTGGCAGCCTAGGATAGACCAGGATGACACGGCCAAATGCTATCGCCGCTTCTTTGTCGGCAGAGTGAGTTTCGTTTTTCATCAACTTCCTATCTAACATCGCATTTTTTTATGAAGATAAAAGAGCTGGGTAACCGAACCAGTAAAGAATAGTAGAAAGATTTCGGGAAACGCAATATAACGCTAGGATTGGGAAAATTACTTTGTAAAACTAGTTACAGTTTTTTTTCCCTTAAAAAGTAATTAGTTACCGTTACACATTATTCTGAAAAGTATCAAATTATGGTTATTTAAAAGATCAAGAGTTGCTACTTTTCAGTTACAGTTCTGTTAATTTTTTGTATTGTTTGCATTGCTTTTAAATATTAAGTGTAATAAAAAGAAATCCATTATTTTTCCATTCAATTTCAAAAATAATGGATTTCTTTTTACTACACCTAATACAAAGATCTTATATGTTTCTAACGTTATTAAATTATATTACTTATTTCTCGAGATGTAATTTCCCAACCCTGTATAACATGTACGGAAAAGTTCAAAACATCAGCGGGACCTTTGTACCACTTGTATCTCTGTGATCTTCGGTTAAATATAGCATATACGAAATATATATGATGATCTAGATAATTTACGCGTGACAGACGCGCGATAAAATTGTGGATGTTTGTCAACATCTGTAGGCGTCTTTATTTTAAGACGGTGCGTCTGCTCTAAGATCTAATAGTTTTGAAAATATCAATGGGTTTTCCCACAGGCTTTCCTTATATTTCGTACCTACCGATAGTCCTTTCTTGAACGATTTCCCTAATTTATTCGATTCGTCATTGGGATCAGGGCGGACATTATTCCGCCCCTGCAACCATATTCGAGCGCAAGAACCGTGATGAACCACGATCGCTCAACCGACGTACGTACGTAGGTGTGCAAGGAAAAAAGGAGGATGCGTGTACGGAGGAGACTGAAATAACGAGAGGGAGAAAAGGAAGAGTCACGGCGCGGGAGGGAAAAGAGGAGGAAGCACGTAGGAAAAGGAAAAGAGCACTTTGGACGTGGGAGTGGGAACGTTCTCATAGCTTGCATGAAAGTCCGCTGCTTGGAATTAAGAGGGAATCCTTCTCTCCTTCTCTCCTTCATTCCTTCTCTTCTGATTCATCCGTTGTTGGTCGTTTTCACGATCCCTACCCGCGATTTTCTTCTGTCTCTACGTTTCTACCGTTCTCTTTCAATTTCCTTTTCTATCTTTTGATTCTCTTCTTCTCTTTATTCCTTTCCCGTAGTCGAATCATCATCATGATGTGATTAAAAATTTCTCTTGAAAATATATGAGAGAGAGAAAGAGAGAGAGAGAGAGAAATGCGATTTGTGTATGAAAGAACAATTCTCGATCAAAAAAGGGTATATGTGAGAAACAGAACTGTTGACAATGGAAATTCGCGATATAAAATTGCTGCTAAAACTGCATAGAGCAAATGACAATAATCAAACGACAATAATCAGTATAACGAAATTTCCCATTGAGACCAAAGCTATCATTATTTATTATAGTCACCTGGAATAATTTTTACACTTTATCAACGGAGGAAATGAAATTCAGTCACAGTAGTTTCTTTACTGATAAAAAATCCTGGTTTTTTTATTTCACCTTACATTTTGAGAAAATATTGAATAAACTTGTGTACATTTCAAATATTAGGATACATATAAATAATAGTTAATAATAGTGACTTTTACTTAGGATATATAAAATATTCTAGCTAGGTGATTAGAACTATCTCGAAATATTGTAATTGTGATCGCGTTGGTGAGAATCATAACATTCTTTAGGTTACTGTACTCGTATTATTATTGAACTTTGCAAGTTTTTTTTAGAATACATGTTGCATATCTACTTGGAAGGTCTAATTAACGAATAGTTAAGTCGTGCGTAACTCGTAAGAAAAAGAACGCGTTATTTTCCGCTTCCGGTAGCGAGCAAGCAGTTTTTCTAGATAAGACTCGACGGATGAGTTCCCGTTCCGTCTATTGTTACCCGACGGTGCAGCGGTGTTCGGATCGCGCTTGTTTTTCTGATTTATAACGTGAAATTCTTCTGACATATAAGGTTTTAAATTCTTATAGGCTTTCTACAAGAAGCCGTTACCTAAGCTTAAATCTTAAGCCGTGAAAAATTGATCAATCACAGTCAAATGTGAGAAGAATAATCGATAATTATGATTGATCAATTTTTTACGGCTTAAGATTTAAGCTGACTTTACAATGAACAGTCGGAAATCTTTAAGTCTTAACCAGTCTTAATCTAAATAGATGGCTATGATTTTTCGCATCTACAAGTTGTTAATTGTACAGTGATTCATTTAGCTTAGCTAATAGGAAGAAATAAAGTCGAATTTGACCAGTTTTAAGAAAATCGGTCTTAGACCCTATTGCATCAACGTTATTTTGATTTTAAGTGAGACTTAAAACTCTTTCTCTGTCTCTTTTTCGCTCTAAAACGAGACAGAGAGAGTTTTAAATCTCGCTTAAAGTCAAAGTAATGTTGGTGCAACCGGGCCTTAGTCATATAAATTAACTGTTGGCCAACTTCATCAATTCCCGATAAGACTTAGGACTACCGACTCATTGTAGAATTAGCATTAAGCTTAAGTAATGGCTTATTATAGAAAGTCATTACCTAATTTTTATTTATTATAGAAAGCCATTACTTTTGTGAAATAACGCTTTACGGCTAATATTATATTCATCCGTTTTTGTCCGTTTTTTATCGTACGACAGTAAATAGTTTTTCAAATCTATTGATTCGCTACAAAACAAAGAGATTCTTGGATTTCTCTGTCCTACAGCCAATTAACGCTTGAAAAATTTGTCGCACGACAAATATCAGCCTAAAGCTATAAAAAAAAGTAAGATATAAGTAGTAAGTAAATGAATATTTTGGATTTGATACTGTTTATTTTTAAATTTCTCATTAAAAATTTCCCGTTATTGCTTTACGTTTTCTACTGTGATTGATACGCTTATGACTTACGTACGCATTTTCCATAACCGTAACCATAAGATGTATATAAAGGAGCATTTATACTTACCGTAATTTATAAGAATTAATTTATTCTTCTCTCAATTCGACTAAGGAAGAAATACTCGACTGTAATTGATCAATTCTTACAGATACGACGGCAGAAGATTACGATCAATATAAATGCTCCTTAATAATTAGCCACAGTTAAGAATTGTCAAAATTGTTCAGTTCTGATTGGCTAATTCTTACGATACATCTTACGATTACTGTTATGGAAAGATGTGTATGGACCTCGTACTACTTACTGCTTACGTATGTCTCTTCTCATAATAATCCGTGAGAAAACGTTGGCGTAAGTCCAACTTTTTGAATTACATAACTTAAATACTATAAGTATACTGAAACATAATGTTATAAGTCTCTCCGCATTGATACAAGATAATAGAAATTCAGAAAGCTTGCGTTTTAATTTTTGAATTTTGCTCTCCAATCTTTAAAAAAAATCCATTGAAAAAACTAATCCCTAAATTCTAAGCTGAATAAGGATCGTAACATATTCTTATAAGATTTGTAAAAATTTTTAAGTGCTTGTATCTTTATATAATATTTTTACACAATAGCTTCTTATCATAAAATTAACAAGAAATCGATATTTATGAATAATCGTACGTCTTACGATTATTATACATATACATAAAATTAGAATATTAATCATAAGTTTTTACAAGAATACGTTACGAGTCTTACGATTCTGCTTAGAATTGAGTCTCTTACTATTCTACTTCTTTGTTACTATTCTACTAATCTCGTAAGAAGTTCAGCAGGGAAAACACACATCACACAGTCGTATTACATAATATAATAATAACTCTAACACAAGCTGGATCCGATTAACCGATTTGTTAAAATTGAATCTTTACGATCTCGACACCTGAAGTCGATTTTTTTTTACGCGTCGCGTCGTGAAAATAGTACAGCATGAACACGCATCTTCGCCGGTACGCGATACACCGGTATCGCGTGTTTCGTTGTAATGTCGTTTGTTACGCGCGTCAAGAAAAGAGAAGAAGCCGTGGATCATACACGTGGAAAAGAGAGAGAGAATCGATTAATTGCGGGAGATAACAACGGTGCGCAAGTAATTCGAACCGTAACAGCGCAAACGGTTATACACCTCGAAGCCGATCATAACGGCTAACGATACCAATCGAGAGATTGAAGAACAAAGAAGATGGTGGAGTACAGAATAAGACCGTTGCTTACAATAGGAGGGCGCGCCGTCTTGGAGTTCGTATAATGGCAAGTTGGAATATTTTCTTGCCATTTAAGACACAGAGACCTCGCTCGAGACCTCTTGATAAAAATTAATACGCGAAAATAAAAATAAATATCAAAATATATAGGAAATATGTTATGTGTGTTCTTACCTTAAATTTATATCAGAATTTATATCCTTTGAAATTCGCCGCAATTTTTTTTTCATAATTTTAATTTCCGGCTGATTTTCGAAAGACAATCATGGCATTATAGGTACGTATATAAAAGTATATTAAAAAGGAATGAAATTATATTAGATTATTAATATTGTGGAAATCTAATAATATACTGAGAAAAAAATATAATCAATTTTAATATTTAGTTCAATATTACCACCTAAACATACTTACAGTAAATAAATATTTGTTCAGTAAAAATTAATGTTTCTTATATCAATAAATATATTTTTATATGTAATAAATATTTAGTTGAATATTGCCAACTAAATATTGATTAAAATTGACTATATTTTTTCTCAGTGTTTTATAAATTAAATTATTAAAAATTCTAAAAAAAAATAATAATTGGTCAGGGACGGACTATAGATTATTAAGTGGAAGGGATGATTGTGATCAGTCATAATAATATTTATGAAGTAATAATATTTATGAAGGAGAAGAAAATATTAGGTACAGATAAGAATTAAGTTTTTCTATAAAAGGTAGAAAGAATGGAAAATATAAGCTTGAATTATGGAAATGGAAATTTCGAGAATGAAACATAAAATTTAGATAAGGATTATAATATTTAAGAGAATAACATTCTTAATTTTATATAAAGTTATTAATTTTATTAACCTTAATTTCAATTTGCAATTAATCTCATCGAAATCTACGCTAGATCAGTTAACGTACATAATGTTTATTATATTTAATAATTTAATAAAATCACTCCGTTGTATGCATTATTACAGTAATAACACACAAGTGTATTATTACAATAATGACAATGGTAGTAATAAACGTATGTACAATATCTCGATGGCATGAACTCCTGTGAACTCCGGGCACGTTGCCCTTTCTAACTCCCTCCACTATTTCCATCTGAAGGTTAGTAAAACACCGGAGGGGAAGGGAATGGATTGTGCATGCATTTCATCGTACACCACATTCTGCATGCGACCCGACCTTCCATGCGTCTCTCTAAACCTCTCTCGGCATTTTTGCTCGCATGCAAACGCACCGTCAACGATGATGCACCGTTTTTATTCGCCGTTGTTACCCTGCCGACTATTGTGCAGCTTTAATAAAACGCTCATTGCTCGCAGCTAACTTAAAAAACCCGAGAAACATAAGAAAGTCCGAGGATTGTCCTTTCCCTCGTGTTGAGAAGTCTCGCGAGCACGTGCGAATTCGTCATGCGATTGTTGTCCATGAATTAAATAAAAAATCGGATAATATTGAATTGGAACAAAAGTTTTTTTTGTAGCGCTACTGCTTTTATATCTACATTAAAAAAAAATTGACAATTATACCACTTGATCGAGCAAAGTTTCAACTTTAAGCTGTTCTTTTTTGCAGTACGATGACTTTTAATGGAATTATGAAAATGAAAATCATAATATTCTTTTTATTTAATCCGCTTAATTAATTTAATAATTCAATAATCTTACGAACATTTTTAAAAAACGATTGTAAGGAAAACTTTAAGCTTTCACGTTAGAAAGCTGAAAATTTTCGCAACTTTTGTTGATCACGTGACAAACCTACAAAGTAAGCATTTTGACCAGTTCGTATTTTTCTATACGTAAAAATTTCCTTTTCTAAATTTAAATTTTGTACATTTTTTTATTTATTACCTGAGATATCATGCGATTTTTATAGTGTATAATGAAAAGTCTCTTAAGTAACTTTTGATAATGATAGATGCTTGGAATATTCTGCGATTATTCGTGCAACTTTTGCGACGAGGATATATATGTATAAAAAAGGAAAAACTGTGAATTTATTCTTTTTCACTTCTCGAACATACGTTCGAAATGAGGCTGCGAAAAGTTGTTAATCGAACAAACCTGCTAATAAACTCGCCGAAGACCGTTTGCGTAATATATTGTCCTCAATACGAAGCCTCGCGCGAGGGACACCATGTATAATATACATACGTGGGACAAAACGCACTAACTGCAGTTTGCAAAAGCGTACGGACACGTTGCTGCGTAACACAGTGCGCTCAGGGTCGTAATCGCTCGCGTATACATACTATTTTACTTACGGCAATTTCGTAACAACTAATTGAATCCGGAACGCGTGAACTACCGTAATTGTTCTAACGCACGCACATCGCCACGCCGGTTACATCCCGCGGTGTTAACACATCCGTCAACTAACGCTTTTTGTATCCAGAATGTTTCCGGAAAGTATAGCGACAAACATAAAATATTATTAAAAGATCTCATAAAATTAAATAACTTTAATTGTTATAAAATGCATGTTCAATGACGTTTCTTTAAAATATTAGACATCGATTTTATTTAAACGTTGTTTAAATAATTGTTGATTGTATAGAAGATATTGAAAGGCGCTATTTTAAATTTTATTGTAAAAACATTTATTGTAAAAAAATTCAACAGAATTAAAAAATTTATGATTTTTTCAAGGGATTAAGCAACATTTATATCAAAAACTAACGCGTTAAAAAAATATCGCCGAACACGAGTTACTTAACAAACGTTTATAACAAGTT
>Ga0157362_1000475_pt1 | contig 13677 bp, 11 predicted proteins | sample AttlaeALBM3_FD_111480 | JGI IMG/M metagenome (GOLD analysis project Ga0157362, IMG submission 111480) | Fungus gardens microbial communities from leaf cutter ant in Ribeirão Preto, State of São Paulo, Brazil - Atta laevigata ALBM3 | ecosystem: Host-associated > Fungi > Mycelium > Unclassified ... | reverse complement strand
GCCCCCTCGTGCAGCACCACGTATATCTTGATCGCCTCGTCGCGCATCGCGTCGGGCACGCCGATCGCGGCGGACTCGAACACGGCCGGGTGCTCGTTGATGACCCGCTCGACCTCGCCGGAGGCGACGTTCTCCCCGGCGCGCTTGATCACGTCCTTGCCCCGGTCGACGAAATGCAGGTAACCGTCGGAATCGGCGCGCACGTTGTCACCGGTGTGCAGCCAGCCGTCGGCCAGCGCCTCGGCGGTGGCGTCCGGGTTGTTCAGGTAGCCCAGCATCAGCGTCCGGCCCGGCACTCCGCCGATCAGCAGCTCACCGACCTCGCCACCGGCCACGTCGGTTCGCCCGTCCTCCCCCACAATTCGCACGTTGATGCCCAGCCCCGGCCGACCGATCGTGTGGTGGCGCCGCTCACCGTAGAGCGGGTTGATCAACGAGGGCGCGACCGTTTCCGTCATCCCCCACAGTTGGGTCAGTTTCAGGCCGAAGCGTCGTTCGAATTCCGCGCTCTGATCGTCCGTCACGTTCTGCACGAACAGCGCCACCCGGACGGCGTGCGCGCGGTCGTACCGGCTCGGCGGCTGGGCCAGGATCATCCGGATGGGGGCGGCGAAGAGGCTGGCCAGCGTGGCGCCCAGGACGGTGGCCTGCTCGGACCAGCGCGACGCGGTGAAACGAGGTGACAGCGCGACCGAAGCGCCGGTCACCAGCGCCGACATCGTGGAGTAGTACTGCGCGTTCGCGTGGAACAGCGGCAGCACGATCAGTTGGCGGTCCTCCGGCCGCAGGCGCAGGTACTCGGCCATGTATCGGCCGACGAACAGGTAGTTCGCGTTGGTTATCAGCACCCCCTTCGGCCGGGACGTGGTCCCGGAGGTGTAGAGGATGCCGAGAACGGCGTGCGGATCCTGCGCGCCCCCCACCGGTTCGGCCGGACACGCCAGCAAGGCGGTCTGGTAGCACTCCCCGATGGCCCGCCCACCACCGGTGATCAGCAGCGCCGAGGATGCGCCGCCGTCGGGAAGCTGTTTGTGGGCCGAGCGGATCACGTCGGCGAGCTCCGGCGAGGTGACCGCGAACGTCACCCCGGAGTGCTCCAGCACGTAGGCCATCTCGTCGGCGGTGGACAACGGGTTGGTCGGCACCATCACCGCCCCGGCCTTGGCCGCGCCCAGCCACAGGTCGTAGAACTCCACGCAGTTGGTCAGGTGGATCACGAATCGATCGCCCGGCCCCACCCCGACCGACCTCAGCAGTTGGGCGGCCCGATCGGCCTGCTCGTTCATCTGACGATAGGTCAGCTCGATGGTGCGGCCGGGCGCCTCCTCGAAGACCAGGAACGGCGCGTCCGGGGTCCGGCGCGCATGGAACTCCAACACGGTGGCCACGGTGTCCGTGCCAACGAAATCGATGAGCGCCTGCGACACCCGGGAAGTCTCCTGCGGCTCGATCATCCCGTCCGCACCGGCATCTCAAATCCCGGTTAACTCGCCGCGGGTCAGTCGTGGCCGACGAATTTGGGCCCCTGCTCGGCAAGGTGCTCCGGCATGGTCGTCATGCAGACCAAGTCGCCGAAGATGTTCACTCCGTTGGCGATCAGGAACGCCTCCATGACCCGATTTGCCTCGGCGGCGGCCTTTTCCATCGACAGCCGCCTGCGCACAGTCAACTGCGGATAGGACAGCCAGTCCCGCACAACGGCGTCCGGATCGACGCCCGCGCCCGCGCACCAGGTCCGGACCTCGGCGAGCAATCGCTCGCGATCGGCTGGCTCACGGTCGGCCAACGAGAGGGCGAACTTGTCCAGCGCGAGCCCGGTCATCGATCGTCGCCTCCGTATGAAGAGGGTGTCCCGCCAAGCATTTCGTCCAGCGTGGTGAGCAGATCAGCCGATATCAACGGCTTGGGCAGCCGCGTGCATCCCGCAGCGGCGGCGGTGCGGACCGGACGTCCGGAGATCACGCAGACGGGCAGGCCTGCCAGCCGCGGATCGGCCTCGATGGCGGCCAGGACGTCCTCCCCGGACAGGTCCGGCAGATCCAGATCGAGCAGCAGGAGATCGGGTCGGTCGCGCCGCAACCGCGCCAGCGCCGCCAGGCCACCCGCGCAGCACTCCAGCTCGATTTCGGGTCGGCGGCGCAGCAGCTCGGTCACCAGCTGACGATGAGCCTGGTCGTCCTCGACGTAGAGGACCCGCCCGGCCGCCCGCGGCGTCACCGGATCGGGCGCCGGTACTCCCTCGAGCTCTGCGAACGCCTCCAGCGAGATCTCGACCACGGTGCCGATGCCGACCCGGGAGTCCAGCGTGAGCGTGCCGCCCATGGCCGTAACCAGCCTTTCGGTGACCAACAGGCCCAGTCCCGCGCCGGGCTCGGAGTCCTCGGCGCCCAGCCGATCGAACGGGGTGAACAATCGCGGCCGCAACTCCGGTGCGATCCCCGGCCCGGTGTCCTGCACGACAATCAGTGCACGGCCCGAGCGGCGGTCCGGCCCGCGGCACAGCACGGTCAACTCCCCGGCCGGGCGGTTGTACTTGATCGCGTTGGACACGACGTTGAGCAACACCTGCTCCAACCGTCGCGGGTCGGCCAGCACCATGACGGACTCGTCGAGACCGTCCAGCCCGACCTTCAGATCGCGGCCGGCGGCCATCGGCTCCAGGAGCTCGCAGGTTGCCCTCACCACCGGGGCCACCCGCACCGGGCAACGTTCGATGCTCACCGCGCCGGCCTCGATCTTCGCCAGGTCCAACACGTCATCGAGGATCGAGATGATGTGTCGAGCCGCCCGGCCGATGTGCCCCAGCGCGGTGGCCCGACGCTCCCCGGTCAGCTCCAGCGTCTCCAGCAGCTCGGTGAATCCGACGATCGCCGACAGCGGGGTGCGCAGTTCGTGGCTCATCGTGGACAGAAACTCCGACTTTGCCCGGCTCGCGCTCTCCGCGGCCGCCCGGGCCACCTCGGCGGCATGCCGGGCCCGGCGTTCGGCGTCCGCCGCATGACGGGCGGTCAGATCCACCACGTTCGTGCTGATGTGAAGCGGGACGCCGTCGCCGCCGCGCACGACGGAGGCAGTCATCTCGACCCAGACTCCGGTGCCGTCCGCGCGCAGATAACGCTTTTCCAGATGGCCGCTGTCCTTCTCCCCCGCCGCGAGCGGGACGAAGGCCGCGGCGCTGCGGGCGGCGTCCTCGGGGTGAGTGACCTCCACGAAGTGACGCCCCAACAGATCAGCTTCCGGACGGGCAAGAAGCAGGCACAGCGCACGGTTGACCCGGATGAACCGCCCGTGCAGATCCAGCAGCGCCATCCCGACGGCGTTGTCCGCGAACGCCCGCCGGAACTGTTCCTCGCTTTGGGCCAGCGCTCCCCACAGTCGGCTGTGCGAGATCGCGATGGCGGCCAACTGCCGGTAACGGTCCACCAGCCGGGATTCGCGCCGGGAGGGCGTGTACGGGACGTCGTGATAGAGGGCGAACGTGCCCAGCACCTCCCCCTCCCCGCCCCGGATCGGCGTGGACCAGCACGACCGCAGGCCATGAGCTGCCGCCAGCTCGCGGTAGTCGACCCAGCGGGGGTCGACGGTGATGTCCGTGGCCACCACTTGTTCGCTGAGATATGCGGCGGTACCGCAGGAACCGGAGCGCGGTCCGACCTCGATGCCGTGGATCGCGTCGTTGTAGGAGGCGGGCAGGCTGGGCGCGGCACCGTGCCACAGGCGACCGGCGGCGCGGTCGTAGAGCAGCACCGAGCAACGCGTTCCGGGCATGTGGCTTTCCAGCGCGAGGGTCACCGCGGTGAGCACGTCGGGCAGCGCGGCGCCGGCGGCCAGCATCTCGAGGATGTCGGTCTGCTGTGCCAGCAGCGCCAGGCTCTGAAGGTGATCGACCCCGGTGCGCGCCGGGTCGAGCTCGTCGAGTGTCGTCCGCTCCCACGCCGAGGGCGGCGCCTGGACCGCACCCGGCCGGGCGGTCATCGGTTGGTCCTCACGGTTCGAACCGGTAACCGACCCCGCGCACGGTACGCAACCAGATCGGTTTGGCGGGATCCGGTTCGAGCTTGTGCCGCAACCGGTGCACATGCTGGGTGACAGTGGCGTCGTCCTGCCACTGTGTAGCGGCCCCCCACACCCGCTCCAGCAACTGCGCCCTGGTGAAGACCCGGCGCGGTGATCTGGCGAGGAAGACCAGCAGGTCGAACTCCTTCGCGGTCAGCTCCGCCGCCGCGCCGCCCACGCGAACCTCGCGCGTGCCGACGTCGATCTCCAGCGCGCCGAACGCCAGCCGGTTCCCCGGCTCCTCCGGCGCGGCCCGGCGCAGCACCGAGCGGACCCGGGCGGCCAGCTCCCCCGGCGAGAACGGTTTCACCAGGTAGTCGTCGGCGCCCAGATCCAGGCCCACGATGCGGTCGGTCTCCCCGCCCCGGCCGGTCACGACGATCACCGGAATCGAGCTGGTGCGGCGCAGCCGGGTGAGTACATCAAGGCCGTCCACCCGCGGCAGCGAGAGGTCCAGCACGATCAGGTCGGGCGGGTCGCTGTCCACCGTGGCGAGCGCCGCAGCCCCGTCGGCCACCCCGCTGACCTCGAACCCCTCGGCCTCCAACTGCCAGGAAACCAGCGTGCGGATCTGCTCATCATCGTCCACGACGAGCACCCGGTGCTGGTCGAGCCGGACCGCAGGCGCCACCGCCACAGCGTACTTGCCCGTTCGTCGTCCACCACCCCGGCGAGGCGCCGCGAGTTCTACCCGCCGTGCCCCATGACCCCCTGCACCGCCGCCGCGGTGGCGGCCTCGCCGAGGGCGTTCGGGTGCATCGGCGCGGCCTGCGCCAGCGGCAGCAGCGGCTCAACCCAGCGGACGCCCGGCAGCCGGCACATATCGTGGCCGAGGCTCGGGGTGTAGGTGTCGACGAAGGCCGCGCCGCCCTCGGCCGCGGCGGCGGCCAGCATGGCGTTGAGTGCCTGCTCTATGCCGTCGATGTACGCCAAATCGCCGGGAGTGAACGGCACACCGGCAACCAGGCATTCGACCCGCCCGACGGTGTCATTCGGCAGCACCGCGGGGTACCCCACCAACAGCACCCGCGCTTGCGGGGCGTGGAGGTGGATCTGCCGAATCGCGGCGCGGATGTGCTCGGCGTCGGCGGCAATCTCGTTGGCGAACTGATCGCCATATCGCTCCTGGCAGGGCGCGGCCGAGCCGGCGAGAACACCCGCGGCTGCGGCGCCGCAGTCGCTGACCACCCGGGCGAACAGGCCGTTGTCGTTGCCGCCGATCCCGACGGTCACCACCGCGGTGTCCGGTCCGAGGGCATCCAGCTGCGCGGGCACGTCGGCGTACTGGGCGCGGGTCAGGTCGCCGACGGTGGCCGCGGCGCAGGACACATCGGTGAGGGTGAGCCGCAGATGGTTCGCGACCAGATGGGGATAGTTGGCCGCCGAGCGCCCGCACGCAGCGGGGGCGCCGGCGTCGGGCGGCGGCACCATCGGCGCGGCGGTGTAGGAGTCCCCGAGCGCCACGTAACGGCGGGCACTGGGCGCGGGCGACGCGGGCTGGGCCACCGCAGCGGCACGGATGCCCTGCGCTGAGCTCGCCGCCGACCCGGGCATGGGCGCGCAGGCGGCCACGGCGGCGAAGATGGCCAGGCCGAAGGCACCACCCGCCGGGGTGCGCTGCCGACTGCGGCGCTCATCGGTTGGCTCGCTGCGCTCGCCCACGGCCCGACGGTACCTCGGCGGATCGATGCGGGTGGGCAAGTTTGGGACAGGCGACTGAGGCGAGCGGAGCGCGAGCTCGCTCGCGATCCCGAGCCGATTGAGCCTGTTGAGCGCAGCGAACGGTTCGGACTGGCGGGGACAGCCCCGGTGTTGGCCCGTCGAGGCTGCGGCCGCTAGCGTCGGCGACCATGACCGACGACGCCGCGGCGCACGCGAACCTGAAGGCCCGTCAGCAAGCCACCTGGGCCAGTGGCGATTTCTCGGTCGTCGCCACGATGATCACCATCGTCAGCGAACGCCTCTGCGAGACCGTCGATCTGCGCGCCGGCCGGCGGGTGCTCGATGTGGCCACCGGCAGCGGCAACACCGCGATCGCGGCGGCGCGCCGGTTCACCACCGTGACCGGGGTGGACTTCGTCCCGGCGCTGTTGGAGCGCGGCCGGGCCCGGGCCGCGGCCGAGGGGCTGAGCATCGAGTTCCTCGAGGGCGACGCGGAGGACCTGCCCGTGCCCGACGCGGCTTTCGACGTGGTCCTGTCCACGTTCGGGGTCATGTTCGCCCCGGACCAGGCGCGTGCCGGCGCCGAGATGTGCCGGGTGCTGCGCCCCGGCGGGTACATCGGCATGTCGAACTGGATCCCCGACGGCTCGGTCGGCGATTTGTTCCGCACCGTGGCCAAGCATGTGCCGCCCCCGCCGGGGCTGGACCCGCCCACGCTGTGGGGCAACGAGGAGCACCTGCACAAGCTCTTTCCCGGCGCCCAGATCGCGCTGACCCGGCGGACGGTCCGCATCGTGATGCCCTCGATGGACTTCTGGATCGCGTATTTCCGGCGCTGGTTCGGACCCGTCCTCAAGGCGTTCGAGGCCGTGGGGCCGGACGGGGAGGCGGCACTGGAGGCGGACCTGCGCGAGTTCACCGCCCGCAACAACGTCTCCGACGATGACACCCTGGTCCTGCCGCAGGACTATGTCGACGTGGTGGTCAGGCCCGCCCGCTAGCTAGCCCGAAAGGGTGCCCAGCGCGCGTTCCACCGCCGCGGCGGTGGCCGCCTCCCCCGCCGCCGTCGGGTGAGCCGGGGCGGCCGGGGTGGTCGTGACGGGCGGCTCCACCCAGCGCACGCCCGGCGCCCGGCACATGTCGTGGCCCAGGCTCGGCGTGTAGGTGTCCACGAACGCGGCGCCGGCGGCCGCGGCGACCCCGGCGAGCATCGCGTTCAGCGCACGTTCGACGCCGTCGATGTAGGCCATGTCGTCCACGCTGAACGGCACAGCGGCCCGCGCACACTGGCGGCGTTCCGCCTCGGCCCGCGGCAGCAGTGACGGATAGCCCACGACCAGCACCCGGGCACGACGGGCCAGCCGGTGAATCCGGTCGATCGCCGCGCGGAGGCCGGCGGCATCCGCCGCAATGCCGGCGGCGAATCGGTTGCCGAACGTGTCGCGGCAGGGGGCGGCGGAGGAGGCCGGGTGGACCGAGATGCGGGCGCAACTGAAGATCAGCGCGCCGAACAACGCGTGGTCGTTGACGCCGATCCCGACCGTTACCAGCTCCGCGCGCGGATCCAGCGCCGCGAACTGCGGCGGCACGGTCCCCCGGTATTGGGGTCTGGTGAGGTTGCCGACCCTCGCGCCGCCGCAGGAGACGTCCCGAAGGCGGAGGCCACGCGCGGACGCCACCAGGTGGGGATAGTTGGCCGCGGATCGCCCGCACACCGCCGGCGCGGTCACGTCGACCGGCGGGACCAGCGGTGCCGAGGTGTACGAATCGCCGAACGCGACGTAGAGGTGGCCCGGGTTCCCCGGGCCGGGCTGCGCGATGGCCGGGGCGGCGGCCACCGACGCGGCCACCGCGACGCCCAGGGCCAGGCGGGCCGCGGCGCGTCGCTTCTGCACGGCTGGACGGTACGCCGGCGAATCCGGGCCCGGGCCGATTCGCGCCGAATCGCGGCGAGTCGGTCCGGCGTTCAGTCCCGCCGGTGCACGCTGACCGCGTACCCGCCGCCGACGTAGGGCGCCCGCTCCCAGGTGGCGTGACGTTCCCGGAGGCTCAACCCCGCGCCGCTGCACCACCGGTCGTAATCGCCAAGACTCAGCACCGCCGCGCCGGGCGGCAGGTGGACCGGGTCCAGGCCGAAGCCCGCGACCAGCAACCCGTCGGGCCGCAGATGCGCAGCCAACCGCGCGAGGATCGACGGCACGCGGATGGGCGGCATCAGCGGAACCACGTTGCCCGCCGCGACGATCAGGTCGAAGGGGTCGGGCAGGCCGAGCGCGAGCAGATCAAGATCGGACAGATCCGCCTCCAGCCAGGTCACCCCCGCCGTCCGCCGGGCGACTTCCAGCATGTCCGGATCGACGTCGACCCCCACACAATCGAAGCCGAGCTGCTGCAACCGGACGGCCACCCGGCCCGTGCCGCAGCCCGCGTCCAGGATCCGGGCGCCGGGCCGGACCAGCGCGGAGCACAGGTTCGCCTCGCCATGCACGTCCGCACCCGTGGCGGCGAGGGCGGCGAAGCGAGCCGCGTATCGCTCCCCCCGCGGACGGCCCATCGGCCCGTCGGTCAGAGCGCCGCCATCGCGCTGCCGATCACTGTGTTCCAAGTCCGCACCTGCCACGACGAGATCAGCCCGTGGCGAACGTACGGATCGGCCGCGATGAAGCGGTTAATCGCCTCGGCCGAGTCCTCGCGCCAAACCATCACCGCCCGGTCGAACGGGTCCGGGAGCGCCCCGGCGAGCACCAACTCGCCGCGTTGGGTGCACGCCTCCAACAGCGCCAGGTGCTCGGCACGGAACTCGGGGCGACGCTCGATGTAGTCGGCGGACAGGTGGTACTCCAGCAGCAGGTGGGTCATCGCTCCCTCTCCTCCGGCGCCGGCGCGCGCAGGCCAGGATAGTTGCCGATGGACACCCTCGGTTTTCTGCTGCCCGGCCTGGTTGCCGGGCCCGACGCGATCGCGATGCGGATCGGTGAGCGGGCCGTCGGGCGGGACCGGCTGCTCGCGGCCGCCGAGGCCTGCGCGGATCGCGTGCGCGGCGCGGGGACGGTCGTGATCGAGGCCCGGCCGGACCTCAGCACGGTGGTCGGCGTGCTGGGCGGGCTGGCCGCAGGCGCCCGGGTGGTGCCGGTGTCCCCGGACGCCGGACCGCTGGAACGCGATCACGTCCTGACGGACTCCCGCGCCGAGGTCGTGCTGGGCCGACCGGAGTGGGCCGGTCCGCTTCGCGCCGTGCCGATTCCGGATGTGAACGCGCCCGGGCCGGCGACGTTCGAGGCCGCGGCAGGTGGGCCCGGTTCGATGGTGATGTACACCAGCGGCACCACCGGGCCGCCGAAGGGCGTGGTGCTGTCGGTAGCCGCGATCGCCGCGGATCTCGACGCGCTGGCCGAGGCGTGGGCCTGGACCCCGGAGGACACCCTGGTCCACGGGCTGCCGTTGTTCCACGTCCACGGCCTGGTGTTGGGCATGCTCGGCGCGCTGCGCGTGGGCAGCCCCGTCTTCCACACCGGGCGGCCCACTCCCGCGGCCTACGCGGCGGCCGGCGGCACGCTCTATTTCGGGGTTCCAACCGTCTGGTCGCGCCTGGTCGGCGACCCCGCGGCGGCGCGGGCGCTTCGAGGGGCCCGGCTTCTGGTCTCCGGCAGCGCCGGACTGCCCGCGGCCACATTCGAGGCCGTGGCGGCGCTGACCGGACACCGGCCGGTGGAACGGTACGGGATGACCGAGACGCTGATCACGCTCAGCTCGCGGGCCGCGGGCGAACGCCGCCCCGGTCACGTCGGCGTGACGCTGCCGGGGGTCCGAACCCGGCTGGTGGCCGAGGACGGGGCGGCGGCGGCGGACGGAGACACCCCGGCCGAGCTGCAGGTCCGGGCCCCGACCATGTTCGACGGTTACCTTGGCCGGCCGGAGGCGACCGCCGCCTGCTGGACGGCGGACGGCTGGTTCCGCACCGGGGACATCGCCACTATCGGGCCGGACGGCTGGCATCGCATCCTCGGCCGGGCGAGCCTGGACCTGATCAAGTGTGGCGGGTACCGGATCGGTGCCGGTGAGATCGAGGCGGCGCTGTTGACCCACCCCGCGGTCAGCGAGGCGGCCGTGGTCGGGGAGCCGGACCCCGACCTCGGGCAGCGGGTGGTGGCGTACGTGGTCGCGGACGGGGTGGGGGCGGCGGAGCTGACAGCGCACGTCGCGACCGGCCTGTCGGTGCACAAGCGCCCCCGGCGGATCGTCTTTGTGCCCGAGCTGCCGCGCAACGCATTGGGCAAGGTGCAGAAGGCCCGGCTGGTCGGCTGAGCGCCGTCGGCGTCACCGGGTGGCGTAGAAGGCCACGGCCGCCGCGGCGGCAACGTTGAGCGAATCGATCCGCGGATCGGTCGGGATTCGGACCCGGTGCGTGGTCGCGGCCAACGTCTGCGGGCGCAACCCGTCGCCCTCCGTGCCGAGGACCAGTGCCAGCTTGGCGGGAGGTCGAGCCGCGAACCCGGCGAGGTCGGCCGCGGTGGGATCCGGGGTGAGCGCCGCGCTGACGAAGCCCGCCGCGTGCAACACCGCCAGATCCCCCGGCCAGGCATCCAGCCGGGTCCAGGGCACCCAGAAGACCGCCCCCATGGAGGTTCTGACGGAGCGTCGGTAAAGCGGGTCGGCGCAGGACGGGCTGATCAGGACCGCGTCGATGCCGAACGCGGCAGCGCTGCGGAACGCGGCACCCACGTTGGTGTGATCGACGACGTCCTCCAGCACTGCCAGGCGCCGGGCGCCCGGCAGCAGTTCGGTGAGCCCGGGTAGAGGTCGGCGGTTCATCGCGGCGAGCAGTCCCCGATGGACGTGATATCCCGTCAGTTTGCCCAGCAGGTCGGGTGATCCGGTGTACACCGGGGCACCCGCGGCCCCGACCTCGCGGATCAGATCGGGAACCGCGTCCACCCGGTTCGGCGCCAGCAGCAGCGATCTGGGGGTGAACCCCGCCGCCAGCGCCCGGCGCAGGGTCAGCGCGCCCTCGGCGATAAACACCCCGGCGGACGGTTCCCGGCGCACCCGGTAGCCGACGTCTACGAGCCGGGCGTAGTCGGCCAACCGCGGGTCGGCCGGGTCGTCGACCCCGATCGTCATTCCGGGTCGCCGAGTGCGACGACGTCGCCCATCACCACAACCGCGGGCGGGCGCAACCCGGCCGCGCGAACCGCCTCGGCGATGCCCGCGAGCGTGGCACGCACGGTGCGTTGTTCGGTGGTGCCGCCCTCCTGCACCGCCAACGTCGGTGTGGCCGGGTCCCGCCCGTGCCCGATCAGGGTCGCGGCGATTTTCGGCAGCTGTTCGACCGCCATCAACAGCACCAGTGTGCCGGGCAGTCGAGCCAGCGCCACCCAGTCGGTTCGCGACCCGGGGTCGTCCGGGGCCACGTGGCCGGAGGCGACGGTGAACTCGTGCGCAACCCCGCGATGGGTGACCGGAACCCCGGCGAGGGCGGGAACGGCGATCGCGCTCGACACCCCGGGGATCACCGTGCAGGGGATGCCCGCGGCGACGCAGGCCAGGACCTCCTCGTGGCCGCGGCCGAAAACGTAGGGATCCCCGCCCTTGAGGCGAACCACGAACTTGCCCGCCCGGGCGCGCTCGATGAGGAGATTGTTGATGGCCGCCTGCGCCATTGCCCGCCCGTACGGGATCTTCGCCGCGTCGATCACCTCAACCTGCGGACCCAACTCCGCCAGCAGCGCCGCCGGAGCCAACCGGTCGGCCACCACCACATCGGCACGGGCCAGAAGCTGACGGCCGCGCACGGTGATCAGTTCCGGATCACCCGGCCCGCCGCCGACCAGCGCCACCCCCACCGGTTTCTCGGCCGGTTCGTCCCCGCCGATCATCCCCTGCCGCAACGCGGCGAGCAGTGCGTCACGGACCGCCGCGGCGCGGCGGGGGCGTCGACCGGCCAGCACCGCGACGGTCAGCCCCTCGTGCCGACCCGATGCGGCGGTCCAGGCTGTCGCGTCGGTGGCGTCATCGGCGCGGACGCAGAAGATTCGGGCGGCCTCCGCGTCGGCGGCCACCGACGCGTTGACGGCGGCGTCGGCCGTCAACGCCAGCGCGTACCAGGCCCCGGCGAGATCTGACGGTGCGTAGGGTCGCGGTTCCCACCGGATGCGGCCATGGTCGGCGAGCGCCTGGAGCGCGGGGGTCACCTCCGGGGAGACGAGCAGCACCTCGGCATGGGCCTGCAGGAGCGTCGGCAGCCGCCGGGCCGCCACCTGCCCGCCACCCACCACCAGGACCCGACGTCCGGCGAGCCGCAAGCCGACTGGGTAGGGCTCGGGTGCCCCGGCAAGCTCATCCAACGGGCCACTCCGGCCCGCCACGCCCCGGGGAGGTCCGCGGCCTCACGCCTTCTCCGTGACCCCGGCCGCGTCGAAGGTCGCCACCTCTGCCAGCGCCCGCGCCGCCGACTGCACGACCGGCAGGGCAAGCAGCGCCCCGGTCCCCTCGCCCAATCGCAGGTCGAGGCTGATCATGGGCCGCAACCCGAGCGCCGCCAGGGCCACCGTGTGCCCGGGCTCCGCCGATCGGTGCCCGGCGATCCATGCCGCCACCGCGTCCGGCGCCAGCCGGGCCGCCACCAGCGCCGCGGCCCCGGCGATCACCCCGTCCAGGATGACCGGCACCCGCAGGGCCGCGCCCCCGAGCAGGAAGCCGACCAACGCCGCGTGCTCGAGGCCGCCAACGGCGGCGAGCACCCCGACTGGGTCGGCCGGGTCCGGTCGGTGATGGGCGAGCGCCGCGGCGATCACCCCGATCTTGTGGCGGTGCATTTCGTCGTCGATTCCGGTGCCCCGCCCGGTCACGGTGGCGGGCTCGGCGCCGGTGAGGGCCGCGATCAGCGCCGCCGACGCGGTGGTGTTCGCGATGCCCATGTCGCCGCTGATCAGACACCGGTTGCCCGCCGCCACCAAGTCCCGCGCCGTCTCGATCCCGACCTCGATCGCGGCGATCGCCTCGGCCCGGGTCATGGCCTGACGCCGCGTCATGTCGGCGGTGCCCCGCCGGACCTTGCGCGGCAGCAAGCCGGGCACCGGTGCGAGGTCGGCCGCCACGCCGACGTCGACCACCACCACCTCGGCGCCGACCTGCGCTGCGAAGGCGTTCACCACCGCGCCCCCGGCCAGGAAGTTGGCGACCATCTGCGCGGTCACCTCCTGCGGCCAGGGGGTGACCCCCTGCGCGTGCACCCCGTGATCGCCGGCGAAGATCGCGACCGCCGCCGGCTCCGGCAGCGGCGGGGGGCAGCGACCGGCCAGGCCCGCCAGCTGGGTGGCTACGTCCTCCAGTACGCCCAGCGAACCGCGGGGCTTGGTCATCCGATCCTGTCGATCGCGGGCCGCACTCGCCGCGGCGTCATCCGCGGGCTGGATCGCGGCCAACGTCTCGGTCAGCAGCTCCATGGGTGACTCCCCGGGTAGACCTCGGCGGCCGAATTCTTCCCAATGCACCGCCCAGGCGAGCGGGCGGTGCCGCGCCCACCCGACGGCGGCCAACTCCGGTTCGGCCGCGAAGCCCGCCACGTGCCCGACGCACAGGTAGGCGATGACCTCCAGGTGTGCCGGGAGCCGCAGCTCGGTCTCCACCGCCGCGGGTGCGAAGAAGCTCACCCAGCCCACCCCCAGCCCCTCCGCGCGCGCAGCCAACCAAAGGTTTTGGATGGCCGCGGCAACCGAAAGGACGGCGGTGGCCGGTTGGGTGTGCCGACCGAGCGTGTGGCGCCCACCGCGGGTGCGGTCAGCGGTCACCACGATCCCGACGGGGGCGTCACGGATGGCCTCGACCCGAAGTGGCGCGAACGCCCGGGCGCGCGCCGTGGGAAGTGACGCGGCGTACTCCGCGCGGGCGGCCGCCGCCAGCGCGGCAAGGCGCTCGCGAGTCTGCGGCGACCGGATCACCAGGAAATCCCACGGTTGG
>Ga0157362_1000474_pt1 | contig 13725 bp, 9 predicted proteins | sample AttlaeALBM3_FD_111480 | JGI IMG/M metagenome (GOLD analysis project Ga0157362, IMG submission 111480) | Fungus gardens microbial communities from leaf cutter ant in Ribeirão Preto, State of São Paulo, Brazil - Atta laevigata ALBM3 | ecosystem: Host-associated > Fungi > Mycelium > Unclassified ... | reverse complement strand
CATACATACATACATACACATTTTAATTCGCTATAAATTTTATTTTATATTTAGATTAAGCCTTACTTACTCTTTAAATTCTTTGGAGTGAAATCTCACTCTAAAAAGTGAAAATTAAGCCGGTCTTAAAAAAGAGTAGCTCAATTTTCAATCTTTAAAGAGAGATTTCACTCTTCGGAATGAGATTCATTTTAAAAGTTTTAGAAAGTTTTAGAAAAGTTTTAAAAAAAAATGCATGTATTTTTTGTCTGGTGCTTGAGGGAATTGTCACAAAGCGTTCAATAAATACGCATTTTCTCTCTTTCTTTCTCTTCAAATAATAATTCTATTTTATTCTGTTCATTTCTGTCTATGAATCTCTTCAATGATATTGATTCCACTTAGAAAGCGCTATTATTCGTAAATAGGCAAACGCTTCTCCGTCACTGATCCGCGTCAAATCAAAATAGAATGCACAATTAAAAGCAAAGTGATTTGGAAGAAAATGATAAAAGTCGAAGAATGCACGTTTCGGGGATTCGATACGAATAGAAAAGAATTTCTACAAGTATAGATTTCACCGCAAATCATTAAATCGATTTGTTGGAATTAAAATATTTTGACGGCAAAATGCTGAATTTCTAAACTTTGTGAGAGATATATCTATTGTAATTGACTATCGAGACCCGATCTTCTCAAGCGTAACGAATTAATTTCAACGCGGCTACAGCGAGGAGTTTCTACGACTGCAAATTCATACACTTGTAACAACTCGTAACAGTATTTCGAATTGGATGATACAGCCGTACGGCGATCTTCATTCCTTTTCCTGACGTCTATCGTCATTTCAGAAAGAGGGCAATGGCCTTCCGATCTGCATGAATTTTCTACGATCGTTTGAAGCCTGAAGACCGTAACGTTCCTCGTGATCGCTGACGCTTGCTGTATATAGTGGAATAAGTAAGAAGAATAAGAAATAGAGGCAAATTGATCCATCCTGAGCTACGCGTATAACAGATCGTTTTCTGATGAATTCTTCCTTTTTAAAGAAAGAACTATTTCATGTTTGTAAAAAACTTATTACTAGCAATATCATAATAAACGTGTTCTTCTAAATACGCTAAAAACACAAGTAAAATACAATCAATAATTGATTGAGAAGAAAATTATATCGATTTCCATTTATAATAACTCACGTCTAACATAATATAAAAAGTTACTAATTTCGATTATGTAAATCTAGTGTTATATAAAATAAAAAAAACATTAATTCCTTTATTTTTTCGTTATTATAGCGTCAACTTGATGCTTCCAATTCTCAGCGTGATATTTTCTTGGAATTTTTTTTTTTTATCATTAAGCGATTATCGCGATTCACAGATTAAGAGAATTAATAGTATACTATTATTTATAATGTTGTTAGAATATTTTCATGATGGAATTGATACGTGTGCCTCGCGATGCAAATATTTCTGTAGAAGGGATCGTGTCGAGGAGTCGTGGTGACGTACGGTAGTGAGAGGCGAGAATAAATCGATGGATTAGCGATAGAACGTCGTCAGGCATCCAGGCGTCATGGGATCAGAGAGGTAGTACGTCGATCTACACGATCGCAATTAATGGCTCGCCGGTATCGTGGGATAAATGTCTCTGCTATGTGTCGTCGATTGCATATCTCGGAACAGATGCTGCAGGCTAGAATGCTGATGCAGCGATCGTTTGAGAAAACACTTTCGATAGTATTGTCTTGTTTAAAGGAACGACTAAAAAAATTGCATCAATCACTATTTAAAGCGCAATCCTTCCCATGATTAATTTTGTAAAATTAATTCCCAATATTCAACAATAAAATCGCATATCAAAAAAAGTATTATTTTTTACGATCCATATCGATATTCGTTTTGGCCGAATAGTTTTAAATAAAAATAACCATAATAGATAAATCTTTATCTTCAGAAATATTATCTATTAACTGTCAGCGTCCGGATGTGCGATTCGATTAGAAATAATTCTCTCCGTGGCGAACGGGCGTCCGTTTAAAAGCCGCATCGGCGCTTTCCCTCCATTTACATGAGTTCGCCTCGCGCAGTATATTAATTCCATCGCGCGCGGGATTAATTCTTCGGGATTAGTCACGGCGATAGCCGATTGATGCGATCAGATAAAGCTGCCGATAAATAGCTAGATATTTTGCACACAAACGAACGAGCGGATGAGCGCCGATGTGACGCATCGTTCTCACCGTTATATACGTTATATTGTAGCTCCACCGGTCGCGTAAACGCGCGAATAATTGCTCCACGTTAATGATAGGTCAACCTCGCCATGTGATGCGTATGATCTATGACGTATTAAATTCCGCGCGACCTTCGATCTATCGGCGAGGATCGTCGATTCTTAGGAGCAGTTACCGCAGTATAAATCACTTGGTGGAAAAGGGAACGCGCTTGTCGTGAAAAGTAATTGATTCTTTATCGGAGGAGACAGTCATGATCGCTCATGCGAATGACACAGATTAAGAGATAACGCGAGACTATTCGTGATTTCATGCTCGAGGCTCATTTCGACCGGTAATCTACGCGATGGGAATAGCGGTAATTAATGTTTAAACACATCTCCCCGCCCGTCCCCTGCGATCGATTCCGTTAACTGTTAAGCGAGTTATTACCAAGTCGAGTTCTTTGGGGGCATCGCACATCGTAATTCAAGAGAGATATGGAAGTGAACATGCGCGCGCTAAATTCTATCATTTCTAAACTAACGACGCAAGCATGCATTTCGTGTCGATCGTCGTCTTATTAAAGAAATACAACCGCAAGTGCCTTCCAATTTTAATGAGTTTTGGATGTGTTAAAATATAGAAAAAAATAAAAGATACATATATTTTGTCATAAGTGCTCAATGTTAAGGAATGAAAATTCTCTTTTGAAAAAACAAAGGGTTTCTTTCTAATATCGTTTAAATCGTCAAAGATATAAAAAAATGTGTTAAATAAAAATTGAGTTTCAACAGTGCTTTATAATAATATAGTACAAAAAACTTTTTAAATAAAAAATTAAAATTTTAAAAATTGTGTTATTTTTGTTATAAAGTACTTTTAAATCATTCAACTTTTAATTAAAATATTTTTTATATTTTTGATGATATTCTGTCAAAAAGAAGGAAAGCGATTTTTTTCAAGGGAGAATTTAACGTGCCACCAAGCTTATAAAATTTGTCTCTTATTTTTCGTCTACATTTTAACAAAGCTTATTAAAATCTAAAACTTATTAAAATCAGAAAGAGGCACTTGGTTGTACTTCTCTATCAGTTGCGCAATAAATCATAAACTTTTGTAACATTTCGTTAATATGACAGATCTCTTACGCGTGAGACCATCGCGCCAAAAATACGCTTTGGTTTCTGCACGAATGAATTTCACTGCGAAATCTCTGATGATGATCTCGATCGAAGAAGATGATTGGCTGCCAAACATTCAGAGCGATCCCAGATTAAATCGCTGACCTGCTTGTGCGACGTGCTTTCGTACCGCCCCCGAATTTAACGAAAAAGCGCACATCTCGTACAAGAATACCGTTTGATAGCGAGTCAGTGCAGCGATACGTATGCATTGGATTCATAAATAAACTGGCGGTACTGTTGCGTGGGTGTGGTGGTTAGTCTGCCAAGTTCCAAAAACGACCTTACGCTAGCGATTGGCAAACAAGAAAGAAAGAATAAACAAAAGTTGACCGAGTTGAGACTCCATTAAGCCGAATCCGAGACATTTACATGATTAGCGAGAACGAGAAAGACAAATTTGTAATTGATGTATCTCATCTATAGACTCCTATATAGTGTGTCCTGCGTAGGAGTGAAAGCATATAAATCAACATAAATTGCCTCAACAAACGTTCACTCATCTGTAACATTCATCTCCGCGATATAATAACAAATTATATTTTTATACGAAGGCGACTTTTTGAATTTTACAGCTACTTTTATATTCTTATTAATTTTTATAGTTATCTTTGCTTTCATTCTTTATTAGTATTAAATATCTTTTCGATATAGTATATCCGACTTTTTCCAATGTTTCTCCAATGTCTTTTCCATTATTTATAACTTTTTTTATTAATACAGATACATTTGCTTAGTTGGATATCCTTAACGTCTGGCGGTTCGATTGAAAAAAAAATTTTACATATTTTTTTATATATTCATTTTTATAAAAAAATTTTTATAACCAATCAAAGTTGAGCTGAGTATGTTATATATTAGTGTTCGTTTCCACAGTTCATTTCCACAGTTAGGTATTTAAGGGCTAAATTTTTAATTCTATGTCTGTGATAAAGGGTAGAGAGTTTGATCTCTTGAAGAAAGCTTAATGCGTCGTTACTGATTATCGATTTTTTTTGTTTTTAATTCCGATATGATCCATGATTATAATCATCCACTCTCTCTAACCCGCTTCTTTCTCTCTCTTTTATTCAAGTCCTCTGTGTTGCGCCACGGCGGAGACCTTTCTCTCGAGAGGCTTTTCCACTTCGCGGACATATCGGACGTTCTTATCTCAACCGGCCAGTAGGCTGCGCAAGGGCTACCGGCTGGAATCAGATAACGCGACGAGCGGAGACAAAAGGATGCATTAGCCAACAAGCCGGTGGCTAATTATCCCGCACTTCCATTTTCGAGGATAGGCGTGACCGCCGCCGTCACGCGGAGAAACGCGGAAAGGCGAGAAAGAGAGAGAGAGAGAGAGAGAGAGCCGTGAAAAGGAGAGAGCCGGCGGACGATTAAGCGCCGGCGATCTCCTCGGGCTCCGATCTCACTGAACCGCAATGACAAATCTCGCATAAATTACGAGTGCCAAGGCCGACCGTGATCGGTCACGCCTTCCAGCGTCGTCACCGCGCCGTCCGTTTACCAACTTGGCTCGGATATTTTTGCATTACGTAACAGCTCGACGAGGGCAGCAAACGGCGATTTAAAGATCGTCCACCGTCGAGATTTCTGGCATGATGGAGTCGCTTGTCACTCGGAAATATTTTTGCATGAGCTCTTTTTCCTTCTCTATTGGATTACTTCGGATTCAACAATACATACGTACTCTTACGTAACTTTCTTTTTATAGCTTGATTTAAAATTGTTTTTATTATTGATTACTGATATTCATAAAATGAGAAAAATATGTTTTTTACTGCTTGAACAAGATTTCTTCGAAATAGACAATTAATCTTTTATTTATTATATAATTCTATTATATTTTTAACTTATATTATAAAGAGTAGAATTTTATTAATTCGCAGTATTTCACTATTTTTTAAACTGATAATTTTTTAATTTACTCTCTAAATTTTTAAAGTTACTCTTTAGAATTTGAATATAGTCAGAAATGAATATAGCCATTTTGAAATCTCACTTTTAAAGATAGAGAATTAAATCACTCTTTTTTTAAGACTAACGCAACTTTCATTCTTTAAAGTAAGATTCCACTCCAAAGGATTTAAATAGTAATTATCCAATACTTACAAACTATAATATATACTATATATCTTCAAAAAGCAAAAGAAATACCGAATTGATAGTTAAAAAATTGATAGTTCAAAGGAAATTACGATAAATTTGCAAATATAAGAGTAAAAATGCAAATGATATCTGCTATCAATTACAATAAAAATCTGTTCTTCTTACGTTTTCTTCGTTTGCCGATTACAAAAATTCATATTTTCCCCGAATATTGAAACAGCATTTTCAATTCCTCCTCATTTAGTTGACATCAATAATGTTTGAAGTAAGAATATTATTCGTATTTTTGCTTACCTGAAACAGAATTAAAAGCATATATTAATACAATGTTAAAATATTTTTAAAATATTTTATTGTATTTTATTTTCTACTAAATCTTTGTTCTATTGTTTAAAACTTTTAGAATATATCTTACTCTTAAAGATTAAAAATTGAATCATTCTTTTTCAAGACTAGTTCAATTAGCACTATTTAATAAAGTGAGATTTCACTCCAAAGAAATTAGAAAATAGCTATACACAATAAATGAATATAATACAAGTCTTTCTTTTTAAGTTTAATTTAATATTATAAGAAATGAGAAATTTCGGTCTAAATTAACTGAAGAATTTTGTTTTGAGAACATCCTCAGAGTGACCTTCGAGACACTTCATGTCGTAAAATTTTACGGAATATAATAGCCTCAACAGATGCAAGTGTCAAACAGCGTGACGTAATACAGACGTGGGAAGAACTTGGACACGCGCCGGCACGTTAATCATCGTTCACCGTGCGCTTGAAATCCACAAATCGTTTTCGTGGACTCGATGTGAACGATCCACTCCGTAATATAGGCCTACATTTTGCGATCCCGGGGAGGACACAATGACAATCATCGAGCAAAAAGGCGGAGGTGGGCCGTAGGTGTCTCCACGGTTGGTGCCGATCGCGTGTCCGATCGCAGGCAGAAGGTGGTGGAGGAAATCTCTATGGTATCCCGATGGCGTCGGGCTTCCGACACCAGGGAAAATTGGCACTTGTCGCAGGGCATCGGTCGTTTGCGGTTGAAGATGACACGCGTTGTCCCATTGCCATTGTCCGGGATGGGATCGAATCGGATCGAATCTGTCCCCGGTATTGTCCGGGTTCGACCGCATAAGCGACCGCACGCAACCGGGTCGCCCTCGGCGACACCCTAAAGTTGACAGTTTCCGGATCGATGATCGGGACGAAGAGGCTATTGTGTCGTCGATCGCATGACGAGGCATTGTGCACCTCCCATGCATCGGCATGCCGAGCCAGTGACATCGTACACGCATCAACAATTCGTAAAAGCATAATAGGATTATCCTCCGATCAGGAAAATCCTTCAGTGAGGGGGCGAGGGGAATGAAAAGTCATGCTCTTTGTCGCACCTGTGTCGCATTGTGCCGATGGCATTATACGAACCTGTCGATCTCGAGAGGACACGGTCTTTCGGGCAGAAGATCGCGAAGATTGAACCGTCGTTTTTAAGCCGCTTGATGGCATTTTTCCTAGCGAGCCGCATGCGGCGTCAAGTGCAGGCAGATATTAAATCGTGATCATGGAGATAGAGAAGCTTTTACGGAGGTTAATCAGCGAGCACGGATCTAACGAAGCGGATGGTAATTATCTTAGGTACGCGCGAGCTTCGATTTAAGCGCTTTACGATCCCAGCACTAAAATCTCGGTGATTTCGTCCGTTCGCATTTTTAGGAGAATAAAAGGTGAAGAGCAAGTGAAGATTTTTTTTAAATAAATTTTTTTCTACATGATTTCCTAAATGAGAAAATGTTCGTAGTAATAGATTCGCCTTATTATCATAAAAAGGTGAATGTGAATTAAGCGAGATCGTTATTTTTTTTATATATCAATCAATTATATTTCTCTAAATCTAATTGATTTCTTGTATTTTCTAAAATTTAAAAGTTTCAACTTCATATAAATTTATCATAAATTTCTGGAAAATGTATTTAAATATTTAAGTATACATAATTATTAGGCATTAAGAGTCAGTCTTGACCATATATTTGATATTTATTTATTTTGACTTAAATTTGTCATATATCATTATTATACTACTTCCATACCGATGAATGTAACTTCATGACTCTTGTCTGTTAAACCCTTATATAAAAAAAACAGCCGGTGAGAAGACAATTCCTTCATTGGGAGAAGGGGAAGGAAAGATCCGAGTAACATCACTTCTTTTTCCATCACTTCCCACGAGCCATTCCCATGCGATGCAAAACTTCAGCGGGACGACTCAAGGCTGAAAGATACCAGGTGCATCGGCACCGTTCCGCTTGCATCGCGACGGGTCTCATTCCAGGCGAGATGACGAAGCCAGTATAGAGCCAGCAAGAAGGGAGTAAGGAAGAGAACGGGTGACGCGGGGGCGAGGAGATGGTGGCGTGAAGAGGAGGTGGAGAAACGAGAAGAAACGGACCAAAAGACCGGAGTGTGATGAAATCGGCGGGCACGGTGATGACGGGATACGGCGAAATGGAGGCGAGAGAGAGAAGAGCCCCCTGGCAATTAGCTCAAACGAACCGGGAGTGGCGTGACACGTACTTTGTCGCGCACGTCTTCTGACATCAGCCACCGTGGGAGACGTCAGTCCGTGGGCTCCTTCGTCGTCGTCGTCGTCATCGTCGTTGTCGTTCGATCGACGGACCCCGGCAAAACCAGCGACTGATGATAATTGTTTGCCGGTGTGAGGATGCGCATGAAGACCGAATCTGTGGCCTAGTCGACACAGGCGTGCACCAACGCGAAAAGTCGTTCCGACCCGAAAGAAGATCGATTGGATCTGCAAGTCTCCCCCTGTCTTGTTGTTCTTCAACCAGAAGTCACGATCGCTTCGATACACGTTGGTGCGAGTTATAAGATGGCAATAAACATTTTTATGCAATTTTTAATCGTTATTTTGTAGCATTACTTTATGCCAGCATAAAATAATAAATTTCAATGTATCGTAATGACTTTCCACTATCTATCCACTAATATATACTTATTCCATTACATATTTTTTCATCAAAATATTTATGTATTAAAATAAACATAATTTAAATACGCAGAACTTATTAATATTTTCAAAAGAATAAGGCTTTACTGTTTTTAGATATTTTTCTGTAATTTTAAAATGATTATTTAGAATTAATTTGTAATTGATTCTAAACGTAATGGAAAATAAACGATGTAACGATTATAAATTATTATCACAACTAAACCCGTTAAATAATTGCTCATTAACTCACTGCCGAGTTATTATTTCTCATTATCGTACATCATTATCATTAATTACCAAAATTATACTGTTCCATGACTCTTTGTGCTTTCTACCTTTTGATCACAATGCATGCTCTCGGGTGGCACGGCAGAGAGAAAGAGAGAGAGAGAGAGAGAGAGAGAGAGAGAGAGAGAGAGAGAGAGATAGTTGATAACTATCGAAATCAATGTACGGGCCGCAGCCTCCGTCGGCAGATCACTACGGCCAGATAACGTAAACGCGGCGGAGATTTTAGCGGAGGTCACGAGAGAGATGCGATCTACAAACCGTAGAAAATCCTCCACTGGCTTTTCGTCGTCGAACCATCGAAGGAGCGAAGAAGGGTTCCCTCGCCAGACAGCTCGAGATTCGATCGCGACCGGGCCGTGGCGAGAAGGCGTCGCTCGTTCCTTCCTCTTGTGAGGACGCGATAATCAGATAATGCCGGGATTAAAAGTGTTGCCGCGCGGCGGCATTAAATATAGATTTCGGTAATGACAGGTCCTGCCCCGGGAGCATCTTCCAAGCCTCTCTTGGCTGTGGTCTACGATCCGGCCTGCTTGTCTTATACGTAACGGCGCGGCCGCGCGAAATCATCCATCTTGCATCGCTTCGCGTTCGATCTCTCCTATTTATTGTCGACAAGTTTTTTTTACTCGTTGCGAATGGTACAACTTATTCGCCAAAAACAAGGTATTTATCTCTCAGCGAGTATATAAACGTCTAGTTATTTTGTATCTATCGTCGAACTTACTGTCTTATTTGCTGGAAATCACGTTTGTAATTCTTACAAATATAACGAGGAGAGATAAGACTCCGTGCGGAGATAACATCTTTGATATAACATCTTCGGTTTACATTAAACCGAGAAATATATATTCCCGGTAATAGTTGGATAATAATCGATCTACTCTTACAACACATCAAGCATGCTACGGGATAATGAATCTCGTTGAAATCAAATGGAGCATACGCTATTAATCGCGCGTAAAGATATTTAGGATTCAACCGATCGGAACGTGTAAAGTGCAGATTTGCTTCTCCGTGAGGTTCGTTCGCCATTCAGTCCATGACGTGTTTCGTCGAGTTCCGAGTTCTTGCTCTCGCGTATTTTCAACGGTGACGAGGACGAGGACGACGACGACGACGACGACGACGACGAGAGAAACGCGCGGAATGCTGCCGCTGGGCATCTTAATGCGTTCTAAATTGCGGCGAATGCGCTTTAATTGATTGACAAAAAGCGCCAGGCGGAAAAAGGCCTGGTTGTTGCCTGATGGAATAACGCGCCGTGGAAGTGCCCAGGTAAGACCGGCTTTGCTGCCGTGTCACTCGTTCGTTCCTTCGCGCGCGCGATACACCTCCCTGCCCTGCACCTCCCGATTCTCCAACACCTCGAGAAGCGATCGTTCCCTTGACAAATTGACTCTTAATGCGTCTCTCTCTCTCTCTCTTCCTACCGCGATCTGGTTTCAGGATTCGAGATTACGGTGACGGGAAACTTCTTCGAATGCTCCACTTTAGCACAAACGATTCCACGAGCATACTCTTGCTCGTTTTCAAGTCTAATCTATGTAAGATAACTAGATGTAAATAAATGCAAATACCTTATATTATTAATATGTATTAATCCTAATCGGCATTCGTTTCGCAATTTAACTTAACTTATATTCGCAAGTCTAAAGTACTTCAAATTAACATACCTTTGTTTAAAGTTAACGTAATTAAATGATTTCTTTCATTTTAAAAGTTAAAATCTAAGGAGTAAGATTATGTAACTTAAAATTATGTAAGGTGAAAAACATTTATTTCGAATAATTATTCATAACGAAGTTGAAGGAAAGGTCCGTTTCTGAATCTACGAATACCTACATTATACAGAAATTCATCTTTATCGCTAAATGTTACTGCCGACATCATTTTATATCTCGTATAAAAAGTATATTTTATACGAAGACTAGATAAAAACATTCATTAAAACTGCAATAAAAATATTTATCATTGTTTTTATTACTTCATTCATATATAAGTGATATTGTAATATTAATGTTAAATAATCATATTGAATTAAACACAAAGTAAGAATATTATTCTTCGATCCGTTTAATAGCGATATTCATCAAAGGTTAAAAAAATATGATTGTATATGAAAATAAAAATGATTGTATTATATTTTAAGTGAAAATATGATTATTTATAGAGAAATACGTTGAAAAATTCGTTGATATCGAAGAACAAAAGAGAATTCGTTAAATTCCGTCGCTGCAAGCAGTTTTATGTGACATGTGTTATTACGAGAAAATTCCTTCGGGGTATTTTGTCGTCAGTCGTTTAACAAAATTGGAATAAGCACCGCTACGGCCGACGGTAATCGATTATTTCGGGACGAGATTCCAAATCGAATTTCCATCCTTAATTGGCCATGGGAGATGAGAGTCGCGCAGGTAACGATTCGTAAAAAGCATACTATGTCACAGTCCCACAGTAATTTAAATCTCATTATATTGGCCCGTGGTTTGCGGTTTTGATACAGCGGTTCTCATTCTGTTTAAGCAATCCTGTACCGCCACACCCTCGGGGTACTTTTTCATAAACAAAAATTATTAGCAGTAAATAATCTAATTAATTAAATTAATAAATGGCTACCGCATTCCTGCTATTTAATATTTTAAGTAAATATTTTGTAACGCGTATAATAATATGAAAGCGAATGCGTGATGCGATTCTTGGATAATTAATAAAAGGATTATATTGCACTGCATAATGTAATATACTGTAATGTTTATAAAGGGCTGCAAATATTGCGGTACATGTCACGTTATTTAACTGCATATTTATGTTAAACTTCCGATTAATAAAGGATTAATATTTATCATAAACGTTTCGGTGAGATAAAATCTGACAATGAAAGGGCGAAATTTTGTGGATAGATTACTGTCGCTTTTGAGGAGCCCTGGTTTACAGATGCCTTCCGTCCTGTAATATCACCAATCAAGACGGGAATTCGGCATGCACACGAAACGACAATATGAATCACGGTCCTTCCCGCGGCGCGGCGTGCGGATCATACCGAAAATAATGCCCGACATGCCGAAAAAGAAATTATAAACCGTAATCACGCGCGAATTTCTCGGGGCTCCCGGGGCGGATAATGCAACTCCCAAAATATCATATGCGCATCGCTGACCGGGATGGGCGCGAGTTTTATAAACTCGCTACGCGGTCGAGGGGATGGTTATGCAAACGCAAAACATTCCGCGCGTCGTTCCGCGTGTCCGGTAATGATATTAAAATGTAAAATGCAACCGGCGCCACGTTACACCGCGCGGAATTAAAAACGGATTGCATCGTGCGCGCAAAAACCTTGCAAGCAATTTTCGCAATTTATTTTATATCGCGATTTCCGATATGCATTTCGTGCCGTCCTTTTCCATGACTTTTTCGCGTGTTATATAATATAACATAATATGATACGATATAACGTATACATTTCATATCTCTTGTATTCAGAAAATTTGTACAATTTTTCATGAATATTGTCGAATTCACGGAAGCGAACTCGATATTTAACATTAAAAGTATCAACGTTTCTTACTCACTAAAAGAACCATAAATAAATTACTATAAAAAGAGATGAATAGAGAAAGTGACGAAAACCCAACTATTTCATCAATATAAAAGACACAATTATTGAAAAATCACAAACAGAATCCTATCTGTTACACAAGAAATATAATGTTAATTTAAAAAATAGAAATGGCCAGACTTTTAATTAATTCGGAATGCGTTATGAAATATTCCTTAAAGTCACTCTTATGTTTACGGATTCAGAATCTTTTTTCTGAGGTTTAGCTGTGAAGGATTACACGACGTCACCGAACAAGGGATGACAAAAGAAGACTGGAAAACGAGAGAGGGTGGCTGATGTCAAGAAACGGCGGGTCGCGCGTGCAACAAGTGGTAGATGCGAAAGAGAGATCGACGGATGTCAAGTCGTGGGGAAATAAAAAAGTCGCCCTTATCCTCGCGGGGCGGACTAATAAAGGTCCGTGACAACAAGCGACAAGAGGGTTCGCCCGGAACTCGGGAGGGAAGAACGGCAGGAAGCAGAACGAGAGGCTTAAAATACCGTCGAGCCGGCACAATGGAATTTTATCGAGGCACCTCCGGCCTTTTTTTCTCTCTCTCCCTCTCCCTCCCTCTTTTCTCTGCCTCTCGTTTCGCGGTAATTCGGCCTATCGCGCGCGTAAGCAGATAAAGCTTCGCATCAAGCGGAAGATAAAAATTTTACGGTTTTCTCGCGGAACACTGAATTACTCGTGAAAACGACGAAAAAGTTTCGTGACTGTTAGTTTTTCATACAAGATTATTAATTCCACAAAAGCATAATCAGTGCGATAGAGATTTTTGTCATCGATTATTTGAAATATATTATACATGAAATATATTATTAATTTTTTTAAAATACATATTATAGAATTTCTCTGTTCTTCATCAAATAAAAGAAAGATCGGGATTAACCTTTCGACTCCAAGACAGTAGACACAAAAAATATTCTGTACAATAGTTTAATTATTATGTTAAAAATTATCACAGTATAATAAATAAATATATCAATATGTATAAAAATATAATATAGTGTCATTTATTTTTATTTATAGTGATGTAGAATATCTTTAAAATTATAATTATGTATGATGACGAAACTATTATTATAGTTCTTGTATAATATTTGTTATTGCACTGTTATTAACTCTATAAATAATTGAAATGTTATAAGTTGATATTAATTTTTTTAAATTGTAAAGAAAAGTAATTCTTTAAAATAATTATAGAATAATATTTTCAAGAATGGCGAATGACTCGCCCTGAGTATATAAGTTATATCTTTCTAAAAATGATATGTATCTTATGCATTTATTTGCCTCAAACAAAAGCTTATGACTTAAAAATTAATTAGAAAAATT
>Ga0157362_1000473_pt1 | contig 13728 bp, 14 predicted proteins | sample AttlaeALBM3_FD_111480 | JGI IMG/M metagenome (GOLD analysis project Ga0157362, IMG submission 111480) | Fungus gardens microbial communities from leaf cutter ant in Ribeirão Preto, State of São Paulo, Brazil - Atta laevigata ALBM3 | ecosystem: Host-associated > Fungi > Mycelium > Unclassified ... | reverse complement strand
TACATACTAGATTGATCAAAAAGTTTTCTTAAGGGCTTTCTGGCATCATTAAGACCATGTAAATTGTTGAAGAATTGATGGAGATAGGTCCAAATGAAGTTTGTGACATCTACAGTATAGGCTTGGACTTATCCAACCCACTAAAAACCCTAGGTACTTAAAACTTTCTGGGTTTCCTACTTGAGTAGAGTTTTAGCTTTTCAGCTCCTAGTCTCTTGGATGGATTCAATATTCTACAGGCTTTTGTCTAAGTTTTTCCATGTCTTCTTGTCTATTGTTTTTTGTTTCTAGTTGATTGTTTATTGTTTTCTTCCACTTCTTTGTTGCTTCTTCTTTGGTGAGTTTTGTCTCATAAATTACTGCTCCTAGTTCTCTTAGTATTTTGACACTGGGTATTATCTACTTAAAGTCTATGTTGTTTTCTTTTCACATCTTTTCTGCTTCATACCATATGTCTTTGCTTTTGTTGAGCATAAATTCTGTCAATATATGATGTTGTTATCCATGACTATCATTTTAGCCTCCAAACAGTCTGTACTTCTGAAGTTGTAGTTTTGTAGCATTTCATTTGTAGTGTTGTTATTGTTGTCTCTCTATTTAGGAGTTTTTTTTCTTGAGATTTCTTGTCTTTTGTGTTTGAGTTATTGTTTGTTTTCTTCTTGGTCTTCTTTGCAGGTTTATGCTACTTTGTTTTGGTCAGTTGTTGTTTTGTCTATAGAGTCAGTTTGACCTAAAGGTCAAAGGGTTCTAAAAATTCACTCTGCTTATGTATAGTATCTTTTATTCATGGTTTTCCATATCATGGGACTTTGGAGCAGTCTCTTAGGTCATATATTTGAGGCATTTGTCATGAGTCATTATATTGAGTCTATTGTATGGTCTTAGTATATATTATAAATGTGTGAGGCTTCTGGTAAGGTCCTTCATTCATACTTTTTAAGCACTTGGCAAAATCTAGGACTCTGAGCCCAGGGCCCACAACAAGAGGTGCTTGTGAATGTATGTCTCTATTTCCTAGAGAGTCTGGCAATCTTTAAGTCATGTATATTGTTGCTTAATTACTCAAACCAGTGCTTCTTTGCTAGTCTTGTTCTTAATCTCAGGACTTGTCTAGTTGTCAGGATCAACTCCCTAGAAAGTTCACTTAGGGGCTTAGCTTCACAGTTAGTGATGCTAACCTCTACACTTGCCCCTTTGATGGCTGAAAGGATGGTCTCAAGGGAAAAACAGAGTGAGATTGGAGAGAGATAGAGTCTACCTAAGGGAGAACAAAACTAAGGTGACTAGGACTAGTAGTGCCACTAAAATACCCTGGGGAAATTTGGAAGGGAATTGATAATGACCTAGGTTGCACTGAGTAATTGTGTGTGTATGTATACAATATATGTGTCACGACATCACAGGTGTGATACTAGTTATAAGTTTTCAAGAAACACATTGTTATGACTTGGCAAAACAGCTAAGTCATTATTTATATTTCTTTTTCTTTTCTTATTGGACTTACAATTACAAGATGGAGTGTGGGAAAGTGTCACAATGTCACAATGGTGTGACAGATGGTCACAGTCATAGTCACAGTGTGTCACATGACTAGAGTAACATGAGGACCATAGAAGAGTAAGTGCATAGTCACAGTAGTAAAATGTATAAGTAGTAGAGAATTAAGTGAAAACTCCATTGAGTTCTCTTTGTCAAACTCTGAACAAAGAGACAGTTGGCTTAATTCCAGTCATCGGACTTTAGACGCTGACACACATAGTCCTTGCCTTGTAGTGCTTTTGCTCATAATCCTTGTTCTTTCTCTTTTATCAATGTCATTTCTTAGCTATTCAATTACCCTCTTGCCTATACAATATATTTGGTTACTACCTATCCTGGATTATTGAGAATCTTTGTACTACTCTTGAATCTTTGATAACATGAATAGCCACAAGCCTACTCTGATCATTACTGATGGCATAGCTAAAGGTACCAGAAATATATTGATAATGTTATGACTTGGCAAAATGGCTAAGTTATTATTTATATTTCCTTTTTTTCTTTTATTTTTGGATGTGCATAAGAGAAGTGACTTATAGGGAAGCACAAGATAAAACAGTAGGGTTAGGGTTAGAAATATGTATAAGTAGTATACAAAATCTAATGGGAACTCTATTAAGTTCTCTTTGTAAACTTAGATTTTAAGTGGGTTTAAGTTATCATGGTATCATACCAAACAGCTATTTAGGCAATATAAGTGGCATTTTTTTACTTTATTAACTATAATAATCAGCTCAAGAGACAAGTCTGACTTTCCAAAAATAACTACTAGAAGCCCCCCCATGGACTCATGTATACCACTTGAGTAGCAGAGTAGTGGTTGTAACTACTACTATAGATCTTATAAGAATTGCCTAGACAATTTCATAACAGATTTTTAATGGAACTCCCCTCTAGGAGTGCTCTCAAGAGCAAAAAGAACCTTAGGAAGGTTGTTTCTATAAAAATAACATCATGTCTTGGCAACCATCACCTATTATAATAACTACAGTTACCATCAGATCATGGCCATCACCTTTGATGGTTAATTATAGCTAGGATTGATGAAGATGAGTTTTCTCAAGGATTGCATTGTGAGCATACCAGAAGAAGACTAAGAGTGTCATGGCAAAACAGCTAAGTTATTATTTATATTTCATTTCATTTCATTTTTCTTTTGGACTTACTACACAAGGAAGGAGTACAGGAAAGTATCACATGACAAATGTCACATGTCACATCACATGTCAGGGTCATATGGTAAGTCACATGATGGATGTGGGAAAATAGTGCACAGACCATGTAGTAGTTGTATAAGTAGTGTACATGAAATAGATGAGGACTCTATTGAGTTCTCCTTGTTAACTTGGACTTGGAGGGCGATTAAGTCATCACAATTAAGTTGCTACAATTTGCTAGAGCATTTGCTTTGGATATTTACATATAAAAATGGGAATGTAGTTACAGTTTAATCAAGTCTTTCTATCTTTCCCTCTTTTCTCCTGCATGCAATTTATTTTGCTGCATTAGAGGCATTGAACCTTACCCTTGCACCACTATTGTAGATGGTCACCAAGGTCTCAATATGGTCAAATTTTAAGTCATGTTTTATGTGTTGAGTTAAGAACAAGCAGTACAAAAAGTGGAGGAAAACTCATTGCAAACATGAAACATTCTTTATTACTATTGGAGTGAACTGCCACTGCTCCCATGCCTCTTGACACTGTTCCATTGCTCTGATATGACATCAGTATAATTTCTCTTCATCATTTCATCTTATAGCAACCAGGCAACCAGAGTAGTAATTCATTCTATATAAACCTGAACACTATGTAGTAGCTCCCTCAGTCGTCTACCTTCATAGGTGACTCCTGAGGTGAGATTGTCTTTCTCATACTTAGTGCTTAGGCTGACTATTGTGTTGTAGACATTTTACATTATAGGTGAATACATTAGCTATCTACCTTCATAGGTGACTCCTAAGACATTTTACATTATAATTACTATCTCGACTATTTATTCTACACAAAACAATAAGACACAGAACAATAAGGAATCACATGCATTGTGCAGGCTCGCATGACATCCAAATTCTAACATTATGATTATAATGATACTTTAATCAAATGTTTGAAGTAACAATGCATGCCCATCGTCCTTGTCACTAAATGTGGCAACCATCTCGAAGCTGATGACGCGAAACCGGGCAATTGTGGCAAGCGCGACAGCCAAATTGTGTTCATGATGTTCGATGAAAGGATGACAGCTTTCTAGTATGAAAATTTCCACCCAGTTTGGAGGGCAGCTGGTGTTAGTTCAGATCATTATGAGTTAGTTTTATGTGTGGATGCTAATACCAAGGTTTTCCTGGATTCCTTATTGAGGATGGTGGTTGTTTCAGTATGTATCGTATCAAAGGGCAATACTAGTGTTGTGTTCCTTTCCCGACATTGTGGAAAGCTACTCGGAGAATATTGTTGATACCTTTTACAAAAGAAATCTCCTCCTTGTTAAAGATCCATCTCACTATGTGTTGAAGACATTCCCCAAGCGTAAGGTTTGCAGAACAATTGTCCGTGATACCTTCGGCATTATTCTTTCTCAGTGACGTCACTGGATTAATCTGACCATTTGCAACCTTGCAGAACTTGTATTTTTTCGAGATTTATGTGGTACTTTCTGCTCTCATTACTCAGTGGTGTGATTACCAAAGACTGACACAGTCTTATGAGAGACACAAAACCTTGAGTTCACACTCATGACAACGTCGTGTGCAGCATATGCAATATCTCAATAGGAGTGTACAAGCTAAGCCTACCCTCTTGTCATCTCGGCTCATGTTTTTCTTGTTTACCACTGACAACGAATCTCAAAATTGGCATGATGCACATCTAGATGACCTTAGCAACCCCCACATATAAGAAAGCGAGATTGTTAGCACTGCGTAGTATCATAATGATGTCCCTCTCGCAATCTTCTCCCTCATACTAATGATGTCATAAGCATGTCGATCACTGCAGAGGTAATGAAGGGAGGGAGGTCGGATATTGGAGAGATGTTTTGTACAGCTTTAAAGACTCCTTTTATATGTAGATTACCTGGATACGTGATGATGTGTTTGATTGAAGTAGAGAAGAGTTAGTTTTGGATAGGAACTCTGCAACCACTGCTGGTGTCAATGTATGCCCAGAATAGAATTGGTGTAAGTTTTTCACTGGCAGCTTTGGAACGGATTACGGAAAAATATATGAAAATGTAAGTACATTTTTACTGACTGAAGTCACCATTTGAACCTGTTCATTTTTGAATTTTTTTCATGCCTTGTTCGGTCATATCAATTGTTTTTCTACCCATGACTGCTTCTCCACAAAGACTACAATGTATGAGACGCAATATCAATGGTTATGAGTTGTTGATGGTGTAGATTCCCATTGTTGCTTACTACGTAAATAAAACTAGTGTATCATCTGTCCACTCAAGCAGATTCCTCGAGTTAGTATCATCCAGGAATTTTATTGATATCATTTGTCTTGCTCGATTCACCACAACTCGCAAGTCATGTGGTGGAAAATGAACCATGGTTATTATACTGTCTATATCTGACATTATAAACTGGGATGAACAACACCAAATTTTCTATCTATCATCGTGCCTCTTCAAACATTTCTTCACCCAGGGAGGTAGCTCCTCTATCATCTCCCGAAATATCTGCTTCACTGTCCCTATCGGACTCTGGATGACAGAACCTGAGGGTTTCGATTGTCATGGAATCTATACTTTCATCCAAAGGACAATCTGCTTCTAGCAAATTGAGTATCAACCGTGACACCTGAGCAACACATGAATAACATTGATGATAGAGATGCAAGGAAGAAGGATTTTAGCTTACAATGAAAGGATAAATGAAGTATGGGAAGCTAATAATCAGGATCAGTAAGGGGAAGAATAGCAACAATAACAACACACTAGGTTAGGAGAGTCAAAAGAAGATAAGGTGCATATTGGAAGAAAAAAGTGGCTTCCAGACATGAGACAACTTTGAAAAGGGTGAGTTCCAGCCCACTTGTTTTATAGTCTATGCTTACCTAAGATACTGAATATATAGACCATCAGTTAGATCAATAATATCCAGTTTGGACTCACGGTATGTATAACAAGATTCCATCGCGGTAAAAGGCATACAATAAACGAGTCGAGGTTTGCATGTGAGAAATATGACTGCGTATTCCCTCACCAGAAGCCCTCTGTGTTTTGTATGTCATGGTAAACCTTATAATGATCAAGAGGACTTCGATTGCTGTTGTTGTTGCCCTGATAATTCTATTTTTTATGAGAATAAATATGCAAGTCAGCAAAATGAAATATGATAGAACACATACCCGAAGGCACTATCAAGACGGGTTTGTATATTAAGAAGATGCGTTGGTTTCAGCCAGCAACTATGGAGAGGGGCTAGCAGTCCAAAAACTGATTGGACATATACATAAACTATCATCAGAGACATCGCAGTCTGAAAAATATGATCAGTTGGTGGGTGCAATATCGAAATGTATTTTAAGCATACCAGGACCTCAACTAATGTCGACCATCAGTCATCCCAATCGATCAGAAGTCAAATTCAACAAAACATACCTGCTGTCATGATGTACACAATTAATGTGACTGAAATCCAAAAAAGATCAATATAATGAATCCACTGGCAGATATTTCTAGCTCTCTCACCAATAAATTCCTTGTGCCAAATCGCTCGAAGGCGCAGGACCAGCAGACTCTTCACTACCGATGTATTCAACACTGTGATGAATCTATTGATATCAGGTACTCTGGTCCTTAAGAGTCATGGTGAAACTCACTCAATAGCAAGTGAAAAACCGAATATACACCTAGCAAAGGGGTATGTCAGAACAAGCAGCAGACACATTTAACCTATACCACTAAAACATCCTAGTCAGTGAAGATATAAAAGCTGAATTAAGAGTAACGTCTTACTGATCTTGATGCCCAGGCTTTATTGTCAGCTGGTGAAGTTGTTATTGACATGCATTTGATTTATAATTTCCTCGTACTATATGAACTCAATCTGAAAATTTGGATGAGTTGTCTCATTCAGTAAAGTAAGAGAGTCACACTTACATCATGCCTGTCCAGTTAAATATCAAGACAGAAAAATAGATGACGTGCCGTTTTGACCACTTCCTCCTGAGATTTCTTTTGTCAGTGGCAATAACTGGTCATCGAATGGGAAACATGCCTGTGGAGGTACTGAACCTAGGCAAAAGAGATATGTGGAATTATTGTTAACCAATGGAAAGGCTCACCTGTGAAGGAATGTGATAAATAAAGTCATATAACATCAAAGTAGCAACAATGACTTGAAAAGGCTTCAGCTGTTGCCTCGAGAACGATGGAATTAAGAACAGCATACTTTGGCCATAACGTTTATTTGACAGGAGCTTCAGGTCATCAACGTAATATTCGGGTGGTATTCCGTACTGATCAGCCATATGGGATATGCAGGCAGGAGGGAGGGACTCAATGAAAATGGTTCTATTATATATCAACTGGTGTCATTATTCTATTCGGTTGTGCGGAGACCGAAAAATGAAGATCAGACATCTGATATCATGGATCAGTGCATTGCAGCTGTGATGAACTGTGATGAAACTTGATCTCAGATGAGCCGTTCCAGCATCTCAACTTTCACGATGGGTGATGGAAATCATGATAACTGGAGGAACTCGGTTGTGGCTCGCATTATGCTCCAGACTTTGCCATTCAATGGACAGCTGGTAACAGACAGGTTCTGTAATGTCTCAAGCTGATGAAAGTGCTATTCAAGATATTGGTTCTATGTCAATCAGTGGGTAATTAGCGGTGTAATGTTCATCATTCTTGTCTTCAAGATGATCTTTGATATCCAGTGAAGCCACTTCTTTTCGTACATCTCGATAACACATTTTCAGGCTTCTCCTCTCACCGTCTGCCTACCTTCGATTCGGACCATGACACAGCCACGAGGCGCTTTTATTTTTTTCACACCACTTGTCTGCACCTCAGACCTCAATCGATTCTTCAGTAGCCGGAGCGCTGTTCTGTTTTGACCTCGATAGGACAGTGACGACTTTTTGCCTTGCCAACATTAAGCTGTGCTTTCAACCTTGAAGTGACGAAGCCAGAGTTTGGACAGAGATTGACCTTCTCACCGGTCTTGCATTGACTGCGTCCTCGCAAAGGGCAAATTCACTGAGCATAATGCCTTCACTGTCATCCACTCCGTCCTTGATGCCATCATCCACCTCCACCACCACAACATCGTCCACAACGTTTTCAAGTACACTTGCTTTCCTCTCTCTCACCTCCTGTCCCTCCACCTACTTGACGGACCCGAGAACATTCTTTGCCACTCCAACGACCCCGACAGTGACATCGTCCCCATCCATTTCCCATCCCTAACCTCTCTTTGCCCATCCTTTCACAAAGCAAAACTCCTCCATTCTCCCGACGAGCAACTCGCTCCCCTCGCCTGATATTTTGCCTTCAAAGTCATTAAAACCACTGGCTACAGAAAACCTGTGGACTTCTGGTCGACAGGTGTGATCGCTTCCACATGCATACACAAACGAAACATGAGCTCATTGCTCTCTCTCTGCACAGCCATCATCACCTACGCTCTCCTCTGAAGCTACCCCCCCTTTAGTGCCGACAACATCACCCCCTGAGTGGAGGGACAATGGAACAGATCGCGAGCGGTGAGACATCAGTAAAGGACTTGGCAAGATCAGAAATGGGATTCCAGCACGGACTCTATTTTGGGGTCGGCATTTTTCTGGGCGGAGGGGGGAGGCTTTCCACGACCCTTGGCTTACTACCAACACCCCCATGACGCCAGTCCAACGTCGCCAATTCCTTTCCCACCCTCAGACAAAACTGGAGTCCCAGAGCCATAGTGCCTTGGCTGGTATCAGTGTTGTAAAGTGAAACAGTTCATCTACTAGTCTAGTCTAGTCTAGTATCATGACTAAGTTTTACCTAATGGCTCTCTTTGCACTCAAAAATTCTACAAAATTCTACAAAATTCAGAATAAATTCAAATAAATTCAAATAAATTAGGATAAATTGGAATAAATTGGAACAGGCAGTGAGCAAAGTGAGCTGACTGTGGCCTCACTGTTGTAGGAAGGGAGCAGAGCGACCTGACTTACAACAGTGCAAATTACCAGTGAAGGAAGGTGTCAAGGACGGGTCAGAGTAGGGGTGAAATTACCCTAGAATGAGTAGGATTTTGTCAGAGAGCCAAACTCCATGCCAGAATTAAGCCAACTGCTCTTTGTTCAGCGTTTGACAAAGAGAACTCGATAGAGTTCCCATTGGATTTTCTACTCTACTTATACAAGTTTCTGACCCTAACCGTACATTAAAGTTCCGCGCTTCCATATGAGTCACTTTTGTCTCGCGCGTCCATCGATAAGAAAAATAAAAGAAAAGAAAAAGAAAAGAAAAAGAATAATGACTTAGCCGTTTTGCCAAGTCATGACAGATTTGACAACAAAATGGGAACAACCTTGGCCTCAGCTCATGCGCTGTGCCTCAATCTGCTGTCATGTGTGCAGTTGCATATTTCAGAAGGATGGGATTGTTGACAGGAGATCAGGAAAAGAGTGGTGTATAGATTGATAGGAATGGAGGTGGATATTAAAGACGTAAATGACTTTAATCTATGAACTAAGGAACTAGAATGTAGCTACTGGAGTACTTATACTAAGTCCAGAATAGGAGGAGTACAAGTAACTAGTCTATATCGTGATCCTATAGGAGTAGACAACAGGAGTTTAGGAGCAAAAAATTAGTAATAATATAAAATAAAAGGAAATTATATTATTAAATGGGTATTTTCTGTCATATGGCAGTATTTCCCCCTTAAGGCTGAGCCCTCGAAGCCCTGGTGGATAAGCAATATAATTATCACCTGATCCGATGGTTTAAGAACCAGCTTCGTAAAATTTTCTTCCTTGGTCCTGAACTATAATGTCGTCGCAATACACCATTAATTCTGCTCTGATATTGGACTCTGATGACGAAAGGTATGAGCAGGAGCTTGTAAAATGAAGATGAGAGGCAGAAGCAAGGCTTTGGGAAGAAGAGGAGCAACAATGGGCAGAACAGAGAGTGAGAAAAGAGGCAAGGGCGGCAGAGAAAAAGAGACAGGAGGAGGAATTATAGAGGAGAATGGAGGAGAACAGACAACAGAAAGAGGAAGTAGAGAGGCAAATGAAGGCAGAGGAGAAATACCGGAGACAAAAAGAGGCAGACGACGCTTTCTGTCAGGAAGTGGATCGACAGGCGGCAGTCGTACAGGCACAGAGAAAGAACTGGTTGAAGAAAATGAATCCGGAACCATTGGTGTCTCCTCTGTATAAGGAGATGAATCTGATCGACCTTTCCCCTTTGATGAAAAGACAACGGATCTGTCATCTGCCCAAGGAGACTCTGGAACAGTGCCAAGAGAGGGAAGAAATGGCAAAGGAGCTGGGAATTGAGCCAATGGGTGCGAGCAGTCCTTGCAAGAGATGCACCAATTTTGGCATTTTGTGCTTGCCACAAGACCTTCTGTAAGTGTTATATCTTTCCAGAGTAGGATCGTTGGTTAACTCAGTTCTTTAGGAATGCAACATCATGTTCTCCCTGTGCCAGGGCAAAGGCAGCTTGCAAGCCTTTTGACACGGATGGCGCACAGAGAAAGGCAACAGAAGAAACAGCTAGGAGGGCACGAGCAATGAAAACAAAGTAGCGGACGGATGCAGAGTGGAAAGAGCAGGTGTTGAAGAAATTGGAAACAGTGAACGAGTTAGTCGTCCAGGTCCGGAGGGTTGCAGATGCGCTGGAGAAGATGGCAGGGATGAGGTCGAAGACTCTGGAGGACGAGCTAATTTCCTGGCCAGAGTCTAGAGAAGAGGAAACAGAGACACTGGAGAGGGTTGACAAGGGGAAGCAGAGAGAACAGAGCTCAGACGAAGCGGAGGAGGAGAGAGAAATTGAGGAGCAGGAAGACGAGAATGCCATGGAGGGTGTGGAAGAGGGAAGTAGTGATTGTTCTCTGGTTGCGTACTCTGTCGGAACTAGAGCTAGATAGAGTTGTTTTTTGGAGTTTTTTATAATTTTTTTGAATGAATTTTGTGTCTGGCACGAAGATTTGTATTTCTTGGAGGATGTCCAGCACGAGATTTGTATTTCGGAGTAGTGGCTTAATCCCTATCCCCCCCTCAGGCTAGGCGTCCCATCGCCTAGCGACAAGAGTAAGAAATTGATAGAAAAGTCCTGGTCCTGGGCTCCGGTGCGTGTAAATCATGGAATAATGGAGACAAACTTTTAAAAAAGTTCATTGGCGGCAGTCTGGATGGTGAAACAGAGGTGGGTGCGGAAACCCGGATTGGACACAGAGGTCCCAGAATGAGCATGGAAGCTCGTCGGAGGCTGAATTTGCAGAGGATTTGTCGGAGTGACAGAATTAACGAGTCTGGAGTGGAGTCGTCAGACAGAAGTAGTGGTCGGAAACTTGACTACATCAGAGTAGTGAACCAATGAAAGTTGGAAACACCGGACAGATGCTAGTACTTCAGGCAGAAATGGTAGGACAGTTTTGTGATTATTTCGGTCAATCAACAGATTGGAGTGAGATATATCACAGGTCCCAGACCAAGAAGCAAGACAGGACAAGCAGAATGGCATAGAAGCCCAAGATTCATGCAAAAGTCAGGGAAATAAGAGTGGAGAGTCGCCAAAGGCAGTTATAACACGGAAAACATAGACCGGAGCAGAGGATTGGACAATAATTATTGTTGTATAGCCTGAAGAAATTTGAGGAACACAGAATAAAATTGAAGTACCAGACAAGACAGAGACGGAACCAGACTGAGAACAGAACAGAGAACAGAACAAGACAGGCGGAATGGAGACCAAGAAGTAAACAGAGATGGGTTGGCAGAAATAGAAGACCTAGAACAATAACTTCAAAGAGAGATTGCTACCGAGTCTGGAGAGTGAGTCTACTAGAGACTCAAGTTTGACTGGAGACTCCGGAACTTTAAGAACAGAACCGGAAGTTGAGAAGGCTAGGACAGAGTCAGAATCAGAGGACTCCGATGACAAAATATGTTGTGGAGCAGAGAACGGAGCACTAGTAGCCGACTGATGAGAGACTATGGAACCAGAATTAGAGATAGACGACGACAATCTGGAGTCAGGGTCATAGATGTCTGGAGACAGAGTGTGTTGCCAAGTAGAAAATCCATCAGAAGACTCCGAAGCTTCCATATCAGCATTGGAATCGGATAGTGACAAACTAGTTCCAGACTTTGAGCACTTCTGATATGAAGAATGTTGCAGAGTGGAGTGCGAAGCCCTCTCGGACTTGCGTTCCCGCTCCCAGAAATGATTGTCGATGGAGACAGCTATGGAATATAATACCCGGAAAGTAGAAGGTTTATCTCCTTCATGAGTGGAAATGATATCCTGAATGCGATCAGGGAGTCCAAAATAGTACCTATGGCAGAGAGCACTTTCTGACCACTATAAATGAGCGGAGTACCGGAGGAAGGCAACGTTGTAAATTGCAATCCAGTCGTCAGGATTCATATGGAGGTGATCTAAGGAATGAGCCGCTTCTGCAGCAATGTCTGGGATACCAAAGTGAGTATGCATTTCTTTGACAAAAGAAGACCAGGAGTATAGCCACGCATGATGAACACCTCGATCCTCCTGTTCCAATACTACCTGAAGCCAGTCTTGTACCATTCCAGACACATAAGTCATTGCAAAATTGATTTTGTCTTCGTTTGATTTAAAAATGGCTGGTCTGGAGTGGAAGTAAAGACGACATTGGAAGAGGAAGTGGTGAAGTCGGTATGGGTCCATTCCGTCAAAGACATCCGGAATGCGGACCTTGACAGGAGGAGCAATTGGAGGTTGTTCTAGAGTATTGGACAGATGACGGAGGGCGTTGATTATATCAGCGGAGGGCAGATGGGCAGATGGGTTGGACTGTGAAATGAAAGGGTTGGACTCGATAGTAGGAGCAGCTGGTTGTGAAGGCATAGAATCTGAGATCAGACTAGTTGGTCAACTCCGGGGTGGAGGTTGGGAATGCAGGAGTCAGGAGCGAGGGGTTAGATACTGAACTTGTTTGTTCCAACGCGGCGTGGTTCCAGAGCGTCTGGAGACTACACCCACTGGAGAAACTGTTGTTGAATAAATGGAATTAGACATCAATCAGTGTGAAGGACAGGGATAGTGGAGCAGATGAGTGAACACAGTAAGGTCGGAGTAATTGAGTGCGACAGTGACTGATATAAGTTCGTAGATTCTGTCAAGGACGGGTCGGAGTAGGGGTGAAATTACCCTAGAATGAGTAGGATTTGACAACAAAATGGGAACAACCTTGGCCTCAGCTCATGCGCTGTGTCTCGATCTGCTGTCGCGTGTGCGGTTGCATATTTCAGAAGGATAGGATTGTTGACAGGAGATCAGGAAAAGAGTGGTGTATAGATTGATAGGAATGGAGGTGGGTATTAAAGATGTAAAATGACTTTAATCTACGAACTAAGGAACTAGGATGTAGCTACTGGAGTACTTATACTAAGTCCAGAATAGGAGGAGTACAAGTAACTAGTCTACATCATGATCCTATAGGAGTAGACAACAGGAGTTTAGGAGCAAAAAATTAGTAATAATATAAAATAAAAAGGAAATTATATTATTAAATGGGTATTTTCCATCATATGACACCTTAGACTATTGTCACAAACTTCATTTGACCATATCTCCATCAATTCTTTGATGATTCTCATGGCCTCAATAGCTATGGAAAGCCTTCAAAAAGACCTTTCAATTGGTGCCAGTCACGTCATGAGGCAATCAATAATGGTTGAGATATTAGGCAGATCAACAGATAACCACTATGGTACTGTTTATTAAATTGCCAATATCAGAAACCGCCATGATCTATGCTTTGCTTTTAAGCATCAGAGAAGCCCTCTTTATACTGCTCAGAATGAGCTTAGAACAATCTCAAGGCAATTAATATTAGTGGAGATATGAAGACCTCAATATTTGTACATGGACTTCATTAATTACCCATAGATAGTCATCTGTCCTTTTCTTAGAACAAAAGACAGCCTCCATATGGTTAAGTTATCACTATTTTAAGTACAAAGG
>Ga0157362_1000472_pt1 | contig 13733 bp, 11 predicted proteins | sample AttlaeALBM3_FD_111480 | JGI IMG/M metagenome (GOLD analysis project Ga0157362, IMG submission 111480) | Fungus gardens microbial communities from leaf cutter ant in Ribeirão Preto, State of São Paulo, Brazil - Atta laevigata ALBM3 | ecosystem: Host-associated > Fungi > Mycelium > Unclassified ... | reverse complement strand
GTGGTGGTGCGGCCGGGCCTGGCCGACGCGGAACGGATCGCCGCCGACATCGCCTCGCTGTTGCACCTGGCCACCTCCACCATCCGGATCGGTGGCGAGGTACCGCTGGGTGCCGACGTGGCCGTCGTGCTGGGCAAGCCGTCCTGAGCAGGTGTGGACGGGCGCGGGTGGCGTTCGGCGCCCCGGGCGTCGGCCGTGGGATGCTGGGCGTCGTGATGTGCGTCGTGGCGGGCCGGTGACCGCTTCCGCGCGCGCGGTCGAGCTGGCGATAGCGGCCGCCGAGGCGGCCTCGGACAAGCTGGCCGAGAACGTCCTGGCCTTCGACGTCAGCGAGCAATTGGTGATCACCGACATCTTCGTGTTGTGCTCGGCACCGAATGACCGCCAGGTGCGTTCGATCATCGATGAGATCGAGCACCGGCTGCGGGGGATGGGCGAGCGGCCGGTGCGCCGGGAGGGCGAGCGGGAGGGCCGCTGGGTACTGCTGGACTATGCCGAGATCGTGGTGCACGTCCAGCACGCCGAGGACCGCATGTACTACGCGCTGGAGCGCCTGTGGAAGGACTGCCCCACCGTGGAGCTGCCCGCGTCCCTCAGGTTGGGGCGGGACGGCCCGCGCGCGGTCGGTTGAGAGGCTGATGGCACGTCAGGTTGTCGTCTGGCGGCACGGTCGGACGGCGTGGAACCTCGCTCGACGATTCCAGGGGCAGTCCGACGTAGCGCTGGACGAGGTCGGGGTGGCGCAGGCGCGCGCCGCCGCGCGCATTCTGACGGCCCTGCGGCCATCCGCGATCGTCTCCTCCGATTTGGTCCGCGCCTCGGCGACGGCCTCGGAGCTGGCGCGTCTGACGGGGCACCAGGTCAAGCTGGATGCCGGGCTGCGGGAGAGCTTCCTCGGGTCCTGGCAGGGCCTCACCCGCGACGAGGTCGAGGCGCGCTTCCCCGGCGAGGAGGCGGCCTGGCTGCGCGGTGAGCTGGAACGGCGGGGCGGCGGGGAGAGCATGCTCGAGGTCGCCGAGCGCGCGGTCGCGGCGGTGACCGACGGGTTGGCCGGGATCGGCCCCGACGGGGTGTTGGTGGCGGTCACGCACGGCGGGTCGGGGCGCGTGCTGATCGGTCGGTTGGCCGGCTTGCCGCCCGAGCACTGGAGCGCGCTCGGCGTGCTGTCGAATTGCTCGTGGACGGTGCTGAGTCAGCGCCGCGATCGCTGGTCGATAACCGAGCACAACGCGGGCACGCTGCCGGAACCGGTGCTCTCCGACGATTGAGCGGTAACTCGCGGGTCTATCCAGCGGGTGTGGACGTCGAGCGGGCCTCCTCCGCCGCTTCCGGGTGCCACGTGCGCGGCCCCGGGGCGCGTGCGTCATTGTTGCGTGTGGTCGACGAGCACAGCTATCCCAATTGGGAGGCGGCCTACCGCGACAACGTCGGCCGCGTGTACCGCCTGATGTACGCCAAGGTCGGCAACCGTGCGGACGCCGAGGACCTGACCGCCGAGGTGTTCACCGCCGCGCTGCGCCCATTGCGCGTCACCGCCAGCGCCCCCGAGGTGCGGGCCTACCTGTTCGCCACCGCCCGCACCGTGCTGGCCGGGCACTGGCGGCGCACCCTGGGCCGTGAGGTGACCGCGCTGGATGCCGCCGACGAGGGGCGCCTGGTGGCCGCCGAGACTGGTGCGAACGATCCGCCGTCCACCGCCCCGGAGCGGGCCGCGGCCATCCTCGCCGAGCTGCCCGAACCGCACCGGCGCATCCTGGAACTGCGCTTCCTCGAGGCCTGCACAGTGCGGGAGGCCGCCACCGCGCTGGGCATCAGCGTCGGCTATGCCAAGGTGTTGCAGCACCGGGCGCTGCGGCGGGCAGCCGGGCTGGGGGAGGTGGGGCGATGACCTCCAGGGGTCTGCGACGTCACCTGTCCGCCCTGTTGCGGGGCCGTCGGCCGCGCCCGTTCCGGGCTGGGCCGGACGACGTGGCGCAGCTGCGCGCCGCGATCACGTTGGCCGCGGCCCGGCCCGGGGCGGACGCGCCGTCCGAGGAGTTCGTCGCCGATCTGCAGCGCCGCCTTGCCGCCGGGTCTGCCTCCGCACCGGCCCCGACTGCCGCGATCGTGGGACCGGCCAGACGACGGTTCGTTCTCGTCGGCTCGGTGGCCGCGGGCGCGGCGGCGATCGGAGCGGTGGCCGACCACCTGCTGACCCGACCCGAACGTGCCTCCGAGGACGAGGCGGCGGCTGCGCCCACGTTGACCCCGAACGTCGGGGCCTGGCGCGGGGTGGTTGCGGCCGCGGACCTCCCGGAGGGCGGCGTGCACGGCTTCGAGCTCGGCTCGGTGGCCGGATTCGTTTCCCGGGACAGCTCGGGGCTGCGCGCGGTGTCGGGCGTGTGCACCCACCTGGCGTGTCGATTGAACCTGAACCCCGTGTCCCGGCAACTCGACTGTCCCTGCCACGACACGTCGTTCGCCCTCGACGGGGAACTGATCCGGTATCAGCTGCGGGTGCCCCCGCCACCGCTGCCGCATCTGTCGGTCCGGGAACGCGACGGGACGATCGAGGTGTTCGGTCCGCTGTAACCCCGTCGCGTACTCCTGTGCGGGTCCGCGAGTGCCGGGCCCGGACAGGGGATGCCAGACCATGTTTCCGAACATCCCGCGGTTGGTCCCGGCGCTGTTGGCGCCGGCCGTGGCGGGCCTGCTGCTGGCCGGCTGCGGCGGTTCTGACTCGAGGTCAGATTCGCCCGCGGCGCCCATCGTCGTGCACCGCCCGGACGTCCCGGTCACGCAATCTGCGACGACCACCGCGAACGCCGCTCCCACCGCGACGGACACCGTGCCGGGCGCAACGGCCGCACCGAGCGGCGCCGGCGCCGCCGTCGAGATCGCGGGCTACAAGTTCGGCCCCCAGACCCTGACCGTTCCGGTCGGCACGACCGTCACGTGGACCAACAACGACGACGACCCGCACACGGTGACCGCCAAGGACGGCAGCTTCCGATCGGACACGCTGCACAAGGGCTCGACCTACCAACACACGTTTGATTCCCCCGGGACCTACACGTACCTGTGCTCGATCCACCCGTTCATGGTCGCGACCGTGGTGGTCACCAAATGATCGGGTTGGGCATGACGCGGCGTCAGCTTCTGCGGCACTCCACCTGGTTCGGCGCCGGGGTGCTGTTCACCGTGACCGGCGGCGAGGTCGCCTCACGCGTGATCGGCGGATCCGGGCATGCCGCCGCGGCTGATCCCGGAGCACTTCATTTCGTACAGGTCAGCGATTCCCACATCGGCTTCAGTGGGCCGGCCAACACCGACGTCACCGGTTCGTTCGCCCGGGCGATCCAGACGATCAACTCGTTGCCGGTCCGGCCCGACTTCGTCATGCACACCGGCGATCTGACGCACCTTTCGACGGCCGCCCAGTTCGACCAGGTGAAGCAGATGATGAGCGGGGTCCGGGCCGGTGGGGTGTTCACGGTGCCCGGCGAGCACGACGGCGTCGGTGACCACGGTAAGCGGTACCGGGCCGCCTTCGTCCCCGCCGGTGGCGAGGCCTGGTACAGCCTGGACGTCAAGGGCGTGCACGTGCTGGCGCTGGTCAACTCGTTGTCGCTGGAGAAGCTCGGGCACCTCGGCGGCGACCAGATCGACTGGGTGCGCCGCGATCTGGCCGGGTTGTCGGCGGACACGCCGATCGTGGTGTTCAGCCACATCCCGCTGTTCGCCATGTATCCGGCCTGGGGCTGGGGGACCGACGATGCGGCGGTGGTGCTGAGCCTGCTGCGCCGCTTCGCGTCGGTCACTTGCCTGAACGGGCACGTCCACCAGGTGTTCACGCTGACCGACGGCAACGTCACCTTCCATTCCGCAACGACCACGGCGTACCCGCTCCCGCACCCCGGCGATGGACCCGCGCCGACCCCGGTGGTGCTCCCGGCCGACAAGTTGGGTACCGCGCTGGGAATCCGGGAGGTCACCTATCGACCGGGCGGGCCCGGCCCGGCCGTGGTGGAGCGGCGGCTGCGCTGAGGTTCGTGGCGTCTGACCCTGCGGGTCCGGCGCGCGGATACCCTCTGCGAGTGACGATCAGCCAGACCAACAGCGCCGCACCGGCCGACGAGGTCGCCCCGCACCGATACGCCGCGGCGCTGGCCGCGGAGATCGAGGCGCGTTGGCAGGAGCAGTGGGAGCGGGCCGGCACCTTCGAGGCGCCGAACCCCACCGGCCCGTTGGGCGCGCCCGGGACCGCGGAACGCCCCAAGCTCTTCGTGCTCGACATGTTCCCGTATCCCTCGGGTGCCGGTTTGCATGTTGGCCATCCGCTCGGCTACATCGGCGCCGACTGTTTCGCGCGCTATCAGCGCATGAAGGGCTACAACGTTCTGCACGCGCTCGGGTACGACGCCTTCGGGCTGCCTGCCGAGCAATACGCGGTGCAGACCGGGCAGCATCCTCGGATCACCACCGAGGCCAACATCGCCAACATGCGACGCCAGTTGCGGGCGTTGGGACTCGGCCACGACCCGCGGCGTGGCGTGGCGACCACCGACGTCGCCTATTACCGGTGGACGCAGTGGATCTTCCTGCAGATCTTCAATTCGTGGTACGACCCGGACGTCGATGCCGCGCGGCCGATCGCGGAACTGGAGGCCGGTTATGCCGCGGGCCGCCGACCGACCCCGGACGGCAGGCCCTGGGCCGATCTGACCCGGGCTCAGCAACGGGAGATCATCGACGGGCATCGACTGGCCTACCTCTCCGATGCCCCTGTCAATTGGTGCCCGGGTCTGGGCACTGTGCTGGCCAACGAGGAGGTCACCGCCGAGGGTCGCAGCGAGCGCGGCAATTTCCCGGTGTTCCGGCGCAACCTCCGGCAGTGGATGCTGCGCATCACCGCCTACGCCGATCGGCTGCTCGCCGACCTCGACCGGCTGGACTGGCCCGAGCCGATCAAGCTGATGCAACGCAACTGGATCGGTCGGTCGACCGGGGCCTGGGTGCACTTCCCGGTCCGGACCGCAACCGGCCGGGACACCACGATCGAGGTGTTCACCACCCGCCCCGACACGCTGTTCGGCGCCACCTACATGGTGCTCGCGCCCGAGCATCCACTCGTGGAGGAGATGCTGCCGCAGACGTGGCCGGACGGAACCCCTGCCTCGTGGCGTTTCGGGGCGGCGGATCCGGCGCGGGCCGTGCGCGAGTACCGGGCGGTCGCGGCGGCGAAGACGGAGCTGGAACGGCAGGCTGAGTCGAAGGTCAAGACCGGGGTGTTCACCGGGGTGTATGCAACAAATCCGGTGAACGGCTCGGCGATTCCGGTGTTCGTCGCCGACTACGTGCTGATGGGTTACGGAACCGGCGCGATCATGGCGGTGCCCGCCGAGGACGAGCGGGACTGGGAATTCGCCACCACGTTCGAGCTGCCGTACGTGCGCACCGTGCAGCCGCCGGAGGACTGGCCGGGTGGGGCGTACACCGGCGAGGGTCTGTCGATCAACTCGGCCAACGACGAAATCTCGCTCAACGGTCTGGAGATGGCGGCGGCCAAGGCCCGGATAACCGAGTGGCTGTCCGGTCGGGGCCTGGGCCGTCCGGCGGTGCAGTACAAGCTGCGGGACTGGCTGTTCAGCCGACAGCGTTACTGGGGCGAGCCGTTCCCCATCGTCTACGACGAGCTCGGCGTGATCGCGCTGCCGGCGTCGATGTTGCCGGTTGAGTTGCCGGAACTCGACGATTACTCCCCCCGCACCTTCGACCCGGACGACGCTGACAGCGAGCCGGAATCGCCGCTGTCGCGCGCCACCGCCTGGACCACCGTCACCCTGGACCTGGGGGATGGGCCGAAGGCCTACCGGCGGGAGACCAACACGATGCCGCAGTGGGCCGGGTCGTGCTGGTACGAACTGCGCTACCTGGACCCGACCAACGCCCGGGAGTTCGTCGACCCGCAGGTCGAGCGCTATTGGATGGGCCCGCGCGACCCGGGCGATTGCGGTGGCGTCGACCTCTACGTCGGCGGCGTCGAGCACGCGGTGCTGCACCTGCTGTATGCGCGGTTCTGGCACAAGGTGCTGTTCGACCTGGGCCACGTGTCCAGCTCAGAGCCGTTCCGTCGGTTGTTCAACCAGGGCTACAGCCAGGCCTACGCGTACACCGACTCGCGAGGGGTTTACGTGCCCGCCGAGGAAGTGGTCTCCGAACCCGACGGGGGGTTCACCCACAACGGCGTGCCGGTCAACCGCGAGTACGGAAAGATGGGCAAGTCGCTGAAGAACTCCGTGACGCCCGATCAGATCTGCGCCGACTACGGCGCCGACACCCTGCGGGTGTACGAGATGTCGATGGGCCCGTTGGATGTATCCCGGCCCTGGGAGACCCGGGCGGTGATCGGCTCGTTCCGGTTCCTGCAGCGGCTGTGGCGAAACGTCGTCGACGAACAGACCGGCCGGGTCCGGGTGAGCGAGGCCCCGGCCGATCCTCAGACCCGCCGGGTGCTGGCCCGCACCGTCGACGGTGTGGCCCGCGACATGGCCAACCTCCGGTTCAACACCGCGGTGGCGAAGCTGATCGAGGCCAACAATCACCTGACCCGACTGCAGTCTGACGGTGAGTCACTTCCACGCGAAGCCGCGGAGACCATGACCCTGCTGCTCGCGCCGCTGGCCCCGCACCTGGCGGAGGAATTGTGGTCGCGACTGGGCCATGACGCCTCGCTCGCGTACACCCCGTTTCCGGTGGCCGATCCGGCCCTGCTGGTCGCCGACACCGTCACATGCGTGATTCAGGTGGGAGGCAAGGTGCGCGACCGCATCGAGGTCCCGGCGGACATCGACGAGCATCGGCTCGGCGAGTTGGCGCTGGCCGCACCGAAGGTGCTGGCCGCGCTCGCCGGGCGTGAGGTGCGCAACGTCGTGATCCGGGCGCCGAAGCTGGTCAACGTCGTGCCCCGGTGAGTGAGCTCGGCCCCGGGGTTGCCGTGGTCACCGACTCCGCCGGCTCCCTGCCGGACGACGAGACCGAGCGCGATGGTGTGCATGTCGTGCCGCTGCGGGTATCGATTGACGGCCACGAGTACGCCGAGACGGAGTTATCCGGCGATCAGCTGGTGTCGGCGCTGCGGGCCGGGGCCACGGTGAGCACCTCGCAGCCATCCCCGGAGGCGTTCGCGGCCGCCTATCGGGCCGCGGCAGCCGCGGGCGCGGCGGAGATTGTGTCGATTCACCTGTCGGCGGCCCTGTCCGGGACGTGCGCGGCGGCCCGCATCGCCGCCGCCGGCAGCGTCGTGCCGGTCACCGTCGTGGACTCCGAATGCGTCGGCGCGGGGCTGGGTTTCGCGGTGCGGGCGGCGAGCGCGGCGGCCCGGACCGGCGCCGACGGTGTCGGTGCGGTGGCGGCGGCGGAGGAATCCCTGCGCTCCACCGAGGTGTTCTTCTACGTCGACACCTTGGAATACCTGCGCCGTGGGGGGCGGATCGGAGCCGCAGCGAGCCTGCTCGGGTCCGTCCTGGCCATCAAACCGATCCTGCGGCTGCAGGAGGGTCAGATCGTCGTTGCGGAAAAGGTGCGCACCGCGGCCCGCGGGCTGGCGCGCCTGGCCGAGCTGGCGGTGACCTGCTGCGCCGCGGGTTCGGCGGAGCTGGGCGTGCAGCACCTGGGCGCCGCCGATCCCGCGCTGGATCTGGTCGCAGTGCTGCGCGAGCGGGTGCCCGCCACGCCGTCGGTGGCGCTCGGCGAGATCGGGGCGGCGATCGGTGCACACGTCGGCCCGGGCACGGTGGCGGTTACCGTACGCCGCTTCTGATGCCCGCCCGGGCAAACGTCGTCCACAGCTTCGCGGGGACCCCGGCCGTCCACAGGGCCGGTTGCGACGGCGGCCCGCAGATTGACCGCCGCCTACGTTGCGAGCGTGCCACCCAACGGACCGCCTCCGCCCGCCCGTTCGCCGGACGGCGCGGCGACCACGCGGCTGCGGGCGCTCGGATTTGGGACCCGGACCGAGCTTGGAGCCGATTCGACGGTTGGCCCGATCCGGCATCGCTGGTGGCGGGGGCTGGATGCGCGCGGCGCCCTTGTGGTGTTGCTCGTCGCGTTCCTGGGCGTCGTCCTGGCGGGCTGGGTGTTGTGGCGGGCCCGGCCGCCCTCGGTGGACGCAGGTCCGGCCATGGCCGTTCTGGCGCCGGGGACGTCGCTCGAGTCCCACCAGGCGGTGCAAGCCGCGACGACGCCCAGCGGGCGTCCCGAGTTGGTGGTGGACGTCGAGGGCACGGTTCGGCGGCCCGGGGTGGTGACGCTGCCCGGCGGGTCCAGGGTGCGCGACGCGTTGGCCGCCGCCGGCGGGCTCCTGCCCGGCGCGTCCACCACCTCCGTCAACCTCGCCGAGCCCCTCTCCGATGGCGAGCAGATCGTGCTCGGTGGACGGGATGGGCCCGCTGTCGGGGGCCGGGGGTCGGGTGCGGCCGCCGGCGCGGGCGGGCGCGTGAACCTGAACTCCGCCACCGAATCCGACCTGGAGGGCCTACCGGGCGTGGGGCCGGTGACCGCCCAAAGGATCCTGGAGTTCCGCCGCGCCCACGGGCGGTTCAGCTCCGTTGACGAGCTGCGGGAGGTGCCGGGCATCGGCCCGGCGAAGTTCACGACGCTGCGACCCAGGGTACGGGTCTGATCGGCGGCGTGGGCACCGCCGCGGCGTCCGGCGGGCACGCCCCCGATCGGCGTTTGGTCCCGATAGCGGCGGCGGTGTGGCTGGCCTCCTGGGGGGCAACCGGGCTGCCGCATGGATTGCCGGCGCCGGTGGGCGTCGGTGTGCTGAGCGCCGCGGTCGGCCTGCTGGCGTTCGAGTGGCGCCGACGGCCGCCGCCGGACGCCCGCCTGATCGGCCCGGGGTCGCCGGTGGCGGTATTGGCCGCGGTGCTGGCCGCCGCGGCGGCCGCGGGTTTGGCCGCCGACGCCCGTCTCGCCTCGATCCGGTCCGGTCCCCTGCCCGCCCTGGCTGCGCAGCGAGCGGTGGTGGCGGCCGATCTCGTGGTGCGTTCCTACCCGGTCGAGCGCACCGACCGGCCACGCGGTTCGGAGCGTGCCGAGACCCGGGTGTCCCTCGACGCCGAGGTGATCCGGGTGATGGCGCGCGGCCGGACGACCGAGGTGCACAACCCGGTTCTGGTGAGGAGTGCCGATCGCGGGTGGTTGCGCCTGCGGCCCGGTCAACGGGTCGGTACCACGGGGCGGCTGGTCGAAGTCCCGAATCGGCCGGCCACGACCGCCCTGCTGCTCGCGGAGGCGGGCCCGCGGGTGGAGTCCGCTCCTCCCGCGTCCAGTCGGGCGGCGGCAGCCGTGCGGGCCGATCTGCGTCGGGCGCTGGCCGGGCTGCCCGCGGACGAGCGCGGCCTGCTTCCGGGGCTGCTGTTCGGCGATACCAGCGGATTGGACCCGCGCGTGACCGCCGACTTCCGGGCCGCGGGACTGTCCCGGCTACTGGCCATCGACGGGGCGAAGCTGGCGATCCTGCTGGCCGGGGTGCTCGGCCTGGCCCGGCTGGTGAGGGTACGTCGGCGGGTGTGGCCGGTGCTGGGGGTGGCGACGCTGGTCGGCATCGAGACCGTGGTCGGCCCGAAACCGAGCCTGCTGCGCGCGGGGGTGATGGGCGCGATGGCGGTGTTGGCGCCCGCCGTCGGCCGTCGCTCCGGCGCCACCGCCGGGTTGAGCGCGGCCGTGGTGCTGCTGTTGCTCGCCGACCCGTGGCTGGGTCGTTCCTACGGTTTCGCGTTGTCGGTGGTCGGCACGGCGGGGCTGCTGTGGCTGACGCCGAGATGGAGCCGAAGACTGCAGCGACGATTGCCCCGCCAGATCGCCGGTCCGCTGGCGGTCACGGCCGCCGCCCAGGCGGCCTGTGGCCCGGTCCTCGTGCTCATGTCCGGCGGGGTGAGCCTGGTGGCGATTCCCGCGAACCTGCTGGCGGCGGTGGCCGTCCCGCCGGCGCTGTTGCTCGGCTTCGCCGCCGGCGCGATCCAGCCGGTGAGCCCGCCGCTGGCCGCTTTCGTTGCGCGGGGCGCCGGGGCCTGCGCGTGGTGGATCATCGCGGTCGCGCGCCGGGCCGGGGAGTTGCCGGGGGCGACGCTGCCCTGGCCGGGCGGCGTGCCCGGCGCCGTGCTGCTCGCGGTGTTGACCGCGGTGCTGATCGGCCTGGCGCACTCCGGTTTGCCCGCTCGCCTCGCACCGCCCGGCCGTTCCCGGGCCCGACGCGCGCTCGTGGCCCTGGCCGCGCTACTGGCCGCAGTGCTGGTGTTTCGCCCGAACGTGCCGACACCGACGTCGCTCGGGCCGATGCGGTGGCCGCCGCCCGGGTGGCAGCTGGTGGCCTGCGACGTCGGGCAGGGCGACGCGCTCGTGCTCGCCGCCGGTGGCGGATCGGCCGTCGTGGTGGATACCGGACCTGACCCGACGGCGGCCGATCGGTGTCTGCGTTCGTTGGGCGTGCACCGCGTCCCCTATCTGCTGCTGACCCACTTTCATGCCGATCACGTGGAGGGCATGCCCGGCGTGCTGAGGAACCGTCAGGTCGCCGAGATCGGTGTGAGTCCCCTGGACGAACCGGTGGATGAGGTCCAGCGGGTACGTCTGTGGGCCCGCGCCGCCCACGTGCCGATTACCCGGGCTCGGCCCGGGGAGATGCGGGCGGTGCTCGGCTGGCGGTGGCGGGTGCTGTGGCCGCTGCGTTTGATCCGCGAGGGTTCGGCACCGAACAACGCGAGCGTGGTGCTGTTCGTGATCTCGCCGTCCGGGTTGCGCCTGCTGCTCACCGGCGACGTCGAAACACCCGCCCAGGCGGCCATTCACCGGGCCGAGCCGGGGCTGCGGGTGGACGTGCTCAAGACTCCGCACCACGGGAGCACCCGTCAGGACCCGGAGTTCATCCGGTCGTTGGGGGCGCGGGTGGCGATGACGTCGGTGGGTCTCGGCAACATCTACGGCCACCCGGCCCCGTGGACGTTGGAGCTGCTGCGCAACGCCGGGATGGTGGCCGGACGCACCGACCGCCACGGCGATTTGGCCGCCGCCGTGGAGGGCGGGCGGCTGCGGCTGGTGGCTCGCAAGGGCCCGCCGACCGCGGCCGGGGTCGGGTCCGGTCCGGGCGAGGCGGGGCCGGTGTCGCCGGCCGGCTGCCTCTTGGGCGCGGAACCGTTAGAAGCCGGGCGGCCTCTAACAAGATGTCCCGGGGTCGGACGCGCGCGGTAAGGGGTCGGGATGGATGCACGGCTCGGTCATGACGACCGTCTGATGACGTTCGCCGAGCACATCCTCCCCGCGGCCCCGCCCAGGCCCCGGCGCCCCATCGAATCGGTCGACCGCGACGACGCGGTGGCCTTCATCCGGCTCTTTTATGCCGAGAACCCAGAGTTCGGCCCCGCCGAGCCGCGGATCGAGACTGTGTGCAGGAGCATCGCGGAGATCGGTACCTACACCCACACCAGTGAGGAGCTGGCCTTCGGCGCCCGGGTCGCCTGGCGCAACTCCGCACGGTGCATCGGCCGGTTGTACTGGAACGGCCTGGTGGTGCGCGACCGCCGCGAGATCGAGGACCCGGCGGTCGTCTTCGACGAGTGCGTCGAGCATCTGCGGCTGGCCGGCAACGGCGGCAAGATCCGCCCGATGATCACGATCTTCGCGGCCCGCCGCAGCGACGGGCGAGGTCTGCGCATCCACAACGACCAACTGATCCGCTACGCCGGATACCGCGACCTCGACGGCTCGGTCACTGGAGACCCGGCGCAGGTCGAGTTCACCCGTACCGCACAGCGGATGGGCTGGTCCGGTGCGGGTACCGACTTCGACGTCCTGCCGCTGATCATCGACGGGCCGACTGGACCACCGTTCATGGCGGAACTGCCCGGCGACGCGATCCTCGAGGTGCCCATCGAGCACCCTCTCTACCCCTGGTTCGCCGGGCTCGGGTTGCGTTGGCACGCCGTCCCCGCGCTCGCGAACCTGGATCTGCACATAGGCGGAATCACCTACCCCGCCGCGCCGTTCAACGGCTGGTACATGGGCACCGAGATCGCCTCACGCAACTTCGGCGACGTCACCCGCTACAACCAGCTGCCCAGAATCGCTGCCCAATTCGGCCTGGACACCTCCAGCGACCGGACCCTGTGGAAGGACCTCACGCTGGTCGAGCTCAACGTCGCGGTCCTGGAGTCCTTCAACCGCGCCGGAGTGACGATCACCGATCATCACACCGAGTCCGAACGGTTCATGCTCCACCTCGAACGCGAGGAGAAGGCCGGTCGCACAGTCCCCGGGGACTGGTCATGGCTCGTGCCACCCATCTCCGGCTCCGCCAGCCCGGTGTTCCACCGCTACTACGACCCACGGGAGCAAAGCCCGAAGTTCATTCCCCGCGGCACCGGCTGCCCCGCCACCCCGCCGCCCGGACCCCGGCCCTAGACGGTATGCGTTTCTGACGCACTGTCAGGTGCGTCCCACGGCCGGCGCTCCCGCGGGCACGGACAGCGTGGCCAGCACGCCGAGCGCCGGGAGCGACAGCGGACGGCGCGGACCAGGGCGGCGACCGGATGCACGCGACCCTTTGGTGGGCGGACAACGGCGACACCGACGCCCTGCCTGAGCACGCCGAAGACCCGAGCGCCGCCCAACGGCGGCGCGACCGGCACGAAGCGGCACGAGCGTTAGGTCCGCGATTGGTGGCCCTAACTACATGCGCCGCGGGTGGCGATGACGTCGGTGGGTCTCGGCAACATCTACGGCCACACCCGGCCCCGTGGACGTTGGAGCTGCTGCGCAACGCCGGGATGGTGGCCGGACGCACCGACCGCGACGGCGATTTGGCCGCGGCCGTGGAGGGCGGGCGGCTGCGGCTGGTGGCTCGCAAGGGCCCGCCGACCGCGGCCGGGGTCGGGTCCGGTCGGGGCGAGGCGGGGCCGGTGTCGCCGGCCGGGTCAGGGGGCCGGGTCCGGCGCGGCGGCGGTCGGCGGTTCGTGGGACGCTGCCGCACGTGCCGCCCGCCACCGCCGAAGTCGTCGCGCTGACCCTGGTGCTCGGCAGCGAGGCGTTGCTCGTCGATCGGGCGGTCGGCTCCGCCCGTCGGGCGATCCGGTCCGCCGACCCCGACGCCGACGTGCACGAGGTCGCGGCCGCGTCGCTGGTGCCCGGGTCGCTGGCCGGGCTGACCGCCGCCTCGCTGTTCGCGCAACGGCGGCTGGTGGTGATTCGCGATGCCGAGGAGCTCACCGGCCCGGTCGCGGCCGAGGTCGAGGCGCTGCTGGCGGAAACGCCCGAGGACGTCTCGCTGGTCCTGGTCCACGCGGGTAGCGGCAGGGGCCGGGGGGTGGTGGAGACCGCCCGGCGGTCGGGGGCTGTCGTCGTCGACTGCGCGGAGATCCGGAAGACCGGCGACAAGCTGGCCTTCGTCGCCGCGGAATTCCGGGTCGCGGGCCGCCGTGTGTCGGGCGAGGCGGCCAGGGCACTGCTGGACGCGGTCGGCGGCGACCTGCGGGAGCTGGCCGGCGCGTGCGCCCAGCTCGCGGCCGACACCGTCGGCACCGTGGACGTCGAAACCGTGCGCCGCTACTACGCCGGTCGCGCGGACGTGTCCAGCTTCGCGGTGGCCGACCTGGCGGTCGAGGGTCGGACGGGGGAGGCGCTGGTCCAGCTGCGGTGGGCGTTGGCCGGCGGGGTCGAGCCGGTTTTGGTGGTGGCGGCGTTGGCGATGGCGCTGC
>Ga0157362_1000471_pt1 | contig 13739 bp, 8 predicted proteins | sample AttlaeALBM3_FD_111480 | JGI IMG/M metagenome (GOLD analysis project Ga0157362, IMG submission 111480) | Fungus gardens microbial communities from leaf cutter ant in Ribeirão Preto, State of São Paulo, Brazil - Atta laevigata ALBM3 | ecosystem: Host-associated > Fungi > Mycelium > Unclassified ... | reverse complement strand
TTTGATACAATAAAATTATTTTTCTGTCTGTCACCTAAATTTTTAGATATTTTAGCAAAATCGTTCTTTATGTAAAGTAATAAAAAATATAATATTATATATATAAATCTTTCGAAATTTTATAATATTCTAACAATATAAATTTGTTTTAAAAAAATACTTATTTTTGAATATTTTCGTGTAAAGATACAATACATAGTTCATCTAACGCTGTTTGATGTTAAAAATATCAAAAGAAACGAACGTTTATCTCAGATGGTTATCGTTACTTTTCTATCGAGGATTGCTGCTACGAATTTGTCACACAATCGGCAACACTCGGATAACATACATCCGCAGCGAGCAGCAAAATAAATACGTGAAAATCCACCGGTAGCGCTTCGCCAGAGAGGCGAGGGATTTGTCGCCAGGGATTAAGAGAAATTTATAAAGTTCGCGTCGCACTAAATACCGTTATTAAGTCGCTTACGTCCTTCCGACCTCCACCGATCCTACCACGAGTTCAGAGTTGCCTTTCACGTCAACTCCTGCGCACCGTTTCACCCTTTCAACTCGACTGCCTTTCGAACGCCAGTAAACTGCGGATAAAGCGAAAGCAACTTGTTTCACCCTCCGTCACTTCTCCTCGTCCACTTGGTACTCACTATCTTGATTCGTCGTGTCGCTGAAGGCGAAGCATCCCATCTTCAATGTTGACTGGGACTCGTTTCAGGTAAATGCAAGTCTCTTGCGCGATCACGAAATTCATTTCCCGTAAAGAGCAACATAAAATTTCTCTCATTATAGAACACAGAAAAATTGATATAGATAAGAAACAGATATTAAAAATATTAACTGAATTTTCTGATAAAATTATTTTAAATGTTTCTCCTTTGATTTGATTTTATAATTTATCTGTTTATTCACAACTTCTTTGAATATCAATTATCGTGGTATAAATTTATAATATTAATACAACAATAAATATGAATAGTGATTCTCCAATTAGCGTATTTGCATAGATATACAAGTATTTCTCTTTGATCATAAATCAAATAGTCACGTAATACTAAATTAGTAATAATATTATCAATAGTCATTCTAGACATAAATAATTACAAATTATGTGAAAAATTAAATTAGTGCCTGTTTCTATCAACGTAAAGTAACTTTAATCTTAATTCAACTTACTCTTTATTTTTTTTTAATTCTTAGCACATACCGTAAGTTATCGTAAATTCAAAAATCCATAAAAGTAGTTACCGTAAGTAATTATCGTAAGTACTGTCGTAAATAAAGGGTACTTGTATTTGCTATCGTTGCTCCGCCGATAATAACTACACGGAAAAAAACGATTAACTGCCACAGCTAAAACTTAGATTTGGCAGCTACATTCAATACTATTATATGGACATCTAACGTCGTGTCTGCGAGATCTAATTTCCATTACTTATGAGGCTTAAATATTAATATTTAAGCCTCACAATTAGAAATAAAACAATTATTATTAATAATAATAATTATTATTGTAACAGACAAGCATTTTTCTATTATGTCGATATATTGATTATTGTAGCAAACGTTTTCTGTGTAGCAGTTAATTTGATAGTATAAGTACAGTTTCAGCAAACTTTATTTGTGGTAGAGGCAATTTTCTTTTACACGGACACATCCGATAACTTCATGCTAAATAAATATGTTGCTAAATAAATCTGTAACAGACACGCATATTTGCTATCACGTCCTTATATTAACTACAGCAACAAATCCCGTGTATATATGTATTAGCAAATTTCATAGCTATAGTAGCTAATACAGTTCAGCTAATCAGAATTTGCTGTAGTCAGAAACAATTTTTTTCCGTGTAATCGTTCTTTTAAAAAAAAATCTTCTCCCCATTACATTAATCGCGCTCTTAACTTTTGAAAAAAAAATTACCCTGTGCCTAGAAAAATTACGCGACACAGTTTAACGAGCCGGAGCTTATCGTCGGCATTGGCGAAGGGAGCGTGCGTTGAGACCACGACAGACCGATACGCCGCGGTGGTCTCGTCGACTGTATTAATTAGACGCGCGATACATATCGCCCGAGGTGTTGAACCCTTGTCAGGTGACAAGGTTCCCTCTGGTCCCGACCTCGCTAACGGGCTTAGGTCGTGTTAACACGCAAGAGAACGGCGGGACGCGCGTCGTCGCTCCTAGGAAGGAAGGCGCCAGGCTATAACGCAAAGTCACGCGCGGTGTGTGTCAATTCGGTGCAGTCGTTGCACGCCGCTGGCTGCACCGCCGAATGCGGCCATGCGTGGGCCATTACACGCTATAATACAGTCGAGCCATAATGTGAGATATCGTGCAAAATTGTACGCGACTACGCTCCACGCTGGCCACCGCGACGTGTAGCACAGCCATTAAGCTACCGGACGCGCTCCGCGATCGCGACATGTCATATATATATAGATAGATCATACTCCATGATTTCTCTTCTCTCTCTCTCTCTCTCTCTCTCTCTCTCTCTCTCTCCATCGTGCTTCGTGTCGTCCTCGGTTCGTTGCACAACTTGTTCATTATTCAGTTAATCTCTCGCGGTAAAGCGAGAAGAGAGAAATCCGAGTAAGAGTTCTGGAGAAAAAAACTCTTTCAATTTAATTCACAAAAATTCAGAATTGGTAGGAATGCACAGTTCTAAAATTTTCAAAATACGACAGTATTCGGAGAGTCAAGATCCCGAGATCAATATGCCCTAATCCGCGCACCGCGAAGAAACCGAGAATCCGCTGATCCACAATGTCTCTATAATCCCGTAGAGGAAGAATCGGGAGCTTTGCCAAATACTGAGTGGCTAATTTGATGTGCAAACGTATAAGAAGACTTTTTAAATATTCTAACCTAATGAATCTCACCGCTGTAAGAAACTTTCGTGCACTCTCGGTTGAGATCACAAGATCGCGTCCTATCATTTACATGTCGGAACGCCAACATTCGATGCGACGAAAGATGAGGTCGAGGAAGCACTCCAAAGCCTTCGCAGCGTGTCTTGGAATTACCACCTGCACTTCCTGTTTTCCGTTTGAACTAACGGAGGTGAGTGCTTTCTACTTCGTTACGTCGTACAATCAAGTGCGAGAGCAAACGCTCGTTGGTGCACCGTGGAGTAACTGCGACCATCACACGTCACAGCGTTCTCCATTTTACCCCTTCTCTTTCTCTCCTTCTTCTCAAGACCCGTCGTCCATTCCACCGGCAAATTTCCGTTCCAATTTACTGAGACATCGTCTCCGGCAGATGATACCCCGCAAGAATGGCCGTTCCTTCTCCGCAGCAGAAATGGATACCTGAGTCTTTCGATCTTTCATCAAAATCTTCGCTCTCTCTCAGAATGATTACGTGAACAACTTCGCCTTCACTCAATTGTCTTCAAAGAGAAAAATTTTTTATTTCTAATTAGAAATTCTTATTCTTTTGCTCCAGCGAGAATAAACGATAATAATCTAACGAATAAAACCTGGAAATATACATAATTATTCAATAGATATTTGAGAAATGTTAGAATTAATAATTTCAATCTTGATCACATCGACGATTGAGAACAATTAAATTACTATTGAATATAAGAATACATTCTATTTACATTATTAATTCATAATGTCAAATTATGCCCAATTTAAATTATTTTTAATCACTTTTGTAAATCACTGTTCTTATTTGATATATCGTTAATTTAATTGAAACAATATAGAATTAAAAAATGTTTTCAATGTAATTCAAATTTAGTTTGTTTACTAAAGGCATATATTAATACGGATGTGTTTATTTTGAAATTAACTATAGAAATCGATTGATTTATATTTGACACACATGAAAGTTAAAAATATAACAAAATTTTAACTCAAGAAATTGGGTTATTATTGCTTCTTAAAACTAACTACAGAAATGGTTAATTTACATTTTGACACATAAGAAATTAAAAATAATAAAACGTTATTTAACTCAAGGAATTGAATTACCATTGCTCCTTTAATTTCTAACAGTGCTTATAGTATTCAGTTAAAGATATTAGGAATAAATTTATCCTGAAATGTCTCTTCGTTTTAAGAACCGATTCATTAAAATTATATATACATTTACAGATAATTTGAGATGAAAGATGCAAATAACCTTTCGGTCCAACTTGGTTTAAAATAATAATTATAGATCTGTGAATATCCGAAGCACGATATTATCTCCATTATTCATCCGAGGCAAAGAATTTTCTGTGAGATTGTTTTGGTGAGATTATTTTTAATATTCTTTCCCCGATTCTTTAATGATCCCTGCAATGGAATATGAAGTATCGAAAAAGTGGAAACGTCTACAAGCTAGTTTGAGCGATACGCTGCCGGCAACGTTCTCGAAGCGCTCGTGGCGAAATTTATTCATAGCTGCAGCTCACCATCTCATTCGTTTCGCTCGCGATTAGTTTGCTCCCTTACCACTTCCCTTTTTTCAGCGCCGATGTCCCGAGGGGTGACTAAATAATAAACGGGGCAGAACGATGCTCGCGAAACGCGACGCGTCGTATGGCGTCGCTATGAGACGAAATGAGAAGGAATTATGAATGGATGACGACGCTTCTGAATGGATGCTTCTAAGTAATCTTTTCTGATGCTCACGGAAGTGTAGGGCGCTTTAAGCAGCGTTCTATAATGGTGCTTGCTTGCAACTCCGGATCTATCATCCGCCAGGATAATAATCCTTGATGAAATCGCATCGCGTTCTCGAGAGACCTATCGTTGACAGGAGACGCTGCTAAATGCATCACCGTACGCATAATGTATGATAAATGTCAAGGAGTCACGTAACTTCTATCAACTTACATAATATACCTCAAGTTCATCGTTTGTCAGATTGTTGATTCTAAATTTAGGCACTTATGCCCATTTCCATTAATGTGGCATTAATCTTTAAACTCACATATTGTTTTTTATTATATATAATTGCTAATTTGGATTTTAATATTCATGAAACTCTCAGATTATTTTTATTTATATCGCAAAATACAAACTACGAAGTTATAATTAACTTTAATCTCAGTTCAATTTATTTTTCATCTTTTTCCAATTCTTAGAACTAGATAAAGATAAAGAGTAAGTGGACTGAGATTAAAGTTAATCTACATTGCAAAAACGAATATTAATTTTTAAACTCGCGCGCTATTTTTCATTACATGGTCGCTAATTTGAACTTTAATAGTCGTGGAAATCAGATTATTTTTCACTTATGTCGCAAAATACGAACTGCAAAGTTATAATTAAACAAATGTATACTCTAAAAGCAGTGATGTTTGGACAGCATTCATTAATTTAAAAGCGTAGACGATATTCATTTGTGATACACCAGCGATATTTGCATTGTAGCATATAACTAGTATTTGCACGTTTAAATTACTTGTGTATTGTATAATTTTTTGCTCGTATAGTACTTTTTTCACCGTACGCTACTTTAAGACCCCAGACAGCTGACGCGAACGACAAAGGCAGCTTCATCGTAGAAGATGCGGCTCATAAAAATCCTTGATCCGCCCTGATCCATGAGGCCATTGACTTTTCTGGATCTGCCGAGTTCGCGTAAAAAGGGTACACAATTTTCGGCAGTCATCAACCAAGATATTTGTTTCAAGAAGAAAGGATGTAAAAAGAAATGCGAATTACAGAACTTTGTCGCAAAATACGATTATCAATAGAGGTTTTCAATTCCTGAAGTAAATCATAGATTTGATTACAAGCTATGTTAAAAAAGAATACATTTTTTTGTAACATTTTAAATAGAATTGATTATTTCCATATTGAGATTTAATTTCTGCAATACTCCAGAGAAAATATAAATTTATTTAAAGTAATAAAAACATGTCTTTCATTCTTTTTTTTGATTGCAGGAAGCAAAAAATTTTATCAATTTATTTGTCACAATTTAATGTGAATTGTAATATCTTAATTATACTTTATGAAACATACTTCACGACGCAGATTCTGAGAAAATATTCAAAATACACTAAAATGCAATTGACAGGATTTTACGCAATTTTTTCAGGATGATCGTCTTTATACTAAAAATCTATGTCAATGCATTTAAAGATTTTCTATGTGCGTGCAAATATATATTCGCGAGACAGATCTCGCGGGCTCGCGACGCGAAAAGCATGAATTCGAACCGATACGGGAAAGCATTAAATTTATTCATATGGTGCGAAGACTAAGGTAACAAATTCGTCGCGTCATGCATTATTCATAAACGCGGCATTCCGTTGGATCCTGTCGGATCTCTGCGTCGGATTTCAGTGCGACGAAGTTTTCGCGCTGACATGCGAGTCAAAGGGAGTCTTTCTAATGAAAAGTAACTCCGGTGTCATTACGCGCGCTCGTGTCACAGCTAATATCATTTATATACCGCGTAATTATCTTGTCTCTCTATCTAAGTAAATCCTTTAAGAAGGCATTACATTGAGTAAAGTAATTTTTTCTGCACGCCTCTTTGTCGCAAAATTACCACGTTAAATCCGAGAGAGGAATTGTGTCACTCTTGTAAAATGCGTGTTATCTCAAAACAAGCTACCGATATCATTCTTGAAATCGTATATTAAATGTAAATTACTTTCCAGACACTGAACAGATCATTCAGTCAGACAACGTAATGATAAATGCTTTCGATAAGAAAAGAATCGATTACGAGTCGCTCAATACGTGGATAAAGAGATATGTGAACTATAAACCTGGAGCTAAAAGCGACTATGCACGTATACATATACATATTTTCTTCATAACATTTTTCTGGCTTTGTGTCAGAATAATTATTATTCTTTCTCATATACTTTTTTCCTCTTTAACTAACAATGTGAATTACATCCGCGCTTCAAGGAGAATTCGCGGCCCCCATGACCCGCAGGCTCCTGACTCACTCCGCAGGATGGGACAATTAACTCGACTGAATTGTCCGTTAAAAGGTCTCGACACTGACGGCTCAAGGCGATCTCCCTTTTAACGAATACAAAGCCCCGTTCTCTCGTGCGAGCGTCGTGCGAGCGTTCTCTCGCGCGCTCCTCTAGGAGCGCCGTCGCTTAAAGAGTCGAGAATCAACCTAAGTGACTCGCTCGAATATCGTAGTCAAATAACGACGTTAAATAACACAAAGTTAAATAACGGCACCCCGATTGTCCCGATTGTCCCGAATTATGAGTTTGATTTCGAACGGTGACGAGAAAATCCGTGAGAATTTAACTTCACGCGCAATTACACTAAATAGATTCAAATAATAATTTAGACGTAACTTCGTTTGATGGATTTAAATGATTATTGCAGGTTCGCGCTAACGAAGCTCATATCAATAATGGAATTTTCATCTCTGAAAAGCTGATAATAAAAAAAAAAGATTAACATTGCAATGAGCGCGATAACGGTGTATCAATCTTATTAAAGTAAATCGTATTGAGGATTTAGCGGAAGCAGTGTCCATCTGCAATGTTCTTGAGAAACTACGAAGATCTCTTTATTTTTTGCTAACGTCCGCTAACAAGGAAATATCCTCGAAATATTTTGAATTAAATGCAAAATTAACGCGGCGACTCGACTCTAATTGCGAGGAGCAGCGATTTCGAGCACTCCTCGACCGAGCTGAGCGAGCATCTAGTAATTATCTCCGCGACAGTTATCCGACAAGAAAATAAGCAAGCTACTCTCTCTCTCTCTCTCGTTTTCTCTCTCTTTCCTCCAGTTACGTTAATGCGTTTCTTCGCGGGGATTTTTGCCAGTCGCTTGCAACAAACATACGAAGACGAGTAATTTCCGTCGCTGTCCTGCTTTTCCCCGTGGAGGAGAGCTCGGCGCCGCCCACGAGCAGACACGATGACGCTTCCGTGCACGCTGCGAGCTCCCAGACATCGCGGAAGACCGATCCGAGGGAAACGGAGGCGCCGGATCTCCTCGAACACCATATATCTTGTTGATGGATGTTGTTAGGGTCCAGCGATTGTGTGTGCCGTTTCTCTCTATCGCGTGCCTTTCTTGTCTTAATCTCGTAACGTCGCGTCCCTTAGTGGCTGAGTTTGCATTTCTGTCATCCGTAATTGCTCCTCAGACGGCCGTGAATGTCCTAAGATGGAACGGGCAATGACGGGGGCTTTTGGATGAGACGTCGATGCTAGATATCAAGAGCCGGATTAGAGCGGCATTCAGAGGACTATCCGTAACATTTTGATCCTTGTACACGACATACTTGATTCATGCTATATTCCGGGGTCTTTAGGGTCCAAAATATCTTTAGGGTCCAGTAATCTTAATAATCAAGAGAGATTTCGAAGTTCAGGACACGGAACGTATCGTACAATTAAATATTAATTCAATTATTAATACTAAATAAATCCATTAAACACATACCTTATTTATGATAAATAACATTTTTGAACAATACATTCAGAAAACGATATTTATTTATAAGATATAATATTTATTTCACTGAATCCTTGTTTAAATATACGACGAAATAAAATTTTATCCCTACTTCCTAGCAAATGGATGATTTATTTTATTTTTGTTACAATGAATAAAATATATTTTATACAAAAATATATATTTTATCATAGTCAAATTTTTTTATACCCAATAAACATTGAAAAAAAATACCACATGCAATATTGCAAATATTTTGACTTTTTTTATTTTTGTACCATTCAAGATAATTTATATTAATCTCATATATTAATCTCAATTTTATAATACTCGCGAAATTTCCTTTTACTATCACTTGATCGTTTAAAAGCCTTCACTTTACTACGAAAGTACTTTTGTCTATGTAATTAATAATGTAAAAGTTACACACGTTTTATTATAAAAAATATTGAAAACTTATTCAACACGATATATTCAATCATCTCCTTCGACTTTTTAATAATTGATCCTTTTAATTTTCTCTTAATTAAAAATTCTAACATTAATCAATAATGGAACTCTCAAATCATCCTTTCGTTATTGAAAATTAAGGAATACGTTATTATTTTATTAATGAACCTAATAATTTTCAAGAAATTAGAACATTCTAATTATCTATAATATTAAACGTGCTTCTTCATTAGAAATACGATTCATCCGTCAAGAGTGATAAGAAATTCAACTTTTTCGCTACGCCATGGAAGCACACGTATGTTCCGAAAAAGATAAAGATATAAAATAAAATGTTACTTACACATTCTAACCAACAGCTAAATAACAATAGAAATAATATCTACAGATGACGATTAGAATATCTGATAAAATATGTATAGGAAAGGCAATTGAAGTGTTGAATAAGAATAACATTGCATATTTGTGTGTTTATAATACCAACAAATAAAAATCTCATGATTCGATTTATCGGAAAATCTACGATTGACAAGTCTTCACAAATGTACGAGTTTCAAGTATTCTCAGAGCTTTTTACCGAAGTATGCAATTCGATGAGAAAAACGAGCTATCAATCGCAATCGACATGTACAATATCTGTACTTATTTACAGTGCTTACAGTGCCCGACATATAATATGTTTCCATGTGAAACACTCGTCATGACAGGGCTGTATCATTAGTTTAATGACGCGGCAACACTTCTCACGGCGGCTACGTTTTATTCTTATTCTTTGCACATCGCACGTTCGTCATGCTAATCGAAATGTAATATAAACTTATTTCACGCTGTTAAATTTATAATGTCAAATTGCACCTAATTTGAGTTCTTTTTAATCGTTTCTATAGATCGCCACCCTGATCTTACCCAATTATATCATTAATTTGATTAAATATTGGAATATTAAACAATTTAACTTAAGAAAATATATTAAATTTAATTCAAATTTAGTTTATTTGTTATTAAATGCGTACATGGACGATACTTATTACTGAAAAAGAATAATATATCAACATTTTAATATTATAAATAATTTTGCTAATTCAATAATACCATTAATACCATTAATAAAACAAATACGTCATGCTCTTGTTTTAATAAAATGCTTTATTTTATTACTTATTAATATTATCATTAAACCAACAAAATTATTCAATTAAAATAATGCTGTTGAAACAATATCATTTTTTTCAGTGTATGAAACTAACTACAGAAATGGATTGATTTACATTTTAACATCCATAAAAGTTAAAAATAACGAAATATTATTTAACTCAAGGTATTTGATTGTCACTGTTCCTTTGATCTCTAACAGTGTAGGACAAGTCGAGTTCTTCAACACTGGAGTATTCAAAGTTTCTGAACAAGCAAGCTCGATTTTGCCCTCTTCTCCGATTGATCAATCAGAGGCTCGGTGACCAGAGGGACGGTCAGTTTGGTATATAGCGCGGATTCACGTGGGATTTCATGATTTTCGAGGGCACAGTCCGCCGACAGCCGTGAGTCGTAACCGGTATCTCTAACCCTGCGGGCTTTGTCGAAAAGTAACGTCGTAAAGATCGAGATAATCCGCAGCACTATGTTTCTCGAGTAACCTGCTACTGGATCCCACGGTATTTTACTTCGCACAATCTCCAACCAACATCCGGTAAATATCCGCCAATATCGTTCATAAAAGAGACAAGACATTGAGGGAAAGAAAAGCGATAGGAAAAGCGAAATCGGCTTACGTTCTCTTATGGTTAACATCGCGAGTCCAGTTTCATCATTCTGCAAAAGTCGAAACGTATTTCTCGCCCTGTCCGGAAGAACCTGATAAAGTACGTGCTCCTAAAGTTGTAGTCTCGAAATCACAGCGTTCGAATTTGTAAACGCTCGTACAAGTTTACGATTTAATTCCGACATTCTCGCTTCCGTATTCTCCATTACGTGCTGCAATAGATCTTCAAGATCTACACCAGAATCCAAAAACTTCGCGACATTTGAAGCATTGAATCGCGATAACTCGATGAATAGCGCGATTTATTTATATAAATTTGACTGACTTCCTTATCGATTAAGTTTATAGCATATCGACTGATCAGATCATTAGCCACTGCGATCTCTCTATTTTTATTTCCGATCAATTGACCTCCGCCGCACACTCATCTCGTTCCGGTAGTAACAATGATCCTGCATCTCGGAAAGAGGCTTCTACGCCGGATACCATCGAATGGCTGTGATTTACGAGGTCGGCGAGGCGCAATAAGTTCCTGCGTCGATAAATCTAGGCCGAAACGGAAGGCGATAACTTGTTTTGGCGCTTTCCTTTCGTCGAAACTTGGTATCTCGCATGGCAAAGTCGTAATCGAAAGAAAAATTGACTCGCTGTCGCTCCTAACGACGTGGCATATTTGCGAAACTTTAATTCTATGCTAGCGCTTTCTTGCACTCGCTCGGATTTATATACTTAATAATCAACTGCGAAGATTCTTGCAGTCTAAGAATTCGCAGAATTGAAAACGCTAAGCCAAACGGTCATTCTCTCAGAGAAAATCTACCGGTAAAATACTCAACTTTTTTCAGATCGTAACTAATTTAATAAAAGTTACCAGGGAGTTTGCGGTGCCATTAAATTCCTTCGAACCACCAAATTAATTCCTCCCTCGCGCCGCTGGGTCTCTCTTGCCTGACTCGCGTCGTGGCAGTTGCGAATTAAGCTTCTCTTCAACTCGCCGGGAACGTTCAGGTTGAACAAACGGCCGGCCAATTATGAATTCTCTCTTTCGGCGCAATGCGCTACTCGCGGCACTATTTTAGTGAAGCTTGAACCCGGGCCCAACCCTTTTCCCGACCGCTATCTAGTTAACTTGACCCCGCGCATGGGCGCCCTCGACAGAATGGCTAATTAGAAACGAGAAATTTGCATCTGTGGCAAGAAGCCATCTGTATGTCGATAAATCGCCGAAAAAGACAATGCGTATGTTCCTTTTCGAACGGTTGTGTAATGGAAGATAATCAGTTAAGGTGTACCAGTTAGTGAAAAGTTAGTGAACATGTCCCGATTATTGGACAAAATGACAAAAATTTTAAATGCATCTTAAACTTTTAATAATATGTACGACTCTAAATAAATTCGTTTGTAAAAATTTAATAAGATGAATTTATTTAAAGTCGTATCACTAAAAAGCTTAATATCAAAAATTTTTATCTCTTTGTGGAATGGAGTTATGTCCACTACACTCTAAATTTCTTGCAGTGAAATCTATTCTTCAAGACAGTAGAAATGCAACCATCCTTGAAAAATTTCACCTCTTCAATAAAAGTAACGATTTTCATTCTTTTGAAGTGAAAATTCACTCTAAAAAGAGTGAAAATTGTCACTCTTTTTCAAAAAATGAAATATTTTCATCGTTTTTTTAAAAGTCGTAGTTATACTTTCACTTTCTTGGGAAATGAAATTTCACTGAAAGAAATTTAAAGTGTAATTGATACATTTACTTTATATAAAAGATAAGATTCTAAAATTTTTTGACTTTTCAATTATATTTTTTATGCTGATAAAAATATTTAGTTTTACCATTTTCTTTATTTTCAAAATAAATCATTCACATCATAAATCATTTCCTTTTAATGAATAACAAGTATTAGTACTTCTAGTGTTAACGATTGGAGATATTACAAGAAATAATATAATCGAGCGCGTAAGTTGAAGCGAGCAATAAAGTCAGATAATCTCGAGCTTCATATGATATCTTAGATTTATAAATGGATATACTAAAATTTATTACAATCGTATTTCCGGATCAGTTCCGTGAATACACGGAACTGAGATCAGACGTTTTTTTTTTCTTTACATGATTGTGAGTTTTAAAATGAGTGAGCAAAATGCATATATCATCTTATAAATTCTCCGAGTTGCGAGATTTATAGCGATTTTCGAATCTTTATAGGGAAGAGGTGTCAAATGCGTCTTAAATCATTTAAATTATTTTTTATTACATTTTCCATTTATTACTGATTTATACAAAAATGAACTTTAGAAATTGTAGCTTGATGTTTCGGATTACTTATTATTATATGTTTAATTTCACCAATAACAAATTAATTTGTTATAAGTCTTTTTGTAATGGATGCTGGAAAAAGCAACCATGTAGGGCTTTCTAAATCAAATCTTCTTTAAAAGTACTGAATTTATAATTAAAAATTTATAATTAAAGATAATTAAAGATATAAGATTAATTAAAAAATAATTAACTATCTAATTTTAATAATTTATCGAAAAAAATTCAATATCTAATAATTATTAAATAACAACAATAATTTAAAGACATAAGGATGTTAAAGTAAAACACTTGAATTTATTTTTACAATTTTTGACATTTGTATCCATATCAATTAGTTTTATTGTTATTAATTGTCTGTCATATGATTTAGGAAACTTGATAGCTTTCACAAAAAATATCAATTTAATTTTTAGAATAATTGCAAATATATATATATATATATATGTGTGTATAGAAATACAATGAATATAAAATATTCTACAGTAAATCCCTACCTTTTTTATAAAGATACAACAATTTATAATAAAATTGTATTATTATATTATTATTATAAACTCCATAAATTGGTCAAAAATTAATATCAGATATACCTAATTTTTTTAATGTTGCTAACATTCACAAAACAAAACGTAATCTTTTAAACTTTTATCTATATTATTCATTTATTTCATATTTTTTCACATATTTCATTTTTGTTTATATTAAGTAATATATTACTTAATATTTATATAATATATTAATATTAGCAACATTTTAGTAATATTACATAAATTATATGTTATATATTATATAAATATTAAGTAATATA
>Ga0157362_1000470_pt1 | contig 13765 bp, 8 predicted proteins | sample AttlaeALBM3_FD_111480 | JGI IMG/M metagenome (GOLD analysis project Ga0157362, IMG submission 111480) | Fungus gardens microbial communities from leaf cutter ant in Ribeirão Preto, State of São Paulo, Brazil - Atta laevigata ALBM3 | ecosystem: Host-associated > Fungi > Mycelium > Unclassified ... | reverse complement strand
GGGGTGGATGTGCTCTCGCTCGGCTGGTTGACCCATAGCGTCAAGGCTCTGGATATCGGGCTTGATATCGATCTGTAACGATGTCGCCTTCTCCTGCTCCCACCCTTATTCCGGGCAGGGGGGAGCAGGCTCGCATGCCGGTGATTTATGGGCGCAGCAAAGGAGTGCCTACCATCCGGCATGGAACGGTTTGCGTTCTGGCCCGTCTGGCCGGTGTTCTCCATCTCTGTTGACTTGAGGCGCAAGATCGTCGGCCTCCCGTGAGGGCGGTTTGAAGGCGTTCGAAGTGGGTGCAGGGCGGGCAAAGCCGTGCCTCGGAAGGCATAAGTCCAACATGCTCGCCGTGGAGGCAGGGTGGCCCCTAAGCATCAGACCCGAACAGAAACGTTCCATATCCGACACATTACGACTTGATTTCGACTTGTATACCTGCTTGTGTTCGTGCAGATATAAAACTGCAAGCGGGGCTTTCGAGACGTAACTTTGTGTCTCGTAAGTAATAAACTCGAAAACTTTCGGAAATTGGGAAGAGGGTCTCGATGGCGTATGTGTTTGGTCGTGCGAAACTGAAAATGGGGCTGGCAATCTGTCTGGCCTCGGCCACCTGTCTGTCGCAGAATTTTGCCCATGCGGCCTCCGGTGCGCCGGCTTCAGCCGGGACCCCGCGTTATGGTAACCCGAAACATATGGTGGCCCGGCCTAGCCAGACAACAACGGCACCCGCGCTAAACGCGGGTCGCAAGAAGGCTGTCGAAGCCAGGGGAGAGGAGCAGATATCGGTCACGACCTCACGGCAGGCCCTCAATGGCGGTGGTGGCATGATGCGCATCGAGCATGCGCCGCGTAACGTGCAGACCGTCGATCACGAATATATCTCCATGCGTAACCCATCGAGTACGGCGCTCGATCTGATCCAGAATCTCCCCAGCGTCAGCATCAGCACGCCCGATCCCTATGGTATGCAGGGTGGTCAGATCCAGACACGCGGTCTGACTGATCTCGATATGGCGCTTCTGGTCGATGGCGCGCCCGCGGCGGCGGCCAAATACATCACCGAGAATGTGGATACCGAGAACGTCGAATCCGTCTCGTTGACGCCCGGCAGCTCCGAGACCGCGTTGCCCGTCATGTCAGCGGCCAGTGGAACGATGAATGAGACCACCCATACGCCCGACAGGAAGTTTGGCGGTCTGGTCGATTTCTCCTATGGCACGAACAACCTGTCACGCGAGTTCATCCGGCTGGAAACCGGCGAAATCGGCCATAGCGGCGTACGCGGCTATGTCTCGTTTTCGAACACCCACACACGCAGCTGGATGGGGGCGGGTATCAATGACCGCCGTCATGTTGATTTTGGCCTGAACAAGCAGTGGAAGAATGGCTCGTTCGCCAAGGCCTTTGTCTCGTGGAACTGGGAAGACTTCACGATCGACAATTATCCGACCCAGCAGGAATTCTACAAATACAAGCATACGGGTGAAGGGTACGGTCGCTCGGCAAATTCGAATAATATCAACTACTGGAAAAACAATACCGATTACTGGAATCAGGTCTATCTTTCTGCTCCGATCCATATCGTCCTGACGCGCCGCATCGCCTTCGATCTTCAGCCTTATTACAGCCTTGGACGGGGCTGGGATGCGTCACCAGGTGGCACGGTAACACAGGCTGATGGTACCACCCGCAACGTGACCAGCTACTTCCTGCAGGGAGCGACCGAGCGCCGCGGGGCGACCGCAAAGCTTGGTATCGATGTGGATCGCCACAACCATGTGTCTTTCGGCTACTGGTACGAAAACAACTACACCCAGCAATCCTACCCAACCAGCTACACGCAGGATAACGGTGCTGCCCCCAGCCCCAACTGGGCAGCCTATCGGATCGACGCGGGTGATCAGCAGAATGCTGGGACGGAAATCCACAGCCTGTTTGTCGAGGATCATGCCAAATATCTGAACGACAAGCTTGATATCCAGGCCGGGTTCAAATTCGTCATGTCCAATACCTGGAACAAGGATCTGTACGGGCGCATGTCCAATAACCGGACCGCCCCTTTGCCGCAGCTTTCTGTCGGCTATACCATCGACGAGCACAGCCAGATCTACCTGAATGCAGAAGGGGATTACCGTCAGCCGAGCGCCGTGGATCTGGGATGGCTCTATACCAGTGTACCGATCCCGAAAAACCAGTATTCCATCAAGGAAGAGCTGGGTTATCGCTATCATGATCAGCACATCATCGTCGATGCGTCATTCTTCAACTACAACGTCACCAACCGTATCGTGAATCAGTATCTGGGCATGAACCAGTTCAAGCCGTTCTCGATCGGTAACCAGCATATGCGTGGTTTCGATTTTATGATCTCGGGCCGCCCGATTCATGGATTCAGTCCCTATGCCTCGGTCGAATATCTCCATGCTGTTCAGGACAGCAATGTGTTCGACCCCTATACAAATGTCATGCTGAACTCGAAGGGTACGCAGGCCATCATGGCGCCGCGTGTGCTCGCGAATTTCGGTCTGACCTATAAATATGCTGGGTTCTTCGGCAATGCGAGCCTCCATTACACGGGCCCGCAATCGGTCAGTGTCGCAGGCGATCAACGCATGCCCGGCTTCGTCACGAACACGATTTCACTGGGCTATCGCTTCAAGCCAGTCGGCATCGCCCAGTCGCCAACCATCAAGCTGAACTTCGCCAATGTGACGGGCTCGATTGTGCGAACGGGGGCCATGGGTGCGATCTATAGCGCGAAGGATCCGAGCACAGTCTATAGTGGCAGCCTTGCGCCCTATACCGGCTACGGCAATTCCTTCATGACGGCCGCGCGCTTCACCATGACGGGAACGGTCTCCACCAGCTTCTGAATGGAGCTTGCTCAAGACAAAACCATCAAAAACGCCCCGGCTGAAGCGCGGGGCGTTTTTTGCAGGTCAGCCGAAGGTGAAGGAGAATGCCTCGACACCGGGTGACAGGAACTCGATGCGAAACAGATGGTCGCCTACATTGTTCTCACTCTGGCGAATGAGCTGATAGAGACGCTGGCCGCTCACTGTTCCCATGCCGTCAGCATCGCAATCTGTTCCGTGCACGGCACCCGGAGGCTGGCTATCGAGGGTGACACGAAACCTGACGGGTTTGCCGTCTTTCGCCGGGCCGAGCACAAGGTGCAGGTCGCGCGCATGGAAGCGAAAGGTAATTGAACCACCCGGCTTGTTAAGGCGGGCGGCTTCAGGCCCGATCGTCCAGTTCCCGCTCAGGCCCCATTCATTGAGGGCGGGGCTGTTTTCAATGACATAGTCATTGGGTGAGTCCTGAACGGCGCCCCCGGTCGAGATGAAATGACTGGCGCGCTCATAGCCAATATAGGTTTCGGGGGAGCCGATAGCAGAGAGATCGGCTTCGGATTGCTCGCCCGTTCCCACAGGATGAACGAGGTCATCTGGCACGTTCTTCGCGCCATTATCGCGCAGCATGGCCTGTAACTGATGTTCGGAGCGGTCGTAATCACCTTCACCAAAATGATGGGCCTGTATCTTGCCATCTCCTTCGACGAAATAGGCGGCAGGCCAGTATTCGTTGTTGAAGCCGTTCCAGATGGCGCGGTCGTTATCGACGGCTACCGGGAAGGTGATGTGGAAGCGCGCAACTGCTTTTTCGATGTTTTCGAGGTTTTTCTCGAAGGCGAATTCGGGCGCATGGACGCCAATCACGACAAGCCCGTAAGGTTTGTACTTATTGGCCCAGGCCTCGACATAAGGCATTTCGCGCAGGCAGTTGATGCAGGAATAGGTCCAGAAATCGACCAGAACCACCTTGCCCTTGAGCGCCTGCGCCGTGAGCGGTGCAGAGTTCAGCCAGTTGGTGGCGCCACTCAATGAGTCGAGCGGAGCCGCTCTTGCCCCTGTGATGCCCCCCCCCAAACGCTAAGGCGAGGCACAGCCCGCCCAGGGCGAGACGCATATTGGTAGCGTGGGGGACAGCAGACAGAACCGATCCGAACCGGACTGCTTTGGGAGGCAAAATCACAGGCCGGGTTGAGAGAGGCTGTAAGGAACCGGAAGTGCGCTGAGCCATGAAAGGGCCTTTTCGGGCAGGGGCAACGCGCCTCCGGGGCCTGTCATGTCAGTCGCCGGAACCCGTCGCTGCGAGAAGTTCAGCGAGAACGGCGGGGGTTCCTTTCTGTTCCATTCTCTCTGCCATTTCACGTATCAGGCTGCGATGCGCTTCGCTCAGGGTGAAGCTCTCGAACACTGTCATGCTGAAAACGCTCTCCCATGACAGGGCGCGCTCGCGCTGGGCGTCGCCCATGGCGGGTTCGAAGGGCTCAAAGCGAGCGCCGGCATCGGTGCGGCCGTGCAGGTAGCGAATGAAGCAGGCCAGCACGAAAGCGATGCGCTGTATGTCAGCCCCTTTTTCAATCAGCACGTTCCATGTCGGCGCAAGAAAGACGGGCAGTTTGCTGCCGCCATCACCCGTGATACGGGCCAGCCTGTCGCCCACGGCCGGATTGCTGAAACGGGCCACGATCAGGTCACGATAATCGGGCAGGGACATACCGGCGGGCGCGGTAAGATGCGGGATGACGTCCAGCGTCATGAAACGATCGACAAGAGCATGGATGCCCGGATCGGTGATCGCATCACGCACGGTGTCGAGCCCGGCAAGCTGGCCGGGATAGGCCAGCATGGAATGGGAGGCATTGAGCATACGCACCTTGGCAAGCTCGTAGGGATGCACGTCAGGGACGAGCTGCGCGCCGACCTTTTCGAGTTCGGGGCGCCCGTTGACGAAATGATCCTCAATGACCCATTGCGCGAATTCTTCCGAGATCACGGGCAGCTGGTCAATCACCCCACATTCCGCATTGACCCGTTCCGCGTCTTCCTTGAGCACGGCTGGCGTGATGCGATCGACCATCGAACTCGGAAATGAGACCTCCTGGGCGATCCAGGCTGCCAGATCGGGGTCGAGCGCCTCGGCGTGGGCCAGAACGGAACGGCGCGTCACCACGCCATTATCGCGCAGGTTATCGCAGGACAGCACGGTGAAGGGCGCAATGCCCGCCTCACGGCGACGGCGCAGCCCTTCGACAATGAAGCCAAAAGCAGATTCCGGTCGGGCCGGGTCGGCCAGCTCCCGCTGGGTCAGAGGGGCTTCCAGACGGTAGGCACCTGTGGCGTGATCCTGGTTATAGCCGCCTTCCGTGATGGTCATGGAGACGATGCGCGTCGCGGGAGCAGCAATGCGGGCCAGAACGGCCTCAGGGTCGGCCGGGGCGAAAAGATAGGCGATCATGCTGCCGATCACCTGATGGCGGGTCTTTCCGTCAGGGGCGTAGCGGGTCAGCGTGTACAGGTCGTTCTGCGCCGGAAAGGCCTCCAGCTTGAGGCGTTCGGTAGCGTCATCAATCAGCCCGACACCGCAGAAGGCCCAATGGCTGTTGCCCGGTTCGTGCAGAAGCTTGTCCATGTACCAAAGCTGATGAGCGCGGTGGAAATTGCCCACGCTCAGATGCACGATCCCGGCTGTAAGGGCGTCGCGGTCATAGGAGAATGTCTCGACACTGGAGGGCAGGGCCGGGAGAGTTGCTGTGGAAAGAGCAATCATGAGCTATCCTGGGTGTGATCTTTCGCGATCACAACAATGGCGTTGGGGTCGTCCTGCCCCGGATGAAAAAAAGCCGGAACAGTCCGGGCATGGCCTCGTTCGGCCACGCAATCTGTAGTGCAGCGCGCCGGATGATGTGGCGGTTCCCTGATATCCCTCAAGCGATAAAACGGACTGTCTATGGCACTATTTGGTGAGGAGGATTACACCGCCCCGATGACGAACAGGAAAACGATTGCCGTAATTGGCGCGGGCCCGGCCGGACTTGCCGCCGCCGAGCGGATTTCGGCGGCCGGGCACGATGTGGTGGTCTATGACCATATGCCAAGCCCCGCCCGTAAATTCCTGATGGCCGGGCGCAGCGGGCTGAACCTCACCCATGCCGAAGATCTCTCCCTGTTCCGGACGCGCTATGGTGCAGCCCAGGCATGGCTCGCGCCGTTTATCGAGCGCTTTCCTCCGCAGGCGCTGCGTGACTGGGCCGACGGGCTGGGGCAGAGCTGTTTTACGGGCAGCAGCGGTCGCGTTTTTCCTCATGCCATGAAGGCCTCACCGCTCTTGCGGGCGTGGCTGGGGCGTCTGGCGACGCAAAACGTGCGGCTTGCCTTGCGCCACCGCTGGACCGGATGGGACGCACAGGGACGGCTGCTATTTTCCACGCCTGAAGGCGTGGTCAGCGCCTGCCCGGACGCTGTTGTTCTGGCCCTGGGTGGTGCATCATGGTCTCGGCTGGGGAGTGATGGCGGATGGGTTGAGTACCTGCCCCCCGAGAGCGTCGCCCCGCTCCAGCCAGCCAATTGCGGCTTTCAGACGTGCTGTCCTGCGGCCTTTCACGAGCGCTTTCACGGTGAGGTGCTCCATTCGGTCGTCATCAGCGGGGCAGGCGTGCAGGCGCGGGGTGATGTGACCATCACGAAGCGCGGCATTGAAGGAGCGCCCGTCTATCGCGTGTCGGCGGCATGGCGCGACGTGCTGGCGGAGCGGGCGCCGCTCGACATCAGGATCGATTTCCGCCCCGGCCTGACCCGTGACGCACTCGCCCAGCGTCTGGACAAATTCCGCGCGCGGGAGAGCCAGGCGAACAGGCTGCGTCGCCTTGGCCTTTCCGCACCCGCCCGGTGGCTGCTGCGCGAGGCGCTTGAGGGGAGGGCGCAACCCACAGTGTCCAGCGTCCAAAATCAGGGGGACGGGGCCGCTGACGGGCTGGCCGCGCTCATCAAATCCTGCCCGTTGGGGCTGAGCGGCACAGATGCCCTCGACCGGGCCATTTCCACATCGGGCGGTGTGCGGCGCGATGCCGTGAATCAGGCGCTGATGCTCAAGGCGCGGCCTGGCGTGTTCGTGGCGGGTGAAATGCTGGACTGGGAAGCGCCAACGGGTGGTTATCTGCTCCAGGCCTGTTTCGCCACCGGTCGGGCGGCAGGTGAAGGGGTACTGTCGTGGCTGGAGGCGGGGCCTAAGAGGTAAGACTCATTGATCCGCATCGGAAAATGACGGCGGCGACAAGACAAGACTCGTTTTTGGATATGTTCTTTTGTGTTGCGCGCACGCAACATGACGGTCTTTTTTTACTGAGCGATGGCAGTGCAATTCCATCTAATACTTGAATTTACAGAGTTTGAAATATTTTGTCATCGATTGACGGCTTTATAACGACAAAGTTTTGCTTTCCGTTACATCAGTAACAAACGAGCAAAAGGCTACCCATGTCGGACATACAAACGCTGCTGCTTCCCCCCGAACACGGGATGGATGCTCTGGTTCAACCGGCGGGCAGTATGGCCGGCATGGCGCCCACTATGCTCGTCACAACAGCGATGACATCGCCTGTCGGCCAGCCACACGACATAACTGTCAGCGCGGGCGGAGCCTCAGGCAGTGTCAGTGATCAACTTGCCGCCTTGCAGGCAAAGAGCATTTCTCTGGATTTGAATCGCTCAGGCCAGAGCACCCAGGACCTCGCTCCTGAGATTTCTTCTTCGATACGTTTAGGCAATAACTTAGGTGAAGTTGCGAGCGGCGCCGGAAACGCGGCGTCTGATCTGCTGTCATTAAGTAATAAGGCGCTGTCCCAGCCAACAGACCCCTCTACGGGTTCACCCAAATTACAATTCTTGAGCGATACAACCGCAATCAAAACGCCTGCCGTCGTCGCTGACGGGAAAACGGCTAATACATCCAGCGATAAAACGGCGTTTGTAGCGGCTGCCCCTTCCGTTACGTCGGTAGTAGAGCCAAAAACAGTAACCGGCGCAGTGGGGCAAGCCTCTTTTTCATCGCCAACTGAGACAGTTCAGGATCGGACGTCTTCAGGTATAATCCAAGATAGTCAAATCAACACTATAGCAGTCAATACGAAATCCTCGAGTGTAAACACGGCAGCCGCCCAACCGAGCATGATGTTACGCAGCAATGCTGTTGTATTATCATCCTATGGAGACGCACCATCTTACAGTTACGAGGCAAGTGGTGTTGTCGTTGTTAATGGCGTGATCAATAGCTGGGCAAACCAGCTAAGTCTGGCAGATAATTTCAATCGTGCCTATCCAGGTGTCATCGTTAATACCTCTTATGATGACATTGGGGACCGGCGCGACGCGGCTTGGGTTCAACCCCCTATGCACGCTTATGCGACAACTGACTCTGGCGCGCGCGCTGATACCGTGCAGACGTGGTTTGAGGGTAATGCGGATACGATCGGCTATAACGTTATTGGAACCCCGATACCACATGATCGCTATATCGCGCTGCGTGACTGGTTGCACGGTGAAATCAAACAGCATCATATGGGGAATCAGGAGACGATCTCGAACGTCCTGCATATGCTGGCAACGCAAGACAATCAGACCACGACCCAGCTCAATAATATCTGGCACACGGTTCTCGGGGTCGCAATCACGTCATCTGAACTATCCGACGCCGTCACGCAAATCTCGATAGGGCATGCGACGCTTTCCACCGAACGCCAGAGTCTTGCTCATTCTGCGCAGGCAGCAACTCTGTATGCTCAGAAATATCAGGATGTTCACGGTCATCCGCCCTCTGCGGCAGATATCCGCTTTGCGCAGGACAAGATCGGTAACGGGACATCTCTGCAGCAATATATCTGGGATGAAGCCCATAACGGGCAGACATCGCAGGAATTTGGCGACGTCTTTCGCCAGGTTCACGGGCGCGAACCATCATCCGCAGATATCCAGTATGCCCAACAGAAGATTGGCAATGGCGCTTCCCTTCAGCAATATCGTTGGGACGAGGCCCATAACGGGCAGACGGCGCAGGAATTCGGCGATGTCTTCCGTCAGGTGCATGGGCGCGAGCCAACAGGAGCCGATATCCAGTTCGCGCAGGACAAGATCGGCAATGGCGCCTCCCGGCAGCAATACCGCTGGGACGAAGCCCATAGTGATGCCGTAGCCAACCAGTTGCGAGAGATCATCTCGACAACGCAGGGGAGGTCCTATCAGGATGGTGATGCTGCATGGGTGAGAGCCCGGCAAGACGATCTCGGTAATGGAAACCAGACCCCGGCGCAGATTCGTCAGTCTATAGCGCGTTGGACCGCTGATAATGGAGGATACGATGCCACCTTCCAGGCCATTCACGGCAGAGCTCCCGGAGTCGGAGATCGCAATTACGCAGCAACACAAATCGGTAACGGCTGGTCTGTCGCCGACTATCGTTGGAACGAGGCTCATAGCGCTTCCGCAGCGCAGGACTACCGGGTCATGTTCCGCAACGTCGCGGGCAAAGACCCTGGTGACGGGGATGTACAGTGGCTTCAGAATGCTGTCGCTAATGGCAGCAATTACGTCACTCTGCGTCAGAATTTGGCTTGGTCTGATTTCGGACATGACGCTGTACAAAAAGCGTTCGCACGCACAGCTGGCATCCAGAATCCCACGCAAAGTCAGTATGATTGGTATCAACGCGCTCTAGCGACAGGCTCTTCCACCTCAGATATCACGCATGACATTGCTTACGCCTGGGAGGGAAAGAGTGCCGTCCAGGCCGTGTATGCGCGTACGGCTGGCATTCAGAACCCCGAACAGTTTCAGTATGACTGCTATCAGGGAGCGCTAGCCAATGGCGCCAGCATTGCCGATATTACGCGCAGCATTGCTTACGCCTGGGAGGGTAAACAGGCGATAGACAGGCTCTATGGAGATGTTCTGGGGCGTGCTGTGGACCCGAGTGGGATGCAAACCAATCAGGCCCAGCTGGCTAATAATCAGAGTCTGACCGATCTCCGCTACGCAATTGCCCATAGCGCTGCTGAGGCGGACAGCCTCAAAAGTGCCGGGATTTTCTTGTTCGGGGCAAGCCAGACGATCACCACATCGGCATGGCTCGCGACGCAGCAAGATGCCATTGGTTCGGGTCAGGCAACCTATGAAAGCACCCTTGTCAGCGCGCAGCTTGCTCCTGCGGGCGTGCAAACGCTTCAGTCGATCTATCAGGACTGGGGGCAGGGTTTGCCGACCGATATCCAGTTAAAGAGCATGGCAACCGCCATGTATCATCTGAATATCGCGTGGAACCAGGTTCAGAATCAGAGCGCTGACCAGCTTGCTGCAGAAGCCGCCACCTATCACGCGATTGACGGCACGGCCTCCTATGGCCGCATGGTAGAAAACGTGTCCTATTCGGCAGACCAGGCCACGGCCCTCCTGGCAAGTGCCCTGACCAACCCCATGATGAACGAGGCAGCGTCCGCCGCCGAGTTCAGACGCGTGATCTCGATGGGAGGTGCCCTGCTTTTTGAAACCGTAATCGATCAACAGGATGTACTGAACAATATCGATACCATTCAAAAGGAGAAAGATCCGGATCCCTGCGAGCCGAAGATCTTCAAGTCTGGCCATCTCATTAAAGGAGAAGATGGAAGTCAGACGGTCAGCAATAGCGAGATCGGCGCGGCCAATGTAGTACCGAACCGCCAGATGGCAGGAGTTTCGACCGCGCAATGGTCGAGTGGTGTGCAATGGACATCACAGGGTAACGGTATCAAAGCGCAGGGTAATCCGTTCGAGGTCTGGGACGCTCAACGGCTCAAGAAAGAAGGCTATGAATGGCTGGCGGATTACCAGTCAACGCGGAACAACTGGAAGGCTTTCGATGAGTGGAACGATGATGCCAAGACCGCCGTCAGTGACAAGACCATGGATCTAAAGGGCACGACCTATCAGGACGTAACACGGCCTCAGGGACGCATTATGGCCAATGTCGAAGCCATGATCCGCTATGACACCGACGGTGGGACATATCGTTACCCAGACCTTCCTGCTGGAACAGGTTTGACGTTCGACAAGGCTGACATTCAGAATTATGTGCTGGATATCGGGGTTCCTTCTGAGCCAACTGACAATCAGTGGAGGGCGATCTGTCAGGCCCTGAAACGCGCGAAGATCCGCGTTGCGGCTGACTTTGCGGGCAGTAAAACCATCGATTTCAGGATTGCAGACATCGCATGAGCACCGTCATTCCTTCCTGGCAGATCCCCACCCGTCGTGCCCAAGTCATCCGCACCAGAAAATATGTTGCGGTGATCTGCATGGAACGCTGGGGAGGAGGTCATTTCTCCCGCTCCGGCTGGTCGATTTTCATTCCTCGCAAACAGGTCACGACGGAATGGATCGGGGCCAATCTCAAAAAGGCGCTGTATAGCAGCGAGGATTTCGGAGCGCATTTGCCTACGCCGATTCCGAGTGAACTCTCTCGCCCAGCAAAGGACGAGTCAAACCAGAAGTCTCATGAGTTCTGGCTGCGTATCCAGGAGGAATTTGGTTTCAAGGATATCCTGACTGCCATGTCAAAATCGGCAATGGTCTTCGTAAGGTGGCCGGAGGACAAAGAGGATCAGGTCGAAATGGTCGCTTCTCGTGGAAGCGGTGCGCATCATTCCGCCTGGGGGACCAATGAGAATTTCGGCAAGGTCTTTCACGCCTCGATCAATCTGAACGATCTCGAATTCGGCGAAGTGGCCGTGCAGGCTCTGGATCGTTGCCAGCCGAATTACGCCTGAACGGTACAGGCTTTACGCAAGGACCACTATAGCTGATGGAGGTCTTGCTTCCGGCCGGCACATGACGGGCGCGATGTGGCAGATGGTGAAGGAAGACGGTCGGGCATGTGCCTTAGCGGGCTGGCTTCGCCATGAGCTCGTGAGCCGAGCGAACACGATCCTGATACGATTGCGCCGCAGGGGCGCAGGGCTTGGCCTTTTCTCCCTCCAGCCCGTTCCCTGCTCAGTCAGTAAGGCGCTGCGTGGCCATAAGCCATTTTGCAGCACACCAATCATCTGGCAGAGTCGCTGCGCGTGTACGACCGCTGCTCTTGCCTGCCATCGTGCAGAACCTGATCGGACGGCCGTTTCTAACCGTAACTACGTCTTGACCGGTGTGCACGCCCTTTCTGATCTGCCCGATCAGGCGTCCCGAACCCGCCTGATCGGCAGGCACGATGCCGCACTCCATAGCTTGAAACACCCTTCCTCGAGCATGATCATCTGATGATCCAACCCCAGAGTGGACAGGCCGCTTCTTATCCGGGCAAAGAACCTCGTAGCACCGTAACGCTTCCAGCGCTTGTCGGGCGTCTTGGTCAGCTCATAAGCCTGCGGAAAAGCGTTATTGCAGCGCGTGTTGCGATCGATAAGAGTCATCCTGCTCAGCGTGCACCGATCATTGATGTGCAGCACTCGGTGGCTTCTTGGCACAAGCGGTTCAAGGCGCACGCTCCACTCATCTGTCAGCCATGCCAGTTCATCCAACTCGCGCCTCTTCGCAGAGCGTGAGTCAGATCCTCGTTCTTCGATCGTTGAGTCCCGAACCCGGGTCAGTGCGAATTAGTGGTGCTTCGGCGCTCTTTAAAACCCGCTCTCATGCCTCGGCGAATGGCTGACTTTAGAGGCGAGTTGCGCTAGGGAGACCCCCATGAGCGTATCGATTACCATGGGTCGTGGCCGCGACGGTGCGGATGTCCAGCTGGACCTGACAGAACTTCTCGCAACCCGCCTGCTGGTGCAGGGCAATTCGGGTTCGGGAAAGTCGCATCTGCTGCGTCGTCTGCTTGAACAGACGGCAACGCTTGTCCAGCAGGTTATCGTCGATCCCGAGGGTGATTTCGTGACACTGGCCGATAGATACGGCCACCTCGTGATTGATGCATCGGAACAGACAGAGGCCACACTCCGCGCTGCCGGTGAGCGCGCGCGTGCCCACAGGGCCTCGGTGGTGCTCAATCTGGAATCGGTCGAGGCAGAAATGCAGCTTCGGGCGGCAGGGTCGTTCCTCAACGGCATGTTCGAGGCGCCACGCGCGCACTGGTATCCGGTGCTGGTGGTCGTGGATGAGGCACAACTTTTCGCCCCTGTCGCGAGTGGTGATACCTCCGATGAGGCGCGGCGCCTGTCCCTTGGGGCAATGACCAACCTCATGTGTCGTGGGCGAAAGCGTGGTCTGGCCGGGGTGATCGCGACGCAGCGTCTGGCGAAGCTCGCTAAGAACGTGGCGGCCGAGGCCTCCAATTTCCTGATGGGCCGCACCTTCCTCGATATCGACATGCTCCGAGCGGCTGATCTCCTGGGGATGGAGCGCCGTACGGCGGAGGGGTTCCGTGATCTGGCCCGCGGCCAGTTCATGGCGCTCGGCCCCGCGCTGAGCCGCAGGCCGCTCATGGTCACGATCGGCACGGTCGAGACGGCCAGCCACGCGACAGGGCCGGTTCTGACCCCGTTCGAGGCACGTCCCGCCGAGGATAATTACAGCCTCATTCTCGAACCTGTGGTGGAAGCGACGCCCCGCCCGCGTGAGCGGCGTACGCCTGCGCCTGATCTCTTGGCGCAGCTTGACGCCTATTCCGCCGCAGCGCCGGTCGAGGAAGTCGCGCCGGAAATCGATGCTGCGCCGGAACTGCTCTGGCGTCTGGTCGAGGCGGTGATTGCCGAGACGGATTCGGCCTATCGCCCGCTGGCCACGCTCTATCAGGATTTCCAGCTGCGCGCCCGCATCGAGCGGCTCAACCGCAATGTGCTGGATCTTGGCGCCTTTCGCCTGCTGCTTGCGAGTGTGCGCTCGGGGTCAAGCTTTGAGCAGGCGCAGGAAGAGACCTGGCAGCAGGCGCTCGATATCGCCCGGGCGGTGCCTGAAGATGT